>FZPS01000192.1_pt64 | contig 101766 bp, 101 predicted proteins | sample 1817821 | NCBI WGS metagenome assembly FZPS01 (sample SAMEA104158645, study PRJEB21678) | metagenome | place: Germany | collected 2015-04-21
CCCTTGGACGGAAGGCTTTTTTGATGGTTATCCCGTACCCTTTAGAGCAGGGTACATTGTGCCAATAAGGGTGGTACCGCGGGAAAACCAACCTCTCGTCCCTTGGGGATGAGGGGTTTTGTTTTTGCCCTGGTGCTCTTGAGGAAGGAGGGATAAGCTAATTACAATAGAATAGCACTTAGGGTTCGCGATTTCCATGGGTCTATGTCATCGAATTCAAACGAAACCAGCGACAATTAAGGTTAAAATGATAAGGGAATCACAACGATCCGGTGGTGAGCATATGCTGATCGGCCTGCAGGTGACCGGGGGTTACGATGGCGGAATACATGAAATTATACGGCTGTTTTTCCCCCGGTGCCGGGTGACTTATGAGCCTGTCGATACCGACCTCAAGGTGGATATACGGGTAAAGGAAGGTCCGGGGTACCTGGAGCTTACCGGGGAGCTGCGGGGGATGCTGGAAAAAACCGAGCAGAGCCGACTCTTTTCCGCTGAACCCGGGGAGGTAAAAAGAGAGGTGCGGTCTTTCACTTACCGCCTGTTAATGGAAGCCACCTCTATGAACCCCAGTCCCTATGGTATTCTTACCGGCGTGAGGCCGACCAAACTGGTTCACCGCTACCTCGATAACGGGTATTTCGAGGGTGAGATACAAAGGGAACTCAGGGATAAATACCTGGTGGAACCCGAAAAGGCAGGACTGCTTACGGAGGTGGCTGTAAGGAACCGGCCTTTTCTGCTGGGCCCGGAGCAGGTCAAGAGATGTTTGGGGGTCTATGTGGGCATCCCCTATTGCCCCACCCGCTGTCATTACTGCTCCTTCCCGGCTTACCCGCTGGAGCACCGACCCGGCCTGGCCGAGTTCTTCTCCGCACTGCTCCAGGAGTTGAGCCGTATCGGCCGGGTTCTTAATGAGTTGGACCTTGCTGTTGATAACCTTTATGTGGGCGGGGGTACACCGACGGTATTGGGGGCCTTTGAGTGGGAACAGCTGCTCGACGTGTTAAACCGCTATTATTTGGGAACAGAAACCGAATTTACGGTGGAAGCGGGCCGTCCTGATACCCTGAACGGCGAAGTGTTGAGGCTGCTGGTGGCGGGGGGAGTTAACCGCATGTGTGTAAACCCCCAGACTATGAATGATGAGACCTTGAACCTGATCGGCAGGCGGCATACCGCCCAGATGGTAAGGTCAGGATATGAACTGGTCCGTTCCGCCGGTATCAAGCAGGTCAATATGGATTTGATTGTAGGATTACCGGGCGAGGGGCCGGCTGAGCTGGAGAAGAGCCTGCAGGAGGTGATGCGGCTTAAGCCTGAGGGCATAACCATTCACCACCTGGCCTGGAAACGGGGTTCCGTCTGGCAGATGCAGGAGGCGGCTCTGGAGCAAAACGGAGCCGATATCGGTGATGATGCCAGGAGCATTATGTCCTCCGCCGGCTACCTGCCCTACTACCTGTATCGTCAAAAATACATGGCCGGCAACCAGGAGAATATCGGCTATGCCCTCCCTGGGTGCTTCAGCAGGTATAATATCCGAGTTATTGAGGAACGGCAGACCATTATCGGACTGGGTGGAGGCGCAGCCAGCAAGTATGTGGATCCGCACACCTGGAAGCTGACTACCTTACATTATCCCAAAGACCCGGCAGCCTACATCAAGAGGGTGGAAGAGTTGATAAATGCCCAAGTTGACAAGCTTAGGGCCTTATCCTAGAATAAATTCTAGTGTTTTTCGGCAAATCCAGCATAACGAACCGGAGGAAGAAAAATGGAAATCTCGGGACCTAGAGGGACCCACGATATACTGCCTGACGAATCCCCCTTTTGGCAGATCATGGAGAAAAACCTGCGCCAGATGGCAGAATTGTACGGCTATTCAGAGGTACGCCTGCCGATCTTCGAACATACCGAGCTTTTTGAACGTGGGGTTGGAGATTCCACCGACATCGTCCAGAAAGAGATGTATACCTTTATGGATCGTGGGGACCGCAGCCTAACCCTGAGGCCGGAGGGCACTGCATCATGTGCCCGGGCGTTTATTGAGCACCGGGTTTACAACCAGGCCCAACCGACCAAATGGTTTTATATCGGTCCCATGTTCAGGTATGACCGCCCCCAGGCCGGCAGATATCGCCAGTTTCACCAGTTTGGCCTGGAGGTGTTTGGAAGCCGGGATCCGAATGTGGATGCCGAAGTTATTGCCCTGCTGGTGCGTATGGTTCAGAGGCTGGGTATAAGGGAAGCCCGACTGCACTTGAATACTGTGGGCTGTCCCGACTGCCGACCCCTGTACCGGGAAAGGATGCTCCAGTACATGGCGCCCTTCGCCGGCGAACTATGCAATGACTGTCGGCAGAGGATGGATAAGAATCCGCTGCGGGTTTTGGACTGCAAGAATTCCCGCTGCCGGGAAGTGGTGAAAGATGTTCCCACCATCAACAGCTACCTCTGTGACCGATGTGGGCAGCACTTTGAACAGGTCCGGAGCATGCTGGCGGCTTACAAAGTTGATTATGTGATTGATTCCCGGCTGGTGCGGGGACTGGACTACTATACCAATACTGCTTTCGAACTGCTGGTCCCGGACCTGGGGGCTCAAGCCGCCGTTGGGGGTGGCGGCAGATATGACGGCCTTATTGAGGAGTGCGGCGGACCGCCTACTCCCGGTATCGGCTTTGCCATCGGCCTGGAACGCCTCCTGCTGGCGGCCCGCAAACAGGACCCCGGAATCTGGAAGCGACCGCCGATGATGGAGGTATTTGTGGCCGTCGCCGACAGGGAATATGATACTCAGGCCTGTCTACTGCTGGATCGGCTCCGTCGGTCGGGGATCAAGGCTGACAAGGACTATATGGATAGAAGCCTCAAAGCGCAGATGAAATATGCCGGTAAAAGTGAAGCGCGGATAGTGGTAGTTATCGGGGAGGAAGAGATCAGGAACGATTCTTATGTGCTGCGAGACATGATGCACAAGGAACAGCAGGAGGTCCCTTCAAGCCAGATTGTTGACAGAATTAAGTCCATTTTGGTCACATCTTAAGGAGGAAGTAGGAATGGCATTAAAAAGAACTCATACTATTCAGGAGCTAAGCCCCCGTATGGCAGGACAGACAGTTGTACTTGCCGGATGGGTCAATACCCGACGTGACCATGGAGGACTGATTTTTGTGGACCTGCGGGACCGCTCGGGACTGGTACAGGTGGTATTCAACCCCGAGATCAGCAAACCCGCCTTTGAATTGGCCGAGAGGATCCGCAGCGAGTATGTCATCGCTATTGCCGGGATTGTGAGAATGCGGCCGGAAGGCACGGTTAATCCAAATCTGCCTACCGGTGAAATCGAGGTTTACGCCTCGGAACTGGAGTTGTTCAACACTGCCAAAACCCCTCCCTTCTACCTGGAGGATAACATTGAAGTTGATGAGCTGCTGCGGCTCCGCTACCGGTATCTCGATATCCGGCGCCAGGAGATGAAAAACAACATGATGCTGCGCCACCGGGTGATTAAATCGATGCGTGATTTCTTGGATCAGCGCGGTTTTCTGGAGATCGAGACCCCCATTCTGACGAGAAGCGCACCGGAGGGGGCGCGGGATTATCTGGTACCCAGCCGTGTACGCCCCGGGGAGTTTTACGCTTTACCTCAGTCCCCCCAGATATTCAAGCAGATCCTTATGGTAGCCGGGATTGAGAAATACTACCAGGTGGCCCGCTGTTTCCGCGACGAGGACCTGAGGGCAGACCGACAGCCTGAGTTTACCCAACTGGATATCGAGATGTCGTTCATCGACGAAGAAGACATAATGGAACTGACGGAGTCCATGCTGGTCCGGGCCTTTGCTGATGGCATCGACCGGGAGGTATCCATCCCCTTTCCCCGGATAACTTATGACGAAGCCATGAAATCTTACGGGAGTGATAAACCCGATATGCGTTTCGGGCTGATCATTCAGGACCTTACCGATCTGCTGCAGGCTTCGGAATTCAAGGTTTTCGCTACCGCTATCAACAGCGGGGGCGTGGTCAGGGCCATAAATGCCCCCGGTTGTGCTTCCCTGTCACGCAAGGAAATTGATGAACTGGTTCAGCAGGCCATTGATCTGGGGGCCAGAGGTTTGGCCTGGATACAGGTCACCGAAGAAGGCATGAAGTCACCGATTGTCAAATTTATCAGTCCCCGGGACCTGGAGGGTATTGCCTCCCGCCTGGAGGCCAAACCCGGCGATCTGCTGCTGTTCTGCGCGGATTTTGAAGATACTGTGGCTCGGGTTCTCGGTGGAATCAGGCTTGAGCTCGGCAGGCGGTTGCAGCTTATCGATGAAGATGCTTTCAACTTTGTTTGGGTTACCGACTTCCCCTTGCTGGAATGGGATGAGGAGGAGAACCGTTATATAGCCGTGCATCATCCCTTCACTTCCCCGCAGGATCCCGATCAGTTGGAAAGTGCGCCCCAATCCGCCAAAGCCAGAGCCTATGATCTGGTTTTGAACGGAACTGAGATTGGTGGGGGGAGTATTCGTATCCATTCCCGAACGCTGCAGGAGAAGATGTTTGCCCTGCAGGGATTGACCGCCGAAGAGGTAGCCGATAAGTTTGGCTACATGCTGGAGGCTTTTGAGTACGGGGCGCCGCCGCATGGGGGTATCGCCTTTGGACTGGACCGACTGATAATGCTGATGGCCAAGCGTGAATCCATCAGGGATGTGATCGCTTTCCCCAAGACCCAAAGTGCGTCCTGCCCTATGACCCATACGCCTTCACCGGTTAAGGCGGAGCAACTTAAAGAACTTAACATAATAACCATAATTAAGTAATGCGCAGAACCTAAAATGGGGTTGGGCGATTATTGAAAACCCCGGCGGGCTGTGATATTATTAGCTTAGATTTGAGATACTAAAGAACAGCCCCTGCTGTGTTCGTGAAAGGCTGGTTTCGTTTTGGCCCAACACCAAAATGAAGGGCGTCTGGTCTCTGTCAGTGGCTTGCGGGCCCTGTTTGACAGGGAGTCATAAAGCTGACAGGAGGATGCCCACCTGCTGTTCCGCAGGTTCAAAACAACCGGCTGCACACGACTCGGTGGGGTTAACTGTTTCTTGGAGGGCTTACCTTGGATGACAGGTGGGTAAGGACCAGAGTGCTGCTGGGAGACGAGGCCTGTTATCTCCTGATGCAGGCTCGAGTCATGGTCGTCGGATTAGGGGGAGTAGGCTCATATGTGGCGGAAGGCCTGGCCCGGGCCGGGATCGGGAACCTGATCCTGGTTGACCCTGACCGGGTAGTCATCAGCAATATTAACCGGCAGTTAGTCGCCCTCACCAGTACCCTGGGTCAACTCAAGGTGGAGGTCATGGCCAACCGGATAAGGGACATAAATCCGGAGTGCAATGTAGAAACATGCGCGATCCGTTGTAACCGGGACACCGTCAATGATCTCCTTAATAAGGAGCCCGATTATGTAGTAGATGCCATAGATTCTGTTCCCGACAAGGTTTGTCTGATAAAAAAGTGTTTTTCAGGCTCCATACCTATAATCAGTTCAATGGGAGCTGGAAATCGCATTGATCCCACCAAATTTGTCGTTGCCGACATATCGCAGACCCACACCTGTCCCCTAGCACGCAGGGTTCGGCATGAACTGCGCCGGGAAAACATATATGAAGGTGTGCGGGTAGTATATTCCCAGGAAAAACCGGTCTCCCTCGCATTTCCGGTCGGCAGTATCTCGGTTGTGCCGTCGACGGCCGGATTGATCCTGGCCGCTTCAGTTATAAAAGATCTTCTAACTGGTATTCAAAAGGCCGATTAATGCAATACTGCGATAAAAAAGAAAAGGATGATGGCATGCAGATCTCGTACCGGGCGCTGGGGGAACTGAAACAGAAGATGAATCCGGCAGAAGGGGTTATTAAAACCGAGGACCAACTGGACGTGGAGACTCTACTTGGCATACTGGGGATCAACCGCAAGGACCTGGTCATTATGGTTAACGATCACAAGGCTGACGTTGGTGATTTGTTAAGAGATGGAGACCGGGTAGTTATCATACCCTTCGTAGTAGGAGGGTAGAGAAAAGACGATAATACGGGAGGGTGTTAAATGTACTGGAACCAGGAAATAGAATGTATGCCCCGGAAGGAACTGGATGAACTAAAGCTGCGGCGCCTTAAGGAAACCGTTTTCCGGGTATACTCCTTTGTGCCCAGCTATAAAGCAAAGATGGATGAAATGGGAGTCAACCCCGGCGACATCCAAAAACTGGAGGATATCAGCAAGCTGCCTTTTACCACCAAACAGGACCTGCGCGATAATTACCCCTTTGGTCTGTTCGCCGTACCCATGACAGATGTAGTGAGAATCCATTCCTCCTCGGGGACTACGGGGAAACCGACCGTAGTAGGCTATACCAGGAGGGACCTGGAAAGATGGGCGGAACTGATGGCCCGAGCCTTAACCTGTGCCGGTGCTACCCGCCACTCTGTGGTCCAAAACGCTTACGGCTACGGGTTATTCACCGGTGGGCTGGGGGTGCATTACGGAGCCGAGAAGATCGGAGCCTCTGTTATTCCCAGCTCCGGAGGAAACACCAAAAGGCAGATCATGCTGATGCAGGATTTCGGAACCACGCATTTGACCTGTACTCCTTCCTATGCCCTGTACATGTACGAAGTAATGACAGAGATGGGGATTGATCCTTCGGAGTTGAAGCTTAAGTCTGGTATTTTTGGGGCTGAACCCTGGTCGGAAAATATGCGGCGTGATCTGGAGAACCGGCTGCAGATCGATGCTTTCGATATCTACGGCCTCAGTGAGATAATGGGTCCCGGGGTAGCGATAGAGTGTCCCGAGAAGAACGGCCTTCATTTCTTTGAGGACAATTTTATTGTCGAGATCATCAACCCTGAAACCGGCGAAGTCCTGCCGCCGGGGGAAAAGGGAGAATTGGTTTTGACTACCATTAACAAAGAGGCTCTGCCGATGATAAGATACCGCACCCGCGATCTCACCTCCCTGAACATTGAGGCCTGTTCCTGCGGCCGGACCCATGTCAAGATGAGCAAGGTATTGGGGCGGTCAGATGACATGGTAATCATCAGAGGTGTTAACGTATTCCCGTCAATGGTGGAGAGCGTACTATTGAATATCGCCAATGTTGAACCGTACTATCTCCTGGTTGTTGAGAGAAGAAACAACCTGGATGAGTTGGAGGTATGGGTAGAGGTTTCAGAAAAGGCCTTCAGTGATGAGGTAAGGAAGCTGGAGCAGCTGGGGAAAACAATAACCAGAGAGTTGGAAAGCAGTCTGGGGGTAGCGGTTAAGGTCAAGCTGGTGGAACCCAAGTCCCTGCAGCGAAGTGAGGGCAAAGCCAAAAGGGTTGAAGACCGCCGACAATTCTAATGTATAATTTAAGTAATATGATACGGCGTCATCCATTTATGGTAATAATAATCCTCCAATCAGAATAAAGACAGCATTCCGGATGATGCGCGGGTAAACGGGTGGTATGATTACAATGAGCGAGGAGGGAGACGGTTATGGTTAAGCAGATCTCGGTTTTTCTGGAGAACAAGGCGGGAAGGCTGGCAAGTGTAACCAAGGTTTTGGGAGACCACAGGATTAATATCAGAGCCCTCTCAATAGCAGATACCTCTGATTTTGGTATCCTGAGGTTGATCGTCAATGACCCGGAAAAAGCCTATGGAGTCCTGAAAAAGGCAGGATATACCGTCAGCGAGACTGAGGTTATCGCGGTTGAAGTGCCGGATACTCCGGGAGGATTGGCCAGGGTTCTGGACATTATGGGAGAAGCATCCATTAATATAGAGTATTTGTATGCCTTTATCGGAAAGGCTTCTGATGACGCCCTGGTAATATTTAAGGTTGAAGACCCTGAACGGGCGGTTCAGGTCTTTGAGACCCGTGGGGTGAACGTACTGGACAGCAGCAAGGTATATACGCTATAGCTATAATCTCACTTAATTATATGGTTTTACCCATGCTATTATACTGGACCGGGGCATAGAGAATACATAGGTATACAAAAGGATTTCGCATAATGTGCGGTGAGTCGGATGTATGACAGTGCGGGAAACATACATATCCATACCCGGTATTCGGATGGGTCCGGGAGCATACCTGAAATTGCCCGGTCCGCGGAGAGAGCAGGCCTTGACTTTATCATCATCACCGATCACCATCACCTGCGGGGGAGACCTGAAGAGGGTTACCATGGAAAGGTCCTGGTCATAGTCGGATGTGAATTCAATACTGAACGCAATCACTACCTGGGAATAGATATAGAACAAGAGGTAGCCGGTAACGATGATCACCCCCAGGAAGTGATTGACGGTGTGCACGGCCGGGGTGGGATCGGGTTCCTGGCCCATCCCTTTGAAATCGGGTCTCCCGTTTATAAACAGGGGAAAACCTACCCCTGGACCGATTGGGAGGTCACAGGCTTCACCGGGATGGATATCTGGAGTTACCTCTCGCAGTGGCGGGATAATGTTTCCGGAATTGCCAAAGGGATCTACCTCTATTTTAATCCTCACCATGCTTTCAGACGGGGACCCCTTGATGCCTCCCTTCAGAAATGGGATGAGTTGTTGCAGCAGAGAATGGTCGTGGGTATCGGTTGTTCTGATGCCCACGCCATCAAAATCAACCTGGGCCCCTGGAAACCGGTGATTTCTGATTACTATACCTGTTTTCGCTGCATCAATACTCACCTGCTGTTAAAGGAACCCCTGTCCGGCGAATTCAAAAAAGATAAGGAAGCAGTCATCCAGGCCTTGCGTGCGGGCAGGTGTTTTGTGGGGTACGATTTCTTCAAGAACTCCAAAGGATTTTGTTTTGAAGCCCATCACCATGGGCAGATAATACATATGGGCGAAAGAGCCCCCGCCGCCGACACCGTGCTTAAGGTTTTTACCCCCGCCAAAGCCAGGGTGGTCCTGGTCAGGAACGGGAAACCATATCTTGAAAGTACCGGCAGAACCCACCGCTTTGCCCAACTGCGACCCGGGGTTTACCGGGTGGAGGTCCGACACCGGCATGGTCTGGGCTACCGCGCCTGGATCTATTCCAACCCTATCTACCTGGATTAATTACAGATATTCAAGTTTCGCCTACAGCGATGGTTGGCAAACATCGCCCGCTTATCTCCTCAATTTAACACCCCGCAGCCTTACCGGGGTTGAGATTCCTCAGGGTAAAATCCTGCCGCCGCCTGCCGATAAACACCGGCAAAAGGGGCTCTTGCAGCCACAGCAACTGCCGGTTTTGTCCAGCATCTGGCGGCGTTGCATCGATCGGCGTTTTTGGACTGCCTATGTCTTCTTCGTAAGTACTGGCTCTACCCGCCCGCTCCCGAACCAAAACGACGGGAACCGGCTTATCATCACCAACCTCCTGCATCATCACTCTGGTTTAATCCGTGTTTAACCGGGAAGGTATGAACCCAACTCTGCCGAAAATGGTTCAGAACAGGAGATTTAATCCCTACAGAAACAGGGAAAAGGCGTTTGCAAATCCAAATATGTCGTATACTGTATAAAAGTGATGAAAGAAAGTTTATAAAAACCAAGATTTTTTTTTCACAAAAGCAGGAACTCGAAAACAACGAGTAGAATAAGGTGGAGTAAAGTGGAGAAAAGTGGAGCATACTCCCTATAAACTCTCTAGAAGGGCGAACATATGTTCTTAGGCGAATACCAACACAGCTTGGATAACAAAGGCAGGATAACCATCCCGGCCCGGTTCCGCGAGGAGTTGGGGGAAACCTTCATTGTTACCAAGGGCCTGGACAACTGTCTCTTTGTCTATCCATTGTCAGAATGGAAGACGGTAGAACAAAACCTTAAAAGCCTTCCCTTCACCCGGGGTGATGTGCGGGCTTTTGTGCGTTTTTTCTTTGCCGGAGCTTGCGAGTGTGAAACCGACAAACAGGGCCGTATTCTGGTGCCTGCCAGTCTGAGGGAGTATGCAGGAATTGACAAGGAAGTTGTGATTATTGGTGTGGGCAACCGGGTAGAAATATGGTCTGAACAGCTTTGGCGGGAATATGCTCAGAACGCTGGAGCCTCTTATGAAGAGATCTCAGAAAAACTGGTGGAGCTTGGCATATAGGGGGCAGATAATTGCACGTTCCCGTGTTGTTTAATGAGACCCTGGAGTATCTGATTACTGACCCCCGGGGAGTTTATGTCGATTGTACTGTAGGTGGCGGTGGGCATCTCCAGGGTATTATCGCAAGGACAGGAGAAGAGGCAGTCCTGATTGGAATTGACCAGGACGGCGAAATCCTGGAAAAGACAAGAACAAGGATGAGCGGCCATGCCAACGTAATCCTGGCAAAAGGGAATTTCCGCAATCTGCAGGTTATTTTGCATGGACTTTCCATTACTTCAGCCGATGGGATATTGATAGATCTGGGGGTATCATCCTTTCAACTGGACGAAAAAGAGCGTGGGTTTTCTTACCACCTTGACGACCGGTTGGATATGAGAATGGATAGGGAATTGGATACCAGCGCCTGGGACCTGGTTAACAAATGGCCCCTGGACAAGCTGGAACAGATAATCGCCGAACATGGGGAAGAACGCTACGCGGGGAGGATAGCTCGGGGCATAGTCAATGCCAGGCAGCACCGCTCTATTGATACCACACTTGAGCTGGTGGAGGTAATTCGCAGAAGTGTGCCGGCTGGATATAAGCGGGAAACCCATCCGGCCCGACGTACTTTCCAGGCCCTGCGTATTGAGGTCAACCAGGAAATTGAGTCCCTGAAACAGGTTCTGCCACAGGCGGTCGCGTTGCTGAAACCCGGGGGGAGACTATGTGTTATCAGCTTTCACTCTCTGGAAGACCGCATTGTTAAGGATTACTTTGCCCGGGAGTCCAGAGACTGCCTGTGCCCCGGCAAACAACCGGTTTGCACCTGTGGACATAAGGCGCAGCTTAAAGTGTTAACCAGAAAACCCGTGGAGGCATCACCCGCCGAGGTAGCGAGGAACAAGCGGGCTCGAAGTTCCAAACTGCGGGTGGCTGAGAAGTTGGAGTTCTAAAGAGGATGGAGGTCGAATAATTTTGGTATTGGCCGAGTCAAAAAAGCAAACCAGGTTTACCGAGCCGGAAGTTGTAATGCCCGGGCCGGTTAAGAGAAAACGCCGGACTTCGGTAAAGAACGCCAAAGGTCGCCTGCTCCTCAATCTGGCAGTATATGTAATTGCCTTTGCGGTCCTTGGAGTCACACTATGCGTAAAAAGCGCGTTGATGGGATACGAGATAGTGGAATTGAAACAGGAGATTGCTCGCCTCGAAAGTGAAAACAGCCGCCTGGAATACACCATTGCGGAACTCTCCTCTTTAGAAAGGGTTCAGGCTGAAGCCGAAAAGAGGCTGGGGATGTTCAGGCCTCAGTCGGATAACATGGTGGCCTTGCTTTATGAACCCCGGGTGGCGGAGGTAACCGAGGTGGCCTCTGAGGCTGGGGCCAATCACCAATCAGCTTCATTGAAAAAGGATTACCAGTTCATATCGAGCATATTGGACCGAGTGGGAATTGCCGTATCCTTTTGAGATAGAGGTAAAAAAGGTGGGGTAGCGTGAAAACCACCAGTTTAGAAATCCGAAAGCGCATCGCGACGCTTTTTTTCATATTTGTTGCTGTAATCTGTCTCCTGGCGGGACGGTTTTTCTGGCTTCAGGTGGTAAGAGGTGATGAACTGGCGGAGAGGGCCCTGGATAACCGCATGCGAGAGATTACCCTCAAAGCCAAAAGAGGGACGATATTTGACCGTAACGGACGTGAATTGGCCATATCCGTAAGTACCGATTCGGTTTACGCGGTACCGGCCCAGATAGAGAAATCAAAAAAGGAAAGAGAAGTGGCGCAGAAACTGGCGGAGGTCCTGAATATGGATGAGAAAGAGATTTATGATCGCATCACCCGCCAGGTTAGCTTCATTTGGATAAAGAGACAGGTAGATTTGGAGACTTCCCAGAAACTCAGGGAACTGGATCTGGAAGGGATTGGTCTCCTGGAGGAGAGCCGCCGTTTCTATCCCAAGGGCACATTAGCCAGCCATGTTCTCGGCATTTCGGGGATTGACAACACGGGATTGGACGGCCTGGATCTTTATTACGACCAACTGATCGGAGGCACCGATGGGAAAATCGTGATCGAGCACGATGCCGTGGGCCGTGAGATCCCTGAGGCCACTCATCGTTACATACCGCCGGTCGATGGCTCCAGTGTGGTCCTGACCATTGATGAGACCATACAGTATATTTTGGAGCGTGAACTTGATAAAGCGGTGGAACAGCGTCAGCCCAAGGCAGCCTGCGGCATAGTAATGGATCCGAAGACCGGCGAGATACTGGCTTTGGCCTCCCGTCCCAACTTTGATCCCAACAGGTATAACGATTATCCTGCCGGCAACCGCCGTAATTTTGCGGTTCACGATGCTTATGAACCCGGTTCCACCATGAAGATCGTTACCGCCGCCGCGGCCATGGAGGAGGATGTGGTCAAAGCCAGTGACAGGTTCCACTGTCCCGGAAGTATTAAGGTGGCCAATAGAAGGATATCATGCGCCGGAGGAACCAGCCATGGCAGCATGGACTTTACCGAAGTGGTAGAACATTCCTGTAACGTGGGTTTTATCAACACTGGTCTGAAGCTCGGTCTTGAGAAATATTACCGCTACCTTAATGCCTTCGGTTTCGGCCAGAAAACTGGAATCGACCTTCCCGGAGAGGCCCGGGGGATAATCGTTCCCCAGTCCCGGGCAACTCAGATAGATCTGGCGACTATGTCGTTCGGGCAGGCCAATGCCGTAACCCCCATTCAGTTGATAACAGCCGCCTGTACCATTGCCAACGGCGGAACCTTCATGAAGCCTCACCTGCTGAAAGAGGTAATAGCCCCCGACGGCAAGGTCAAAGAGACTGTGACTCCCACCAAAGTCAGACAGGTATTATCCAAAGAAACCGCCAAGGAATTATGTTTGATCCTTGAAGGAGTTGTAAAAAATGGTAGTGGACGGAATGCCCATATTGAAGGGTACCGGGTGGCCGGAAAAACAGGTACGGCTCAGAAAATAGCACCGGGGGGCGGTTATATGAGCAATGAATACGTGGCCTCGTTTCTCGGATTTGCCCCGGCCGACAATCCCCGGCTGGTCTGCCTGATAGTAATCGATGCTCCCAAGGGGTATCCCTATTACGGGGGATGGGTGGCTGCTCCGGTATTTCGGGAGGTTATGGCCGACAGTCTGCGGTATCTCGAAGTTCCCCGGAGTGAGATGTCTCAGGAGGACTCCCACCAGAAAAAGACGGTTGCCGTACCTGATGTAATAAACCTCCCGCTTGATGAAGCAGTTCAGAACCTGAGGAAAGTCGGCCTGAAGGCTGAGGTCCAGGGAGACGGGAATCTGGTGTGGGGGCAGGTACCTAAAGCCAATACCAGAGTGGACCAGAACTCGCGGGTAATAGTATACCTTTCACCGGTAGAAGAGACAGAGGGGTCAGGGCAGGTAACACTGCCGGATCTGGAAGGGAAATCAATGAAGGAAGTAGCCCGGATTCTTTCCCAGCTGGGATTACACTTGAGTCCTGACGGTCATGGCCTGGCCTTCAAGCAGTCACCAGCCGCAGGAACCCGGGTACCGGTAGGGTCTACGATTAAAGTAAGCTTCCAGCCCCTGGAATGAATATATCTGCAGGAGGAATACGATGCGCATACTCGAGCAGCTGTTAACAGGTGTTGAATATCAGGTGCTGCAGGGGAACCCGGGTCAGGAGATAACGGGGATAGCATACGATTCTCGCCAGGTGGAGGAGGGCAATGTTTTCGTATGCATACCCGGGTTCAAGACTGATGGTCACAATTATGCAGCCGATGCCGCGAAAAGAGGGGCCCGGTCCCTCTTGGTGGAAAGGGAAGTTGAAGGCTGTGCGGGTTGTACCATAGTGCAGGTAAAAGATACCCGGTGGATCTTGCCCCTGCTGGCCTCACGTTTTTACGGCCGACCTTCACAGAACCTGAGGGTGGTGGGGGTGACCGGAACCAACGGCAAGACTACCACTACCCACCTCATTGCCGCCATCCTTCAGGAAGCAGGCTACGCCGTTGGTCTGGTCGGCACGCTTAATGCCTCATTTCGGGGCTATCAGGAGAAGTTGGCCAACACCACCCCGGAGTCGTTGGATCTGGAACGTTTCATGCGTAGAGTAAGTGATGAGGGCGGTAGATATGTGGTGATGGAAGTTTCTTCCCATGCCCTCGACCTGGGACGGGTGAGCGAAATCGATTTTAGTGCCGCCGTGTTCACCAATCTTTCCCAGGATCATCTGGACTTTCACAGGAATTTGGACGATTACCGCGAAGCCAAGCTCAAGCTGTTCCGCAGCCTTCCGGTGGACTCAGGTCGGTTTGCGGTGATAAATGCTGATGACCCGCAGGCCCGGAGCTTTATTGACGCCGCTCCGGGGGACAGTGTCACTTACGGAATAAACAATCCGGCGGCGGTCAGAGCAGTTAATATTCAAATCACGTCCCGGGGCTCATCTTTTGAGGTGTTATACCCTGAGGGCAGTATGTCGCTTCGCATTCGGTTGGCCGGGCTTTTCAATGTTTACAATGCCCTGGCGGCCATCGCCTTTGCCCTGCGGGAAGGAATTCCGGTTCGGGTGATTACCGGGGCGTTGGAAAAGGTTCAGGGGGTTGCGGGGCGTTTTGAAACTATTGATGAGGGACAGGAGTTCTCGGTAGTGGTTGACTATGCTCATACCCCGGATGGGCTGGAGAACATCTTGAAGACCGCCCGGCAGATAACCGAAGGACGGATCATTACCGTTTTTGGGGCCGGGGGCGACCGGGACCGGACCAAAAGACCGTTGATGGGAAAGATCGCTGCGGAGAACAGCGATTTCAGCATTGTCACCTCCGACAATCCCCGCAACGAAGAGCCCCTGGCAATCATTGAGGATATTGTCGCCGGCCTGAAAGAGATAGAAGATGCTCATTATGCCGTGGTGCCGGATCGGAGGGAAGCTATTCGCCATGCCGTTTACCTGGCCCACCCCGGTGACATGGTGGTAATTGCAGGAAAGGGGCATGAAGACTACCAGATCATCAAAGGAAAAGTGTATCCTTTTGATGATAGGCTGGTGGCCAGGGAATATATAAGGGAAAGGATTAAAGATGAATAGAACGCTGTCGGAAATCGCTGCTGTTCTGGGCAGCCGGGTTTCAGCCGGGGATGGTCAGGTTTTGATTAAACGAGTAGTGATCGATTCCCGGGTGGCGACTGCGGGGAGTCTTTTTTTCGCTTTAAAGGGAGAGAATCATGATGGACATGATTTTGTGGGAGATGTTTTTTCCCGGGGCGGGGCTGCGGTTGTATCCCGTCCGATCCGGGGAGGACCAACCATAGAGGTAAGGGATTGCCTGGAGGCTCTCCAGGCTTTGGCGGCCTATCATCGGAGACAGTATGAGATTCCGGTTATAGCCGTAACTGGGAGCGTAGGCAAGACCACCACCAAGGACCTGCTGGCGGCTTGTTTGGATAGCCGCCAGACCTTGAAGACTCCCGGTAATTACAATAACGAAATTGGTCTGCCCTTGACGCTGCTGGGGCTTAACGATGAACACCGAGCCTGTGTGGTGGAACTGGCAATGCGCGGCCCGGGAGAGATTGCCCAGCTTTCCAGGATAGCACTGCCTACAGCCTGTATAATCGTGAATGTGGCTCCGGTTCATTTGGAGACCATGGGGTCCCTCGATAATATTGTGAAGGCGAAGTGTGAGGTGCTGGATTATACCCGTGATTTTGCGGTCATTAACGGTGACTTACCCGAGTTAAGCGGTGTTGGCTTTTCCCGAGGAGAGCTTTATCGTTTTGGCCGTAGGCATGATTGTGACTGGCGGGTTATATCCTGCCGCTATCAGCCGCCGCATACCTATTTTGAAATGGATATCACGGATAATAGATTTGCTGTAAGCCTTCCTTTTCCGGCCGTCCATTTGTACGGCAGTGTAGCAGCCGCTGCCGGAACCGCCATGCTTCTCGGGGTTAAACCCCAGGAGATTGCGGAGCGGCTGGCCAATTTCGAGCCGTCGGTCGGCCGCCTGAACCTCAAGGCGGGGCGGGAAGGGGCCACCTTTATTGACGACACCTATAATGCCAATCCCCAGTCTATGATGGCAGCCCTCCAGGTGCTTTGTGACCTGGCAGGCAGCCGACGAAAAATTGCGGTACTGGGGGACATGTTTGAATTGGGATCCTATGAAAGGGAGGGACACCGCCTGGTGGGAGAAAAGGCCGCAGCCCTGGGAGTTGATATCCTGCTGGCCATTGGTGACAGAGCAAAATTCCTGGCGCAAGGGGCCCGGGAATCCGGCTTTGCCGGGATACTGGTCCACTTTGACAACCAGGCTGCAGCTATCGAGTATCTTCAGGGTGAGATCCGGTCGGATGACGTGGTACTGTTTAAGGCATCACGGGGTATGCACCTGGAGGAAATTGTTGATAAACTGCTGCCGGGGAATGAACCCCAAACATCTGAGGAGGACTGATTTGAGCCAATACGTCATGAATTCACTTATTGCCATGGGAATAGCGTTTTTGACCACCGCCGTGCTGGGGCCGATTCTGATTCCCATTCTGGCGCGGATGAAAGCCGGTCAGGTTATTCGCGATGATGGCCCCGCCCGCCACCTGGGAAAGGCGGGCACGCCGACCATGGGGGGAATAATAATTATATCGGCAATAATACTGGCCTCTCTGGTCATGGCCGGCCACAGCCGGGAGGTAATCCTGTGCCTGGCAGCGACGGTTGCCTTTGGCATAATCGGCTTTATTGACGATTACACCAAAGTGGTCATGCGCCGGTCATTGGGGTTAAGAGCGCGGGAGAAACTGGTCATGCAGGTATTTTTCGCGCTGGTTTTTGCCATCTACGTGGTGTTTGGTTTGTTCCGGGGCACGGGTATCGTACTGCCCTTTACGGGATATGAGATCTTCCTCGGTTACTGGTATTTCCCGTTTGTTGTTATTGTCTTCCTGGCGACCACCAATGCCGTAAACCTTACGGACGGCTTGGACGGCCTGGCGGCGGGAACAACCTTTTTTGTATCCTTGGGGCTGCTCCTCATCTGCCACATGACATCCCATAACATGCTGGCGGTTTTTGCCGCCAGTACAGCGGGTGCCTGTCTGGGGTTTCTTCTATTTAATCGCCACCCGGCTCGTGTTTTCATGGGAGATACCGGATCCATGGCCCTGGGGGGAGCGGTTGCCAGTATTGCCGCCTTAACCAGAGCGGAAGTGGCATTGATTCTGATTGGCGGGATATACGTTATTGAAACCTTGAGTGTAATCCTTCAGGTTATCTCTTTTCAGCTTACGGGAAGGCGCATATTCTTGATGAGTCCTCTGCACCACCATTTCGAGTTAAAAGGATGGGGTGAGAGGCGGGTGGTGAGGGTATTCTGGCTGGTGTCTTTATTGTTTGTAATTCTGGGACTGTGGGGATTCAGGGGCATTGGAGCCTGACATCCACTAGGGGTGGTATGAATGAAGTTAACCGGTAAAAGGGTATTGGTAGCCGGCATGGCCAGAAGCGGGTTGGCAGCGACCCGCCTGCTGTTGAGGCATGGGGCAGCCGTTACTGTTTATGACCGTAAAGCGCCGGTGGAACTAGAGGCGGAAATCAAGTCCCTGCCACCGGAGGTTAATACAGTGCTGGGCCTGCATGGGAAGGTGGACCCCGGGGTTTTTGATCTGGTGGTGACCAGCCCCGGCATTTCCCTGGATAACCCACTCCTGGTGGAAAGCACGGAGGCCGGGGTTCCGGTGATAAGCGAGATTGAACTGGCCTATTGCCTTAAACCTCCCGGCCTTGATCTGCTGGCGGTTACCGGTACCAACGGCAAAACAACTACCACCGCGCTGATAGCTGATATCTTAAGGATGAGCGGGATCCCGTCAGCCGCAGCCGGAAACATCGGCATACCCCTCGCTCAAGCTGTAGAGGAGCTGGCTCAGGGGATGATCGCTGTGGAGTGTTCCAGTTTTCAATTGGAAACCATCAATAGATTTCACCCCCGATGCAGCGGAGTTATAAACGTCACTCCGGATCACCTGGACCGGCACCGCACCATGGAAAACTATGCGGAGATTAAGTCCCGGGTCTTTATGAATCAGGATCCGGATGAGTATACGGTATTAAATCTTATGGATCCCTGGATTGTAAAGTTTAAGCCGCCATGCCGAACCTTATTTTTTGCCACCGACCGCATTCTGGAAAGGGGCGTATGGATTGAGGACGGTAAGATAATAGTATCCCTGGAAGGCCGGCGAGAAGTGATATGCACCCTGGCGGAGGTCAAGCTGCGGGGACGCCATAACCTGGAGAATACCCTGTGCGCGGTTGGAGTAACCCGGGCCGTAGGAATCCCCCCGGATGCCATTCGGCGGGCCCTGGTTGCCTTTGAAGGGGTTCGCCACCGCCTGCAGGAGGTGAAGACCGTAGATGGAGTTCTTTATATCAATGATTCCAAGGGGACCAATCCGGATTCAACCATTAAAGCCCTGGAATCATTTTCCGAACCGGTTATTCTCATTGCCGGAGGCAGAAGCAAAGGCGGCGATTTTGAGAAACTGGCTCATCTCATTACCCAAAAGGTGAAAGCACTGGTATTACTGGGCGAGGCCCGGAGTATAATTAGACAAACCGTTGAGGACGAGGGATTTCAGGAGATTGTGGAGGTCGACTCAATAGAGGAAGCAGTGCTGGCAGCCCACAGAATCGCACAGCCCGGGGAAGTAGTCCTGCTGTCGCCGGCTTGTGCCAGTTGGGATATGTTCAAGGACTACGAAGAGAGAGGAGACCTTTTCTGCCGTGCCGTAATGGCCTTGGGGGAGGATGAGGTATGCGTCTGAAGCAGGGTCCTCCGGACCTGATGCTTTTCCTGGTTGTTGTACTGCTGGTATGCATAGGGTTGATTATGATTTTCAGTGCCAGTGCAGTAACCTCCGATGTCAAGTACCAGGATGCATTTTTCTTTGTTAAACGGCAGTTGATCTGGGCGATCCTTGGTTTGATGGTCATGCTGGTCTTAATGAAGGCAAACTACCAGAAACTGCGGGAATTGGGGGTGGCCGGTCTCGTCCTGGCCCTGCTCTGCCTGGTGGCGGTATTGCTGCCGGGAATAGGCAAGAATGTCAAGGGGGCTGTTCGCCAGATTGATTTGGTGTTTACCAGTTTTACCCCTGCAGAATTGACCAAACTGTGTTTGGCGTTCTTTTTTGCTTCCAGCCTGAGCTTAAATTACGGGAAAATAAAATCTTTTGTTCAGGGCCTGCTGCCGTACCTGGTACTCATCGGTGTAGTCTGCGGTCTGATTATGCTCCAGCCCGACCTGGGGACAGCGCTGATTATCGCTGTTACCGCCTACCTGATGCTGATTATGGCCGGGGCCCGGATTAGTCACATGGTGGTTCTGGCCCTGATAGGCGTGGGACTGGTCGCTCTCGTCATATATCTGGAGCCTTACCGCATGATCAGGTTCATAGCCTTCCTTGATCCCTGGAAGTATGCGAGCGATGAGGGATTTCAAACCATACAATCTCTTTATGCCATCGGCTCCGGCGGTCTTTTCGGTATGGGGCTGGGACAGAGCCGGCAGAAATTCTTTTACCTGCCGGAGCAGCATACCGATTTTATCTTTGCCATTCTGGGGGAAGAATTAGGATATCTTGGGGTTTTTGTAGTGTTAACCCTATTATTTATATTTGCCTGGCGGGGTTTTCAGATCGCATTGAAGGCGCCGGATATATTCGGCAGCCTGCTTGCTGCCGGTATAACCACCATGATTACCGCCCAGGCAGCTATCAATTTGGGAGTTGTTTCCGGATCGCTGCCGGTAACCGGGATTCCACTTCCGTTTATCAGCTATGGCGGTTCCTCATTGATGTTTACCATGGCCGGAGTGGGATTATTATTGAGCGTTTCTCGTTACACTTATGATCGATGAGGGAGGGTATGATGAAGGTAATCATGACTGGCGGGGGCACCGGCGGGCACATATATCCCGCCCTGGCTGTCGCCCGGGGGATTATGCATAAATGGCCCCGAGCAAGAATAATCTTTGTCGGTACCAGGAAAGGTATGGAAAAGGACATTATTCCGGAGAGCGGCTTTGAATTTAAGACTATTTCCGCTCAAGGCCTAAACCGGTCTTCCCTGGTTAAAGCGGCTTCCTCCGCCTTGAAGGTCCCGATTGGATTCTGGCAGGCCCGCAGCATTATCAAGGAGTTCAATCCCGATATTGTTGTGGGTACCGGGGGCTACGTGTCATATCCGGTGGTTCTGGCAGCCAGCATAATGCAGTTCAAGACGGTTATTCACGAGCAGAATGCCTTTCCAGGGCTGGCGAATCGGGCCCTGGGGAAAAGAGCCGATCGGATCATGTTGACCTTTTCCGAGGCCGCCGCTTATTTCCCGGCGGAAAAAACCACGGTGACCGGCCTGCCGGTGAGACCTGAGATTTTGACAGCTACTCGCCGGGATGCTGCGTCTTTTTTTGCGCTGCAGGAGGACAGGTTTACTATTGTAGTTTTCGGCGGCAGCCGGGGGGCCCAGAGGATAAATGAGGCCGTGGAGGGCTTGGTAGAACCGTTATCAGCGGATGGGGTTCAACTGATATGGATAACCGGCGAACAGCACTTTGCCGCCCTCCAGCAGTCGGTGTCCTCATCAGAAAACATCGATAATGTAAGGATATATCCATATCTGTATAACATGGAGCTCGCTTTGGCTATGGCTGATCTGGTGGTATGCCGGGCCGGAGCCGCGACGCTTTCCGAACTGGCGGTACGCGGCGTTCCCGCGATTCTGGTACCATACCCTTACGCAGCCGAAAACCACCAGGAAAAAAACGCGCGTTACCTGGAAAAGAAGGGGGCAGCCCTGTTGATTGTCGACGAGTTCCTGGATCGACAGACCCTGGCCGCCAGGATCAACGAACTGCGAAACAATAAGTTTCGATTACTCCGCATGGCTCAAATGATGAAAAAAGAAGGTCGCCCCCGAGCCTTGGAGGATATCCTTGATATAATAGAAGAGGTAGTAGCATCAAAAAAGGAGATTGACTCACCGTAAACGGTGGAGCAGTAATAGTAACCACTTTTATTAGAATTGCATAAGATACGGTGTAGCGTTTAATCCGCAGGCACCTCAAAAAGGAGATGGAGCAGTTGGCTGTTGACTCGGAAAAGAGGATACACCTCGTAGGTATTGGCGGGGCCGGAATGAGTGGTATTGCCCGAATTCTGAAGCAAATGGGCAAAGACATAACCGGTTCTGACTTGAACAGCAGTGAAGTCACCAGCCGTTTGGAGAGCATCGGGATAACCGTTTTTAATGGTCATTCTTCGGCCAACCTGGACAAGGATACTGATCTCGTGGTTTTTTCATCCGCGGTACCGGGCAGCAACCCGGAAGTAAGAAAGGCCCACCGGTTGGGCATACCGGTAATCAGGCGCGGAGAGATGCTGGCCCATTTGGTGAATTCCTGTCAGGGTATAGCGGTGGCGGGCGCGCATGGCAAGACCACCACTACCTCAATGATTGCCAAGATCCTTGAGGAGCATGGTCTGGATCCCAGCTTCCTAATCGGGGCAGAACTGCAGGATTCCAGTTTTGGCGCCCAACTCGGCAGTGGCGAGTATTTTGTGGCCGAAGCCGATGAAAGCGATGCATCTTTTCTGCAGTTGAATCCCTATGTGGCAATAGTAACCAATGTTGAGGACGATCATCTGGAATTTTATCGCTCCATGGACCGATTGAAAGATGCCTTCCGCCAGTTCATCAGCCAGGTCAAAACGGGAGGGTTTGCCATTCTGTATCATGATGACCCCTTTTTGCGCAGTTTGAAAGATGACTTTCGCCATTTAATCTATTATGGATCCACGCCGGATGCTTGTTACCACTATTCCAACCTGAAAAACAACGGCTGGGGCTCATCCTTTGCAGTTCACCATCATGGGGAATACCAGGGAACGATAGTGCTTTCAATTCCTGGATATCACAATGTGTTAAACGCCCTGGCTGCGACCGCAGTGGCCAATGAACTGGGGATTCCTTTTAAGGTGATAAAGGAGGCTCTTCTTTGCTTCAAGGGTGCCAAGAGACGCCTGCAGCTGCTGGGCAAGGTTGGCGGGATTACCCTGATCGATGACTATGCCCACCACCCAACAGAAATTGCGGCGACCATAGGAGCAGCCCGCCAATTCCATGAAGGCAGGCTGACGGTGGTTTTCCAACCCCATCGCTATACACGGACCAAAATTCTGCGGGAACAATTTGGTGGGGCCTTCAAGGGTGTGGATCAATTGATAGTTACTGATATTTACAGTGCCGGTGAAAAGCCGATCCCCGGCATCACCGGGGATACAATCTGCCAATCGGCTCAAAAACAGGGCTGTAATGCCCTATTTATACCAGAGCCGGATGGAATAACTGATTACCTGTTAAAGGAATCCCGGCCTGGAGATGTAATCCTATTTATGGGGGCCGGCGATATATGGAAAATCGGAGAAGAATTTAAGCTGCTCCTGGAAGGCTCACACCCGTCAGCATAGCTTGGCGGAGGTGGAGTTTTGAATAAGCTTTTAATTGGTGGAGGAACGAGAGTCCGCGGCCGGGTTAGAGTCAGCGGCTCCAAGAATGCGACCCTGCCGATTATGGCTGCCTGCCTCTTGGCTCGTAAAGAGTGTATCTTACATCAGGTCCCGGATCTGGATGATGTAAAGGTGATGGAAGAGGTCCTGGTCAGCCTGGGCGCCCGAGTAAAAAGGGAAAACGGCACCCTAGTGATTAACCCTGAAAACATAAATTCCTATGAGCTTCCCGAATATTTGAGCCGAAGAATGAGGGCTTCCAATCTGGTTATGGGTGCACTGCTGGGCCGGTTCGGCAAGGCCCGGGTATCATATCCCGGCGGTTGCGCCATTGGCCAGCGTCCCATGGACATTCATCTGAAGGGCTTTCGCGAAATGGGGTACAAGATTGAGGAGTGCTACGGATACATCGAAGGCCAGGCTGCTCAGTTGTCCGATTGCGAAATAATGCTGGATTTTCCCAGTGTTGGAGCTACGGAAAACCTGATGATGGCAGCGGCCGTATCCAGCGGCAATACAGTGATCCGTAATGCAGCGCGGGAACCGGAAATCGTGGATATGCAGAACTTTCTCAATCGGATGGGGGCAAGAATCAGGGGGGCCGGTCTTGACGTAATCAGGATTGAGGGGGTTGGCGAGCTTAATGGAGTAGAGCATGAGGTAATTCCCGATAGAATTGAGGCGGGAACATTCATGGTCCTGGCCGCGGTTTCCAAAGGGGATGTAGTGATCGAGAATGTAGTGGCTGAGCACCTGGTGCCGGTAACTGCTAAGATACGGGAAACCGGTGCCGAGGTAATCCAGCATAACGGCGGTACCCTGCGGGTGTTGGGCAAGCGAAAACTGGGACCGGTTGATATAAAGACCATGCCCTATCCCGGCTTTCCCACTGATATGCAGCCGCAGATGATGGTCCTGCTCGCCGGGGTGGAAGGAACCAGTGTAATAGTGGAAACCATCTTTGAGAATCGGTTTATGCATGTCAACGAGCTGCGCCGCATGGGCGCAGACATTAAAGTCGAAGGGCGGGTCGCGATAATCAAGGGAAAGAATCGTTTGCGAGGGGCTGCAGTCGAAGCAACCGACCTCAGGGCGGGAGCGGCCTTGGTGATTGCAGCCGTAGGCTGTACGGAAGAAACGATTATTGACAACGCCTTTCACATTGATCGGGGGTACGAAAAGATTGAAGAAAAGCTGGGAGCCTTGGGAATAAAGGCGGTCCGCATAGCTTCCGATAACTGATGCTCCATACCGACTACAAATGGAAAGATCTTCTCCTGGGGTTTTGTCTGGAGAGAGGGTTCGTTGCTTCCAACCGTCCCGGTAGATCTGATATAATGCTGGTGATGCCATGGGAGGAGAACGGATGAGAAAACGGAGAAACAGAAACGGCCGCAGTGTCATTATGTTCCTCGCCCTTTGCCTGGCTGTTGTTGCGGGCTTTTATTACTTCCTTCACAGTTCGGTCTTTTTTATCGAAGACATTGAGGTTACCGGCAACCATATCGTTCCGACCCAGGATATCATTGCTCTGTCCGGTATTCATACCGGGCAGAACATCTTTGAATTCAAAACCGAGGCCAGCCAAAAAGCAGTTGAAGTAATCCCTTATGTTAGACAAGCCGTAATTAAGAGAATTTTTCCCAACCGGGTACAGATAAGTGTAGTCGAGAGGGAGTCGTGGGCGTATGTTATACATGATGGTGGTGTATTGGTTATCGACAATGAAGGGGTATGTCTGGACAAGTTGGAAATGATGGGGGAGACAGACCTGCTGGTCGTTTCCATTGCCGGTATGGAAGATACGGTAGTGGAGGGACAAAAGGTTAACGAAAACGCAATTGAACTGATAAGGTTTTTATCCGACGCGTTGCCCGATGACCTCATGCAGGAAGTATCCGAGTTTCACTATTCCGCGCCCGGACAGGTTATCGTATTTACCCTTGATGGAACCGAGGTCAGACTGGGAGACCGGGAACGCCTCGATGAAAAGATAAGCTACTGGCGGCGGGTGATAAAGAAACAGAAGGAAGAAGATGATCATAGCGGGTTAGAATATATTGATCTGCGTTTTAAGGGACAACCGGTAATTCAGGAGAAACGCTAGTGGGGTGATACCTATTGAAGTTTAAGGGAGCCCAGATTTCGATGGCCGTTGTATGTCTGGTCCTGGGAATACTGTTGGCGCTTCAATTCAGATCCAATGAGAATAGTCCCCGGTACATGACGAGTGATCGCTGGACAGAGATTACGGTACAAATGGAAAACCTGCAGCGCGAGCGAGATTTTCTAGCGGAGGAGGTTTTGTCCCTCCGGGAGAAAATCGAGGAAGCGGCGTCGAAACAGGAGGGGGATGCAGTAAATGTTCTTAGAGAGGAACTGGCCAAAGCAAATATGGCTGCGGGACTGGTGGCGGTAAGAGGAGAGGGAATCATCCTAACCCTTAATGACAGTCCCCATATATTACAACCCGGGGAAGACCCCAATGATTATTTGGTTCATGATGAGGACTTATTAAAGTTGGTAAATGAACTCTGGGCAGCCGGAGCCGAAGCAATCAGTGTCAATGGAAACCGGCTGGTGGCCAATTCCGAAATCCGCTGCGCCGGTACCACGATCCTGGTTAATGTAAACAAGATTGCACCACCGTTTGTAATTCATGCCATTGGGGATCCACAGATTCTGGAAAGCTCGCTGAGGATTAAGGGCGGTTGGCTTGCAACCTTACAAATGTGGGGTATTCAAGTTCAGATACAGCCTTCGGAGTCGGTTGAGATACCGGCTTATGAGGGACCTATCAAGTTCCAATACGCAGAACCGGTAAAAAGCGGTACAGACAATACCTGATGAAAGCCTGAGTTCAGGGAATAAACTGGATGCGGGTGACGCCGGGAATTCTTAATCGTAGAGAGGCGGTATATTTATGTGGTTAGTGGTTATATTCTGCATGCTCATTGGCCTCATTATCGGCTTTCAGCTGCCGATCTTTATCCCTCTGGTCTATGCCAAATATATGTCGGTCGCCATACTCGCGATGCTGGACTCGGTTTTTGGCGGAATTAGAGCCTATATGGAGAATGTGTTTGACACCACAGTTTTTGTCAGCGGGTTTGTAACCAATGCCCTGCTGGCGGCCGGCCTTGCTTATCTGGGCGACCGGTTGGGCGTTGAACTGTATTTGGCTGCCGTAGTAGCCTTTGGAGTAAGGCTGTTCCAAAACCTTGCTATAATCAGGCGCTATTTTTTAAGGAAATCCTATTAATATGCGACATAAAAAAGGAAATTTTGCACTGGTGTGGTAAATAGATGATAAAGCAAGATTGGTGCTGCGGGGGTCTTATGTGAGAAGGAATATTGTGGTCGGCCTCGATTTAGGCTCCACCAAAATGGCAGTTGCAGTAGGGGAAGTCAATAACGACAATTCTCTTACTCTGCTGGCACTCAGTCAAATAGACTCATCGGGGATGCGCCGTGGGAATGTGGTTGACATGGAGTCCTCCGCCCGGACTATTGATGAACTGCTGGATGGAGTAGAACGAATTGCTGGAACCCATATTACAACCACCCGCGTAGGCTTCAACAGTACCAGTGTAGCTACGACTATTAACCGGGCAACTATTGCGGTAACACATCCCAATCACGAGATAAACAGTGACGACATCAACCGGGCTATTCAAGCCGCCAGGATGGTTCCCATTTCACCTGACCGCTCAGTGGTGCACATAATACCCAGGCAGTTTATTGTTGATGGATATGAGGGAGTAGTTGATCCCCTGGGGATGATGGGATCGCGTCTGGAAGTTGAGGTAATAATCGTTACCGCTTTGACCTCTGCTTTACAGAATATGGTTAAGACGGTTGGCCGTACCGGAACCAAGGTTAAGGAGATTGTCTTAAGCAGTATTTTGTCCGCAGAAGCGGTTCTCCAGCCCGCAGAAAAGGAAATGGGTGTGGTGCTGGTGGACATCGGAGGGGGTACAAGCGACATTGCGGTCTTTGAACAAGGATCACTGGTTTATGCATCGGTTCTGCCGGTAGGCGGGGATTACATTACTCGTGACCTGGCGGTAGGATTAAGGACCACCATCGATGAAGCCCGCCGCATCAAAGAGAATTACGGCTATGCTCATGTGGATTTGGTTCCTGAAGGGGAAATGGTCGATATTTCCAGCATTTACGGCAAAGATAGTCGTCAGGTTTCTGAAAGGGCCATTGCCTCAATTATTCAGCCCCGGGTAGAAGAACTTCTGGAAATTCTGAATGCGGAACTGCGCCGCACAGGTTTTGACGGCGTGCTGCCGGCGGGGATAGTTTTAACAGGTGGGTGCTCTTTATTAAAAGGAATTATACCTTTCGGGGAAGAATACCTTAATATGCCCATGCGAATAGGTTATCCGGAGAACGGCGGCCTGGGCATCAATCAGCAGTACGGCCCTGAGTACGCGGCTGTACTGGGCAATCTGCTGTACGGAGCCCGTGTTCTCAGCAACCTGCAAGGAGAGAAGCAGGATAAGCTTATAAGCGGTTTTATTTCCAGAATAGGCTACTGGTTTAAAGAGTTGTTCAGTTAAGGGGGTTAGAAGGTGCTGGAGTTCGACGTTGAGGAACAGCAATTTGCCGACATAAAGGTAATAGGTGTAGGTGGTGGCGGCAACAACGCAGTCAATCGCATGATTGAAGCTGATCTGCGCGGTGTAGGATTCATTGTTGCCAATACCGACAGCCAGGCATTACGGCTTTCCAAAGCAGAAATCAAAATCCAGATGGGAGAAAAGCTTACCAAAGGGTTGGGCGCAGGCGCCAACCCGGAGATTGGCAAGAAAGCCGCTGAAGAAAGCAGAGAGGAGATTAAAAAGGCGTTACAGGGTGCGGATATGGTTTTCATTACCGCCGGTATGGGTGGAGGCACCGGAACCGGAGGAGCACCAGTTATTGCTGAAATTGCCAAGGAATTAGGGGCTTTAACCGTGGGGGTTGTAACTCGACCCTTCATGTTTGAAGGGAGAAAGAGAAGCAGTCAGGCGGATCAGGGAGTGGCTGAACTAAAGGCCAAGGTCGACAGTCTCATTACAATTCCCAACGATCGCTTGTTGCAGGTTGTCGACAAACACACCTCAATCAACGACGCATTTCTCATTGCCGATGATGTGCTTCGACAGGGAGTGCAGGGCATATCAGATCTCATCGCCGTTCCAGCCCTCATAAACTGTGACTTTGCCGATGTCAGGACGGTCATGCATGAGACGGGAACCGCCTTGATGGGGATTGGAGTCGGCCACGGAGAAAATCGGGCGGTTGAGGCGGCTAGGACCGCGGTTTCCAGCCCGCTTCTTGAAACCTCCATCGATGGCGCCCGGGGAGTCTTGTTTAACATAACCGGCGATTCCAAACTGACTCTGTATGAGATAAATGAGGCAGCGGAGATAATATCACAGGCGGCCGATCCTGATGCCAATATTATCTTTGGCGTTATGATCGATGACAGTCTGGAGGATGAGGTTAGGGTAACGGTTATTGCCACCGGCTTTGATGGCAAGAAAAAAGAGTCCCACCCTGAAATACCCGAGTTGAAGATGAAATCCTTTGTCTCTCAGGACCTCGAGATCCCTACTTTTCTCAGGCGAAAATAGCTGTAATCAATTCGATAATACATATTTTGTGAGGCCTTCTGTCAAAACAGGAGGCTTCTTGCTTTTTCCATAAAATTACAACATATGCAATGTTGTTCTGCTATACTTTGGAAGAATGTTTTGCAGACAACATTCATAGTCATTTAATGGCGAATGGGCTTCACACTCCAGGAGACGGGAGGGTGATAGCAGATGGAGCATACCCCGGTTTATATAGATATAATCCTTTTGGTCAACCTGGTTATGGACTTCCTGATCCTGTGGGCAGCCGGCAAGCTTGCCGGTATTGAAATACGTTACGGGCGTATTCTCACAGCCTCTATTCTGGGTGCCATTTACTCTGCAGGATGTATATTCAGTAATCTGTCGCTCTGGTATGATTTTCCGGTAAAGATTATTATCTCCGCGATAATTGTCATCCTGGCATACTGGCCGGATACCGGCCGCCTGTTCCTGAAGGCCTGGGCCTACTTTTACGGGGTTAGCTTTGCCATGGCCGGAGCGGTCCTGGGTTTTTCATACCTGTTTCAGGGCTATCCGTTGGGAACGGTATCCGATTTTTCCTACCTGTGGTTGGGGGGAGGTATAATCTGTGCCGTAGCCCTGGGAGCTTATGGGGACCGGTTGATGAAGGAGCGGGTCGTGCCCAACCTGCTCAAATGTACAGTGGGAATGCGGTTCGGTTCCGCCTGGTGCCAGGGTCAAGGGTTCATTGATACCGGTAACAATCTGACCGATCCCTTAACCAACAAACCGGTGGTGGTGGCTGAATACAAACTGGTCAGCAATTGCTTCCCCACTGAGGTTCGTGAGGTTGTAGATTGCTGCCAGCAGGATGATAACCTTTTTGAAGCCCTGGCCCAGACCAGTTGGGCCCATCGCCTTCGTGTAATTCCTTTTACCTCAATCGGTAAAAAACATGGGCTGCTGATTGGGTTGCGCAGTGACGAACTTAAGATTCAAGCCGGAAACCGGTGGTTAACTTATCCCGGAGTGGTCATTGGCTTGTACCACGATTCTCTCAGCCCGGAAGGAAGCTTTCAGATGCTGGTTCCCGCCGCTTTCGTCCAGCAATAATCGGCTTGTACAAGTAGGGAGGTATATGGAATGGTAGAGATACTAAAGAGAATCCAGGCTTCGATTAAGTTTTTTCTGGTCAGGGTGCTGTTAAAAGCTCGGGCTTACCGGTATGTGTATTATGTAGGCAGCACCGAAGTTTTACCTCCACCCTTGTCAGCAGATGAAGAAGGGCTTCTCATAAGTCGGCTGGAAAATGGGGATCTGTCAGTTAAGAGCAGTCTGATTGAGCACAACCTGAGGCTGGTCGTTTATATAGCCAAAAAATTTGAGAATACGGGAATCAATATTGAAGACCTGGTCTCCATCGGAACCATCGGTTTAATTAAAGCAGTTAACACCTTCGATCCGCAGAAGAACATAAAACTGGCCACCTATGCTTCCCGCTGTATAGAAAACGAGATCCTCATGTACCTGCGCCGCAATATGAAGACCAAGATTGAGGTTTCGTTGGATGAGCCCTTGAATATTGACTGGGATGGCAATGAATTACTGCTGTCAGATATTCTAGGGACGGAAGGCGATATGATTTACAAGCAGATTGAGGAAGAGGTGGAAAAGAAGCTGCTTTCCCAGGCGATACTGAAACTGTCTCCCCGGGAAAAGAGAATAATCCAACTGCGTTTCGGGCTGGAAGACGGCAATGAAAAGACTCAGAAAGAAGTAGCCGATGTTCTGGGAATCTCCCAGTCGTACATATCAAGACTGGAAAAAAGGATTCTGCGGCGATTGCGCCGAGAGATAAAAAAAACAGAATAGTGCCCGCCGAGCCTGCTCATCACCGGGGACCGCAAGGTCCCTCTTTTCCTGCCAATTAGTTCCTCACCACCCAGCAACTTCAGAATAAATACATTCTTGAAAGTTAATACTGTTGATGAAAATTCCGCAAAGTGAGAGGACGGGAATACTGCATGATCAACAAGGTTGAAATCTGTGGTGTAAATACCTCCAATCTCCCGGTTCTCAAGAATGAAGAGATGAAGAAACTCTTTCTGCGGGTGCAGAAGGGGGAAAAGGAAGCCCGAGAAGACCTGATCAGAGGGAATTTGCGGTTAGTTTTGAGCGTAATTCAGAGGTTCAGCAATCGTGGAGAATATGTGGACGATCTATTTCAGGTAGGCTGTATTGGCCTGATAAAGGCCATCGACAATTTTGACCTGGAACAAAATGTGAGGTTTTCCACCTATGCCGTCCCCATGATCATCGGCGAGATCAGAAGATACCTGCGCGACAACAACCCGGTGAGGGTGTCCCGATCTTTACGAGATATTGCCTACAAAGCCTTACAGGTTCGAGAGCGGCTGGTTGCCGAAAAGTCGAGAGAGCCCAGTCTCCAGGAAATCGCCGACCAGTTGGGACTGCCCCAGGAAGAAGTGGTGTTTGCCCTGGATGCCATCCAGGAGCCGATTTCACTGTTTGAACCGATATACAACGATGGCGGGGACCCGATCCTGGTGATGGACCAGATCAGTGACGAAAAGACCAACGATGATATATGGTTGGAGGAAATATCCATAAAGGAAGCTCTGAAAAAACTGGGAGAGCGGGAAAAACTGATTCTTTCGCTTCGATTCTTTGAGGGGAAAACGCAGATGGAAGTTGCTGAAGAAATCGGTATCAGCCAGGCCCAGGTTTCAAGGCTGGAAAAAGCGGCGTTAAAACACATGAAAAAGTACATGTAGGAGGGGTTAGAAGTGAAAAAGGCGTGGGGCATTGTAATCTTGATACTGGTTTTAGGCATTGCTTTTCCCGTTTTCCAGCACCTGCTGAAAAAACAGGAGGCGTTCACCCCCAATAGCCTTATTCGCATTCACATTGTAGCCCACAGTGACAGTTCGCTCGACCAGGACATCAAGCTGAGGGTTAGAGATCGTCTGGTTAACTGGCTGTCTCCGCAGTTGGCCGCCTGCAATTCGGCGCAGGAGAGCCGCATGGTCCTGGCCCAAAACCTCAATGTCATTCAGGAGGAGGCCCGGCGGGAGATTAAGGCCCGGCAGGGAACTTACGGGGCCTCGGTAATGCTGGGCGAATTCGATTTTCCTGTTCGGAGTTACGGGGAGATCACCCTGCCTGCAGGAAAATACCAGGCCCTGAAAGTGGTGTTGGGAGATGGCAACGGGACCAACTGGTGGTGCGTTTTGTACCCGCCGCTCTGTGTGGGGAAGACCACTGAAGCCGAGAAGGATGTACGCTGGTTCGTTTCCAGGTTTGTTTCAAATCTCAAGAAAAAAACCTGAAGCCCATGAAGAAATGAAGCCGCCGCCCCCGCAAAAACCGGGGGCTTTTTTTCGCCACCATTTTCTATCACATGTCCCACAACAGCCACATATTAATAGAAAAGGATACATGGTCTTGCGGGACAACCGCATGACTTGTCAGGGGGGAGGGAAACAAGTGCTCAAAATATCAGATCTGAGAACCCGAGAGGTGGTTAACGTTCAGGACGGCAGAAAGCTTGGACTCATCAAGGATCTTGATCTTGATGTGGAAAAGGGAAAAATAAATGCATTGGTTCTGCCAGGACCAAACAGGTTAATAAACTTTTTTACCCGCAGAGATGATATTGTTGTTCCCTGGGAACGGATAGTAAAGATCGGCCGGGATGTGATACTGGTGGAGGTAAACCCCTATAACGAAATTCATCACCTGAACGAGTAATTTGTCGTAATTATTATTATTTGCATGATATAATCCGTATTATCCGCTTGATGAAAAGATTGATTTACTCGATAATAAAAAAAGCATATATTGTATGTTGTTACAATCAATAGTACTATATGTTGAGGGCAGAACATGAAATGTCCATTTTGTTCAGAATTGGAAAGCAGGGTTTTGGATTCGCGCACTACCGATGAGGGTACGGTTATCAGGCGACGGAGAGAGTGTGTTATATGCAGGCGGCGATTTACAACCTATGAGCGCATCGAGGAGCGTCCTCTTATGGTGGTGAAGAAGGAGGGGAATCGGGAGGCATTTCAAAGAGACAAGCTGATGCAGGGCATTCTTAAAGCAGTAGAGAAAAGGCCGATTGACATGGATACGGTTGAGGCCATGGTGGGAGAGATTGAGCGCGAGCTTCGAGATGCGTATGACAAAGAGGTGAGCAGTCAGGTAATAGGTGAGAAAGTAATGGACAGGCTTCGCCTGATCGATGGCGTCGCCTATGTCCGGTTTGCATCGGTTTACCGCCAGTTTACCGATGTGAAGGGATTCGTGGAAACCGTGGAACAACTGCAAAAATATCAGGATTCCGGGGAGGGGAACAAATAGTGTTTGAGAAAATCAGGAAGCGGGATGGACGCGAGGTACCGTTTGATCCTTCGAAGATTACCGAGGCCATATTCAAAGCGGCTCAGGCCCAGGGAGGGCAGAATTACCAGAAAGCTCTTGAACTTACCCTGGAGGTTATGAGGGTGCTGGGGGAACAGTATGAGGGAAACGTTTTTTCGGTTGAAGATGTTCAGGACGTAGTGGAAAAGGTCTTAATCGAAAATGGGCATGCCCGCACCGCCAAGGCCTATATACTGTACCGGGCTCAGAGAACCAGGTACCGCGAAGGTAAATCTGAGTTGATGGATGTAGTAGAGGAGATCCTGAAGGAGACCAACCGAGAAAACGCCAATGTAGGTAATTCACCCTCAGCCAAAATGCTGCAGATTGCCAGTGCCGCTTCCAAGCAGTATTACCTGGATCGCCTTATCCCTCCGGAATTCTCCAGTGCTCACCGCCAAGGTGATATCCATATTCATGATCTCGATTTTTACGGCAAGACTCTAAACTGTATACAGATACCTCTTAAAAAGCTTCTCCAGGAAGGGTTTAACAACGGGCACGGCTATATAAGGCCTCCCAAAAGGCCGTCGTCGGCCACCGCATTGGCGGCGATTATCCTGCAGAGTTCCCAAAATGACATGTTTGGCGGTCAGTCTTTTCCCTTCTTTGACCGGGATCTGTCACCCTTTGTTGAGAACGCCAGTGACGAGGAAACCTACCAGGCTATGGAAGCCCTGGTATACAATCTTAACAGCATGCACTCCCGGGCCGGGGCCCAGGTGCCGTTTTCCTCGCTGAATCTGGGGACCGATACTTCCGAGGCTGGACGGCGGGTGGCCAGAAACCTCCTGTTGGCTTATGATGCGGGCCTGGGAAGAGGAGAGAACCCCATTTTTCCCAATATCATTTTCCGGGTGCAGGAAGGTGTCAACCTTAATCCCGAGGATCCCAACCACGACTTGCTGCTGCTGGCTATGAGGGTGGCGGCGAAAAGAATGAACCCGACATTCAGTTTTATGGATTCATCATTTAATAAACAGTATGGAGATGAGGTGGCTTACATGGGCTGCCGAACCCGGGTGATAGCCAATGTCCATGGACCGGCAGTTACGGAAAGACGGGGGAATCTATCCTTTACCACCATAAACCTGCCCCGATTGGCATTGAGAGCCAAGGGCAGCCTGGGAGAGTTTTACCGCCTTCTGGAGTCAACCGTGTGGCTGGCCTGTGAACAACTTCATCACCGTTACCGGGTTCAGGCTGATCTCAAGGTTAAGGACCTGCCGTTTGTTATGGGGCAGCACCTCTACATGGGATCGGAAGAGCTTGGCCTCTGTGATCGTATTGAGGAGGCGGTAAAGAACGGAACCCTGTCAGTAGGCTTTATTGGCCTGGCGGAAACCCTGGTCTGCCTTACGGGGAAACACCATGGCGAATCGAACGACTCGCAGGCCATCGGCATATCCATAGTCCAGTTCATGCGTCAGCTTGTTGATCGGGCAGTTGAACAGTTTAACCTGAACTACACCTTGATTGCCACTCCGGCTGAAGGCCTTTCCGGGCGTTTTATCGGTATGGACCGCGAACGTTTCGGAGTTATTCCCGGGGTTACTGACGGTCAATACTACACCAACAGTTTTCACATACCGGTCAGTTACGATATATCATTATTTGAAAAGATGTCCAAGGAGGGGCCCTATCACAAGTACACCAATGCCGGGCATATAAGTTATGTGGAATTCCCGGCTCCTCCGGTTCACAATGGAGAAGCCATACAGGCCATTGTCAACCATATGAGCAGTTGCGACATGGGGTATGCCGGCATCAACTTCCCCATTGATTTCTGCGAGAGCTGTGGATTCCTGGGAGTCATCGACGAGGATAAATGCCCCGAATGTGGAGGCGATGAGATAAAACGGGTCAGAAGAATAACCGGGTATCTGTCCACGGTGGACCGGTTTAACGATGCCAAGATAGCCGAACTCAAGAATCGCAGACCCCACCGGCTTTCTTAAGGAGGGACGCGGTGAAGATCAGGGTCGGCGGGTTTACCCGTGAAAGTGTGGTTGACGGCCCGGGAATCCGGGCCGTGGTTTACGCCCAGGGATGTCCCCATCACTGTCCTCACTGTCATAATCCGTCTACCTGGGATCCCCGGGGAGGATATGAGCTGGATATCGATGAAATCATAGGTCTGGTCAAGGATACCGGCCTCTTGCGGGGAATAACCCTATCTGGAGGCGAACCTTTCCTCCAGGCGGAACCGATGGCGGAACTCGCCGCCCGTACAAAGGATCTGGGCCTGGATGTGGTGACATATACGGGTTATACTTTTGAGGAACTGCTGGAAATGAGCCGGAGAGACTCATCGGTGGCCAGGCTTCTTAGCCTGACCGATATCCTGATTGATGGTCCTTACCGGCATGAGGAGCGCGATTTGACCTTGGCTTTTCGCGGATCGAGAAATCAGCGGATTATCGACGTCAAGATGAGCTTGCGGGAGGGTCGCGTTTATACACTGGACTATTGATATTTAATCATTCCTGATCCCGTATAAACAGGGAGCAGCCCGAAAGATTATCCTTATTCGGTAAATCCAATATGTTTATTATCAATCCCGGGATTTATCCCTCTCGGGTGGGCCTTGAGCATCAGCGGCAGCCAGCAACTCTATGGCTTCCGATAGTCTATCCCGGGGTACCATGACCCGAACTTCAGCCAGGGGGCCGATTGACAGACCCTGAACCCGTCCAATCCCTTCCCGGGAACGCAGGATGACTGGAATCCCGCAGCTTTCCAGTAAGCTCTTTATGATATCATCCTGGGGAGGATATGCCGTTGCCAGAATATCCCAGGAGGTCGCTGTCGGTTGTCCGCATGAGGGGCAACGCATCAGATCGTCAGCATAGTGTTTATGACAGTTTGTACAGAGCATAATATCCCTCCCTGGTGTTCATGATAACAGACAATTGTAATGGAACAAAGCATGCCGTTGTTATTGTACCCGAGAGGCTGTTGACATAAGCATGAAATCATGAGCTGTATGAGGAAAGGTCGGGGAAGGGGTTTAATGCGGAAACCGGATATCATAGCCGGAGATCCCAGTGGTAAGGAGGCGGGTCTATATGAATTGGGAATGGAAGCCGCACGGTTCTCTCAGTTTTCTTGAACTCCCCGGCTGGAACGAGCTGGGGGTGATTGCTGCTTTTACCGCTAGAAATGGAGGGTTCAGCGCCGGGCCTTTCAAATCCCTGAACCTGGGGCTGCATGTCGGGGATAATCCGGAACTGGTGATGGCCAACCGGGATTTGGTAGGCCGGAGTCTCGGATTTGGACTCGACCGGATGGTCTGCTGTGAACAGGTGCATGGCAGGGAGGTGGCGGTGGTTAACCGCCGGCACGCCGGACGTGGAGCCTACAGCCTCGATGACGCGCTGAAGGGATGTGATGCCATGGTAACCAACACCTCCGGGGTTTTTTTGACCGCCTTTTTCGCCGACTGTTTTCCCCTCTACTTTTTTGACCCGGTTAAAAGAGTGGTTGCCTTGGCCCACAGCGGATGGAAGGGTACAGCCCTTCGCATTGCTGAAGCTACATTAAAGGTGATGAAGAGTGAATTCGGCTGCCGCTCAAAAGATATCCTGGTGTTCATCGGACCGGGGATCGGACCCGAGTGTTTTGGGATTAATGCTCAAAGGAAGAATCAGGTCGAAGGGTTGTTTACTTTTAGTGATAAGATAATTTATTCTTATAATGAGAATCGATTCGTCTGGGATCTGGAGCTTACCAACCGGCTCATTCTCAAGGAGAGCGGGATCCCGGAGGAGAACATCGAGTCCTGTCATTTGTGTACCAGTTGCCACCAGGACCAATTTTTTTCCTACCGCGCATCCGGGGGTCGCACCGGGAGAATGGCTGCGGTTTTAAGCTTGCTTGAATGAGGGTGATTGCCTGTGAATGCCAAGATTCTCGTAGTGGATGATGAAACCTATATTGTGGAACTGGTAAAGTTCAACCTGGAGAAAGAAGGGTTTGAGGTCATTGTAGCTCATGACGGAATGACCGCGCTGGGTATGGTGGATGAGGAGAACCCGGATCTGGTTATTCTGGATATTATGCTGCCCGTAATGGATGGGTTGGAGGTCTGTCGAATGCTGCGGCAGAACCCCCGTTACCGCAACCTGCCTATAATTATGCTGACGGCCAAAGGCGAGGAAGTCGATACCGTTCTCGGGCTGGAAATGGGGGCGGATGACTATATAAAGAAGCCCTTCAGTCCGCGGGAAATGGTGGCTCGGGTTAAGGCCAGGTTGAGGGCGAGCAAGCTTCTGCAAACCGAGGATGCTGTACGGGAAAAGGCTCTGGTATGGAAAGACCTGGTGATAATACCGGAGCGTTACGAGGCTTATATCCGGGACAAAAAACTGGACCTTACGCCCAAGGAATTCGAACTGCTCCGCATCCTGGCTGCGAGCCGGGGGAGGGTGATGACCAGAGAGACTCTTTTGGAAAAGGTCTGGGGTTATGAGTTTATAGGTGATACAAGAACTGTCGATGTCCACATAAGGCACCTGCGGATGAAGCTGGGAGATGACAGCTCGGCACCGGAATATATCGAAACCGTCCGCGGTGTGGGCTATCGGTTCAGGGAGAGTGGTTACGCATAGACAAGGCAAACAGCTTATGGGAAGGTTTTTCCAGCGAAAACGGGAAGATGCAGGCTATACTTGCCAGCATGGTGGACGGCCTGGTGGCGGTTGACAAAGAGGGCCGTATTTCAAAGGTCAACCGTGCAGCCGAGGGCCTTTTCATGCTGCAGGAACGCCACCTGCTGGGACAGACCTTTAGATCACTGCTCAACACCTCCGATCTCCATGACACCATAATCGAGGTCCTTCGGACCGGTGTTGAGTTTCGTGCCGAACACAACATTTTCCCCAACCAGGAAAATATATACCGCATCAATATAGTACCCCTCAAGGGAGAAAAGGACGATATTGAAGGGGCTCTGGCGGTATTTCATGATATTACCGACGCCCGCAAGTTCGACCGTATGAGAAGTGAGTTTGTCGCCAATGTGTCTCATGAACTGCGGACTCCGCTGACTTCCATAAAAGGGTTCGTTGAGACCCTCCTCGATGGGGCTCTGGAGGATAAAATGCTCTGCCGCCGGTTCCTGACTATTATTGACAGCGAAACGGATCGACTGACCCGGTTGATCGATGATCTGCTTACCCTATCGGCCATGGAAACTAAAGAGATCGGGGTCAACCTGCAGAATGTAAATCTGGTGGAATCGGTTAAGAATGTTTTTAATATCATGGGTCCTCAGGCCGAAGACAAAAATCTGCGGATGGAATTGATTTACTCGCCACAGGCAGCCTGGGTGAAAGCGGATCAGGACCTGATCCGCCAGGTGTTGATCAACCTTATCGACAATGCCATCAAGTATTCCAGCGATGACGGGAAGATCGTGGTTAGGATTTTTAACGAGAATGGAAAGACGGTTACCAAGGTCAGCGATACCGGGATCGGCATTGCGCAGGAGAGCCTGCAGCGTGTGTTTGAAAGGTTTTATCGCGTGGACCGTGCTCGTTCCCGGGTTTTTGGTGGAACCGGCCTGGGATTGGCGATTGTAAAACATATTGTTGAACTGCATGGAGGCGAGGTCTTCGTAAGCAGTCAGATTGGTGTGGGTTCAACCTTTACCTTCTGCCTGCCGGCGGGAGACCAGGTATGCAGGAGTGCGGAGAGTGACAATTGAGTACTCGTCAGCAGAGGATTCAAAGCCGCTTGCGCAGACAGATGATAATAAGAAGCCTCCTGAAGGGCTGCCTGGGCATGACGGTACTGGTTGGCACCGGGGCGGTTATGCTGTTGCTTTATCATCAGGTCCTGTTATGGCTGGTTGACGTTGAAGTCGCCCAGTACCGCGAATTGCAGGACATAATCACGGTCCCGGCCATTCTTGTTAAACAGGAGACGGTGGTAACCGCGCCGACCCGCGGCCGATTTGAGAACCAGGTGATGGAGGGGGAAAGGGTTCGCGGCGGCTCTGTTGTCGGTTTGTTTTATCCGGAAGGACAGATCAAGCCGGTAACCGTAACCGTACCCCGAGGGGGAATAATAAGCTTTGAGCCTGACGGCTGGGAGCAGGTCCTGGACGGTTTCTCCCTTGAGGGCGGAGACCGTAATATATTCGATTATACTCCCCGTCAGTTCAATGACGGTGTTTTTCAGTATGAACGCGGGGAACCGATATGCAAGGTAATTGACAACCTGGTACCGCTGCGCATGGTGGCAAGATTTGAAACCTCGGCCCTGAGCGAACCGCTGGAGATTGACGATACCATGCAGTTAATCTACCGGGACGAGATTCTGGGGAAGGCCAGGTGCGAGTCAGTCTGGTCGGGAGAGGACCACCAGACGGTCATTCTAAATCTGGACAGCTTTAACGAGGACCTGCTGGTGCGGAGAAAAATAGATGTGGATTGTGTAACTGCCGCCTACCAGGGTGTAATCATTGCCGAAAAGGCTCTGGTGAAAAAACCGAAAGGATATGCGGCTTACCGGATAAAGGAGGGCAAAGTTGAATTGTGCCCGCTTAAGGTACTGAAAATACACCAGGGACAGGCCGTGGTTGAGGGAATCCAGGTTGGCGATACCATTGTAACCACGCCTCATTTGGTGTCCGAGGGCATGACTTATCGATAAGGCCCGGGAGGGGGAAAAATGATCCTGGATATAGCCACCTTGGCAGGAAACGTCAAAGCAGTCCGAGAGAAGGTCAAAAAAGCCGCGCTTAAGGCGGGCACAAACCCCAATGCAGTTCACCTGATTGCGGTCAGCAAAACAGTCGGCCTGGAGGAAGTCGACATGGCCTGCCGCCAGGGGTTATCCGATTTTGGCGAAAACCGGGTTCAGGACCTGATGGTGAAACAGAGTCAGTACCCACGGGTCCGGTGGCACATGATTGGCCGCCTTCAGACCAACAAAGTTAAGGATGTAATTGGCCGGGCTTTTCTCATTCATTCGCTGGACAGATGGTCACTGGCAGAGTATATTGAGAGAAGGGCTGAAAAGGAAAGAACCGTGGTATCTACACTGCTGCAGGTTAATGTTTCCGGGGAGAAGTCAAAAGGCGGTGTGGCACCAGGGGAAGTACAGGATTTCCTGTACGCTGTCAGCCGCTTAAACCACCTGCGGGTACAGGGACTGATGACCATGGCACCGGAAGTGGATGATCCGGAAGAGACCAGACCTGTATTCAAGGAACTGCGCAGGATATTCGATATAGTTAAAGAAAGTAAGTATCCACGGGTGGAAATGCGTTATCTTTCTATGGGAATGACCCAGGATTTCGAAGTGGCCATCGAAGAGGGGGCAAATATGGTCCGAATCGGCCGGGCACTATTTGACCCCGGGTTTAAGGAGGTTTGAGAAATTGAGTTTTGTTGATAAGCTGTGGCGCTGGTTGGGATTTGCCGAAGTTGAGGAGGAAGAAGTACCCAGTCTGCCGATTGTGGACAACCGGGAAATAAACCGCAAGGCTAATCTGATAAGCCTGCAGGGAGCCAAAACCGTAAAAGTGGTGGTCAGTGAACCCACTACCTTCGAAGAGGCTCAGGACCTGGCCGACAGCCTGAAAAATCGGCGGCAGGTAGTACTGAACCTTAATGGTACCGAAATTGATATTGCCCGGCGTATAATTGACTTCTTGAGCGGAACCACTTATGCCCTTGATGGACAGACCCAGAAACTGGGAGAAAACATTTTTCTTTTTGCACCCAGCAATGTAGAAATCTCCAGAGAACCCAGAATGCTCATGCGGAGTTCCTTTACCTACTCAAAAGGTAGCGCTTTGGGGAGAGAAGAGTAATGGAAACCGGCTTTACGGTAGGCCTTATTGGATGCGGGCAGATGGCCCGGGCTTTGCTCGGCGGCTTTGCTGGAAGCCGGGGATTGCCGGGGGAGATAACCTTGTTTGATATCGAACCCGCCAAAGCCCGAGTCCTGGCTGAAGATTACGGGGCCCGTGTAGCCGATTCAGGATACACCCTGGTACAGGGTGTTGATGTCGTGATAATGGCGGTTAAGCCGCCCCAGGTAAGAACAGTATTGAAAGAGATTGCCCCGGCTCTCAATGTGGATAAAGTTCTGGTGTCTGTAGCCGCCGGGGTTACTCTGGCCTCCATACAGGAAAGTATTGACCCCCATATCCCGTTAGCCCGCGTCATGCCTAATGTGCCGTGCCTTATTGGGCAGGGGGTAATCGGCCTCTCCTTCAGCAGTTCGGCAGCTGATGACAAACGGCAAATGATTCGTCAGCTCTTTGCTGCTGTGGGACTGGTGGAGGTAATTCCTGAAGAGCACATGGACGCGGTAACCGCAGTATCCGGGAGCGGTCCCGCTTTTGTCTTCCTGGTTGCTGAAGCCTTGACCGATGCTGCAGTTGACATCGGCCTGCCCCGGGACATGGCCCGGCGTATGGTCAATCAGACCCTGACCGGGTCAGCGCTCATGATGCAGGAAACCGGCGAGCACCCGTCGGTTTTGCGGGAGAGGGTTACTTCGCCTGGCGGAACCACCATTGCCGGCTTACGAGCGCTGGAAAGCAGGGGAGTTAGAGCGGCCTTCTTCGATGCGGTAAGGGAAGCGTACAACCGGGCTGCAAGACGGTAATTGGTGGTGGGGGAGATGAGTAGATTATATGGTATATGATGTTGTAAATCTGGCCTTTGAGGTCATGATGTGGCTGGTGGTCATCAGGTGCATCCTGTCGTTTATCAGGCACAATCCCTATCAACCTATTATCCGTTTCATATATGACATAACCGAACCGATAATGGCGCCTTTTCGTCGGCTGTTGCCGCCGGCCGGAGGGATTGATTTTTCTCCTATCATTGTGTGGATGGTGCTGATGCTGTTGCGTAATCTGGTACTCGGGATATTGAACGCAATCTTGTAAAGCCTGCATAATAGCCTGAGTCTATTGAAGTTTTACGAACTGCCGGAAAGGATAAGTCCAACCGCTTTTCCAAATGCTGCTCCATATGGCCTTGGAATATCAGATAGTCAGGAGATAATCTATGCGTGCCAGATGTGAAATTGAATTACTCGCACCGGCCGGCAAATGGACAGTTCTGAAGGAAGTCCTCCAGGCCGGAGCTGATGCAGTTTACCTGGGAGGTAAAAGGTTCAATATGCGCCTTTTGCGTCCTGATTTTAATTTTACCGACCTTGAATTACAGGATGCGGTAGCCCTGTGTCATGATAATGGGGTTCGGCTTTATGTAACTTTAAACAACCTCTATCATGAAGAGGAGCTGCCCGCACTGCATGATTACCTGGAATTTCTGAAAGCTATCCAGGTGGATGCGGTTATCATCCAGGATCTGGCCCTGATAGAAGCCTGCCACCGGCAGGGTATTACCATGCATGCCAGCGTTCAAATGGGGGTTAACAATCTTGAAACCGCGAGACTCTTGGAACAAAGTGGTGTAAGCCGCGCCGTGCTGTCAAAAAACCTGGCCCTGCATGAGATCAGGGAGCTCAGAGACCAGAGCAGCCTGGGACTGGAGTATTTTGTCCATGGGGACCTCTGCGTTGCTCATACCGGCCAGTGCCTGATGTCCGGGCTGCTTTTTGGGAGAATCGGAAACCGAGGGGAGTGCCGTAAGCCCTGCCGCTGGTCGTACGACCTGGAAACGGCTCAATCGGGAAAGATTGTTACTGACCAGTACCTCCTGGCATTCAAGGATCTCTGCCTTTATCACTGCATACCGGAGCTGGTCGCGGCCGGGGTGACCTCCTTTAAGATCGAGGGTCGTATGCGCGAAGCAGAGTACCTGCGTCTGCTGGTCTCCTGTTACCGGAAGGCCATTGACAGATATCTGGATGGTTCAGAGCCCCCGACGGCCGGTGACCTTGAATACCAGAGACTTTATGGAAACAGAATCCGTGATTTCACTTGCGGCAGCCTTTATGGGCGCCCGACTATCAGCGAAATTGGTCTTTCCGGAGAGCGGGAACCTGCCTTTCCCACGGCTCCCATCAAGCTTACCCGGCTGCAAAAAGAGGATTACCGCCAATGGAGTGGCCAGGGACAGCAGCTTGACCTCTCAGTGAAGGTCGGCAGCCGGGAGGGATTGAGGGCAGCCCTGAATAAGGGAGTCAGGACTGTTGTCATCCCCGGAACGATTTACCGGGGCCGCGGCTTCTCCACCCTGCAGGATATTGCAGCAGCCCTACAGGAAGCAATGGAGGCCGGTACCAGAGCAATCCTCGAGCTGCCCCGAATCATCACCGTCAGTGATCGCTCGAAAGTCAAGGAGATCTGGGACCTGGTTGCAGCCGCCGGGGTGAACGAAGTAGCCGTACATGATCCCGGTTCGCTTCTGGTCGCATCCCGCTTAGGGATTAAAGCCGGGGCGGCTTACGGTTTCAATCTGGTCAACAGCCGTGCGGTTGAGCAGGTTAAAGCCTGGGGAGCGGTTTGGGCCTCCCCATCGCTTGAAATCAGCCGCGACCATTTACAGGATATGGCGAGTGAAGCGCCGCTGCCTCTGGAGGTGGTGGTAAACGGGCCGCTGTGCGGTATGATAAGTGATTACTGTCCGGTGGGTTCAACGGATGGCGGCGATGCTGAATGCTGTAATTCTCCCTGCGAGAGGGACACCTACTGGCTGGTGGACGGCCTGGGGCAGAATTATCCCCTGGAATGTGATGAACAGTGCCGCTGTTATATTTATCATCCCTTTGAGTTGTCCCTGTTTACCGCATTACCGTGGCTGGCCCCGCGGATATCTTCAGCCAGGATTGAAGGAGATGGTTATCCGCCGGAACTCCTGAGCCAGGTTATAGACATATACCAGTCTGCCATCCAGGACATAAGCAGAGGCGAGTGGAATCAACAAGCAAATTTTAACCGTCTGCTTGACTTGTTTCCTCATGGTTTGACCACAGGACCATGGGAGGGACCGGGGGCTGACCCGGGTAACTAAAGCCGGCAGATATGATTTCTTATGGCCGGATTCAATAGGAGAGGAGGTAACCCATGATTTCGCCGATTGAGATCAGAAGACAGGAGTTCAGCCGCAGGCTCAGGGGGTACAGTAAAGAAGAGGTGGATTCCTTCTTGGTCAATATCGCCGAGGAATTTGAAAGGCTTTACCGGGAGAATGCCGAGCTGAAAGAAGCGGTTCAGCGTGCAGAAATTGATATGGCAAAATACAAGAAACTGGAGGAAACTCTTAACCAGACCCTGTTGCTGGCGCAGCAGACTGCCGAAGAAATAAAGCTGAATGCTCATAAGGAAGCCCGGATGTTGTTGGATGGTGTCCGCCAGAAGATCAAGGAGACCTTTGCCGTTTATGAAGAGATGCTGAAAAGGTTGAACATCTACCGTACCGAGATGAAATCATACATAAATGCCCAGGTGGAGTTTATGGAGCGTCACGACCAGAGATTGGAGGAATTAACCTCTTTCTTTTACAGCCAGGATACTAAAGAGCTGTTGGAGGCAATCTCCAAGGCCGAGAAGGGTGGAGATTAGGACTGGTGATTTCGCCATGGGATGACGGGGTGCGTATGGAGGTTAAGGTTCAACCGCGCTCATCCCGCAATGAGCTGGTTGGTTTTCAGGAGGGTGTGTTAAAGGTAAAATTAACGGCTCCTCCGGTCGAGGGAGAAGCCAACCAGGCTTTAATCTCTTTCCTGGCTGAAGTTCTGGGCACCAGCAAGAGAAACGTGGTGATCCTCAGAGGTGAGACCGCCCGTTTAAAACTGGTGGGCGTTCACGGAATATCTCCGGCCGAGGCCGAAAACAAGTTGAAAAGATCCAGGCAGAGAAAGCGGTAATCCAGGAGACCGTCGTCTTGTCCAACGGGACCGGGCGGATTTTACAAGGAGATGAGTGCTTGCAGACTACCGGCAAGAGGATCAAGCAGGTCCTGGAGAGGCTGCACCAGGAATACCCCCAGGCGGGAACCCGGCTGAAATGGAACAGCGTGTTTGAACTCCTGGTGGCTACCATACTGTCGGCGCAGACTACAGACAATCAGGTTAATCACATAACAGCCACGCTGTTCAAACATTATAACAAACCTCAGGATTTTGCCGCTCTCACACCGGAAGAGCTGGAACCCTGGATCAAGGGATGCGGGCTCTATCGAAATAAGGCCGGTTTCATAATTGAAGCCTCCCGGATGATTATGGACCGTTTTGCGGGTAAGGTTCCCGATACCCTGGAGGAACTCCTGGAACTGCCGGGAGTAGGGCGCAAGACGGCCAATGTTATATTAAGCGTTGGTTTTGGCAAACCGGGGCTGGCAGTAGATACCCATGTGCAGAGGGTCACTTCCCGATTGGGGTTTACTACCGGCGACAACCCCGATCACACTGAACTGCGGCTGAAGAGCCTGATACCCCCTGAGGACTGGGGTATGGCCCACCACCTTTTTATCTGGCATGGGCGCAGTCTCTGCCGGTCTCGTAAACCCAGGTGCCGCCAGTGCCCGCTGTCTGATCTGTGCCCGGCCGCGGAGATTATCTGAACGGAGCAACTCCTCACGGCTGAATCCGGACCGCTAGCAAGTGTCAGCCGCCGGCCGCCGCATATGCACAATGATACCCAACCAGGCCGCTGTTGGCGTCCCCTACATTTTCCCGACCTGTTTTGGGGGATACCTTTTCCCTGACGACTCATACCATGACATTATCACTGATTAACAACAAAAATCTTAAATCAAAGTTGTATCCTGGTCGCTGATATGTTAATATGAACGTTCAGATAGAACTGATGATATCCAAAAGGCTGTGAAGGGGACAAGTAACTTCCCGGGTGGAACCAGCGAGTCTGGGACGGTGAGAGCCGGGCCGAAGCCAGGATGGTGAAGATCACCCCGGAGCTTTTAACCGAACTCGGGCTGAATAGCCTGATAGTAGGCTTAAACGGCTTTTCCCCGTTATAGGAAATAGAGGGAACTGTGGTTAAATAGGGTGGTACCGCGGAAGAACACCTTTCGTCCCTAAATGGGGATGAAAGGTTTTTTGGATTTACGGACTTAAGGAGTGTTGGTATGGCAAAAGGCAGGTATGATCACACCATTAATCTTATGAAAACCGACTTCCCCATGAGAGCAAACCTCCCGGAAAGAGAACCGGAGATCCTAAAATTGTGGGAAGAAATGGGTATCTATCAGAGAGTCCAGGAGCAGAACCAGGGGCGGCCCAAGTTCATACTCCATGACGGCCCCCCGTATGCCAACGGGCACATTCACCTGGGGCATGCACTGAACAAGGTATTAAAGGACATAATTATCAAGTTCCACACCGCTACCGGCTATGATGCCCCTTATGTTCCCGGATGGGACACCCATGGCCTCCCCATCGAACAGCAGGCCATTAAGGCTCTGGGAATTGACCGGCACCATACGGATGTGGTGGAGTTCAGGCGCTACTGCAAGGAATACGCCCTGAAGTACATGGATATCCAACGCCGGGAGTTTAAGAGGCTGGGGGTAAGGGGTGACTGGGATCATCCTTATCTCACCCTGGAACCCGGATTTGAAGCCGTACAAATCGGCGTGTTCGGGGAAATGGCCAAAAAAGGGTATATTTATCGGGGGCTAAAATCGGTTTACTGGTGCTGTGATTGTGAAACCGCCCTGGCGGAAGCCGAGATTGAGTATGCGGATAAGCAGTCCGACTCCATATACGTAAAGTTTCCCTTTAAGGACTCCAATGACCTGTTCCCGGTAGAAGATGCCTTTATGGTCATCTGGACCACCACTCCCTGGACTCTGCCCGCTAATACTGGAATCTGCCTTCATCCCGAGTTTGATTACGTTCTGGTGCAGGTTGGCGGAGAGAAGTATGTTGTGGCCCAGGAACTCCTGGCGAAAGTGGCCCAGGAGGCGGGATGGACCGCTTACCAGGTAGTTACCAGGTTTAAAGGACGGGATTTGGAGGAGGCGGTCTGCCGCCATCCCTTTATAGACCGGGATTCAATCGTGATCTGCGGAGAGCATGTCACTCTTGATCAAGGAACCGGCTGTGTGCATACGGCGCCTGGTCATGGAGTCGAGGACTTTGAAATCGGCAAAGCCTATGGACTGCCGGTGATTTCTCCCCTGGATGACAAGGGGGTATTCACGCAGGAAGGCGGCAGGTACGAGGGACTGTTCTGCTATGACGCCAACCCGGTTATCATAAAGGACCTGTTTGACCTCAACATGATGTTAAAGGCCGACCGCATCAGCCACCAGTACCCACACTGCTGGAGGTGCAAGGAGCCCATCGTCTTCCGGGCTACTGAACAGTGGTTTGCATCCATTGAAGCCTTCCGCCAGGATATACTAAACAGCATTGACAACGTCAGGTGGATACCGGGCTGGGGAAGGGACCGAATCTACCACATGATCGCGGACCGGGGGGATTGGTGCATTTCCCGACAGCGTACCTGGGGGGTACCTATACCCATCTTCTACTGTGATACCTGCGGCAAGACGATCATCAATGATGAGACTATCAGTTACCTGCAGGAGATATTTGCCGCCGAAGGGAGCGATGCCTGGTTTGCACGATCGGCCGCAGAGCTTCTGCCGCCGGGATTTGCATGCAGCGACTGTAAGGGAACCAATTTCTCCAAAGAAACTGATACCATGGATGTCTGGTTTGACTCCGGCTCCAGCCACATGGCGGTTCTGGAGACCAGACCGGAACTGCGGTGGCCGGCCGATCTTTACCTGGAAGGGAGTGATCAGCATCGCGGCTGGTTCAATTCCTCTATCAGCACTTCGGTAGCGGTTCGAGGGGTGGCTCCTTATCGCGGTGTCCTCACCCACGGTTTTCTGGTTGATGAACAGGGGCGCAAGATGTCCAAGAGCATGGGCAATGTGGTGGATCCCCTTAAGCTGATTGAGGAACTGGGAGCCGATATATTACGGCTGTGGGTCTCATCGGTTGACTACCGTACAGATGTATCGGCATCGGACAGGATTATGAGTCAGCTGGCGGAAGCCTATCGCAAGATCCGCAACACCTGCAGGTTTATTCTCGGCAATCTCTTTGACTTTGACCCGGATAAAGACCGGGTCAGCCCGGAGCAGATGAATGAGCTTGATCGGTGGGCGTTGCTGAAACTTAACAAGCTGATATCGAGGGTTACCCGGGGCTATCGCAATTATGAATTCCACCTGGTTTACCATTCGATACACAATTTCTGCACGGTGGATATGAGTGCCGTTTACCTAGATATAATCAAAGATCGACTTTACACCAGCCACAGCCGGAGCCAGGAGAGAAGAGCGGCTCAGACCGTTATGTACGATGTGATTCATTCCCTGGTCAGGATACTCTCACCTATTCTGGCCTTTACCAGCGAAGAGATCTGGTCATATCTGAGGCGGGAAGACGATCCGATAAGCGTTCAGTTGGCGGGATGGCCGACGATAGATGAGGGTACTCAGGATCCGGAACTGGAAGCCAAATGGGAGCGGATCTTCAAGGTAAGAGAAGTGGTGGCCAAAGCCCTGGAAGAAGCACGCCGCAGCAAAATTATCGGCCATTCACTGGGTGCCAGCGTGCACCTTGTGGCCAACTCCCAGTGGCTTGAAGACCTGCGGTCGGTTCCCGATCTTGATAAGATTTTCATAGTCTCCGGGGTGTCCCTGGAACCGGGTGAGCCTCAGGAAAACGGATATGTGAGTTTGGAAGAGGTTCCGGGAATCTGGGTTAAGGTGCAGCAGGCTAATGGCAGCAAGTGTGAGAGGTGCTGGGTTTACAGTCCTACGGTGGGCGAGGATGAAATCCATCCCACGCTGTGCGGCAGGTGTCTCGATGTCATTACCCGGCTGTAAACTGTATTTGAGCCCTGGTATTTACTACTCTTTTTTAAGGGGGTTGGGGGATTGAGTGACGACGGGCAGAGGCTGATTATCACCGTAATCGGGCGCGACCGCATCGGCATAATTGCCGCTATTTCAAAGATCTTGGCGGAAGCGCGCATTAACATCCTGGACATAAACCAGACCATTATGCAGGGGTTTTTTACCATGATCATGGTCGTAGATGCCAAAGAGAGCACTGTTGATACCGCGGAGTTGAACCGGAAACTGGATGAAAAAGGCAGGGAACTGGGGTTGGTGATCACTACTCAACATGAAGATGTTTTTCACTATATGCACCGCATCTGAATGCTCAATTATAACTGCACCCGGTGCCTACCAACGCCATAATTTGGACGAGGAATCGCCATAGGGCGGTTCTTTGTGCTAAAGAGAGGTTGACGTTTATACCTTTAGGGTTATACTGTAGTCTAAATTCAGGAAAATGAGGTGCCCTTTATGCCAATGACCCTGGCGCCATCCGAGATACTGGAAACGGTTAAGATGCTTCAACTGCAGAACCTGGACATACGCACCATTACCATGGGGATAAGCCTGAGAGGTTGTCGCAGCGATAGTCTGGAGCAGACCAGGAAAAAGATCTTTGCCGCCATAACCAGCAAAGCGGAAAGGCTGGTTAGAACTGGAGAGGATATCGAAAAGGAATATGGAATACCTATAATTAACAAAAGAATATCGGTTACTCCCCTGGCCATCATCGCTGACGGTTTCGGGGTTGAAGAAATGGTTGAGCTGGGATGCTGCCTGGACGAAGCGGCCAGGCAGTGTGGGGTTAACTTCATTGGTGGTTACTCCGCTCTGGTTCATAAAGGAATGACCGAGGGCGACCTGGCCCTGATAAAATCCATTCCGAAAACCTTGACCCGGACCGAAAGGGTATGTGCGTCAGTTAATATCGGAACTACCAAAGCAGGAATAAACATGGAAGCCGTTTCGTTAATGGGGCACATCATTAAAGAGACGGCGGAAATGACCGCGGACCGGGATGGGATCGGTTGTACCAGGCTGGTGGTATTCTGCAATGCGCCTGAGGATAATCCCTTTATGGCCGGAGCTTTTCACGGGGTGGGGGAGCCTGCGGCGACTATCAATATCGGGATTAGCGGTCCGGGGGTGATTCTGGAAGTTGTCAGAGGGCTGCCGGATGCCGATCTGGGTACCCTGTCCAATGAGATCAAAAAGACGGCGTTCAAGATAACCCGCATGGGAGAGTTGGTGGGCCGGGTGGCCAGCAGCCGCCTGGGAGTACCCTTCGGGATTGTAGACCTGTCACTGGCCCCTACACCGGCGGTGGGTGACAGTGTGGCCGGCATACTGGAGGCTATGGGATTGGAGAGGTGCGGTGTTCCCGGAACCACCGCTGCACTGGCTCTGCTCAACGATGCAGTTAAAAAAGGAGGGGCCATGGCATCCTCCTATGTGGGGGGGCTTTCGGGTGCGTTTATTCCCGTAAGCGAAGATGCGGGAATGATTGAGGCGGTTGCCGAGGGGTACCTTTCGCTGGAAAAGCTGGAGGCTATGACCAGCGTCTGTTCGGTAGGGCTTGATATGATTGCTGTTCCCGGCGATACACCGGCCAGTACCATATCGGGAATAATTGCGGACGAAGCGGCTATCGGTATGATAAACCGCAAGACTACAGCGGTGCGAATAATCCCCGTTCCCAACAAATCAGAGGGGGAATGGGTTGAGTTTGGAGGGTTATTGGGCAGGGCCCCGGTCATGTCTGTTAGCAAAGGTGATTCTCGTCCTTTTGTTGACCGCAAGGGAAGGATACCGGCTCCAATCCAGGCATTAAACAACTGAAGGATGTGTAAGATGTTATCCATAGAAGAATACGAGCAGGTGCTTGCCATCGGCATGTCACAGAAGATATTGGGATATGAGTTTTCGCGGACTTTTGTGTACCTGGTGGATGGGCTGCTGATTGATACCGGTGTGCCAAAATGGGGCGACCGCTTGGTGAAGGTTATGGCCGATCATGAAATCAAGCTGATTGTGAATACGTATTATTCATTAGAGAATATAGGCAACAACGCTCTCCTGCAGAGGGCGTTCAGTGTACCGATCAGAGCGCATAAAGAAGCTGCTGAAAATATTAGGCACCCGCGTCCGGAAGGATTGGTGAAGCGCTGGCTGTGGGGGCAGCCCCCGTCCAGTAAGGTGTCTAAGCTGAAGAATTACATCCGTTTTGAGGACTACTATTTCAAAGTCCTGGAGACGCCAGGGATCGGCCCCGGGCACATCTGCCTTTTTGAACCCGAACGGGGTTGGCTGTTCAGCGGCCGTCTGCTAGCTGAAAGTGAATTGAAAAAAGGCCGGGACATAAAAGAACTGGCCAGGGAATTGAAGCGCGTGCTGTCCCTCGAACCCAGGACGGTCTTCTGTACCGCTCACGGGGTCTTGACCGACGGCTTATCGGTAATTGAATCAAAGCTCAGGACTGTGGAGATGGGAATTCGTGATGAAATATGGGATGACGCCTGGTCTTTAAGCAACTGAAGGCAAGCCATTCGACTATTCAACCGCAGTGCATGATCGGGTATCGACTTGGTACGATGATGGTATAATACTCTTAGAGCCGAGGTGACTAATTACCGCTCTAACGAAAGGATGCATGAAAGACAATCAGGAACCGGTTACAGCCGGGATCGTTCGACGACTAAGCGAAAAGATTGATGAGCTGTCAGTTAACCTGGAAAAAATGAAACTGGCAGAATACGTTGCGATGATGGAGAACCCTCGCAGGCTCCTGTACATGAATTTTATGATGGGTTTGGTACGGGGGTTTGGCATGGCTATTGGATTTACCATTCTGGCAGCCCTGGTATTATGGTTTATGCAGAGGCTGGTGGTTCTCAATCTGCCGTTGATCGGCGATTTCATAGCAGATATTGTCAGACTGGTTCAGCACGAGTTGCAGGTGGGAGGGCCAAATCTGGGCGGAGTGTGATCTATTGGATAATACCGAACAGCAATTGGTGCAGAAGAGGCTGAGATTACAGGAGGCCATAAAGCGCAAATCGGAAACGGCTTCTATTCCTCTACGTGAAATGACTGATGAATTGTCGTTATATGATCAGCACTCGGGCGACCTGGGTTCTGAGACCTTTGAGCGCGAAAAGGATGCGGGCATTCAGGAAATGTTGGAAGCGGAATTGGCCCGGGTAGATGATGCGCTCAAACGGCTGAGAACCGGTGGGTATGGGATCTGTGAGAGTTGCGGGCAGCCTATTGATCCCAGGAGGCTGGAGAGACTTCCAGATGCCAATCTGTGCATCTCATGTGCCCGCGGGCAAAGGGATCGTTTCATCCGACCTCCGGAGGAAGAGGTCCTTGATATGCATGAGATTGATGCCAGAGGAGACCAGTTTGAGGTCGCCGGTTATGACTTGTTTGATGAGTATGGGCTGGATAGAGACAGTGTACAAGGCTAAATATACCGAGGAAGGGGGTTAACATGTGCGCATAGGAGTATTCTCTGATAGTTATCGACCTTACACCAGCGGAGTCGTCACTTCAATTTGTACTTTTAATGAAGAACTCAGCAAACTGGGGCACGAAACCTTTATATTTGCCCCCAGCTATCGTAATTATCGGGATGAGGAAGAAAATGTGTTCCGCATCTTTTCTGTTCCTTCGCCGAGTAACCCCGGTTATACATTAGCGGTTCCGTTATCACCCAGAGTCAATCGCATAGTAAAAACACTGAACCTGGATGTTGTCCATGTCCATTCGCCCTTTATTCTGGGGCAGATAGGGGCCAGTTGTTCTCGAAGGCTGGGCATCCCTTTAGTTTTTACCTATCACACGCTTTATGACCAGTACGTGCATTATGTACCGGTGGCCCAGGAGATTGCCCGGGAATGGGCCAACAAATACATCAGCAGTTTCAGCAACCGCTGTGACCTGGTGATCACCCCTTCTCTGGAGATCAAGAAAATGATCCAGAGCAAGGGGATTAAGACCCCCATTGAGGTTATACCCACGGGAGTAGAAACCCGCAAGTTTGAAAAGGGTGATCCCACCTGGCTCAGAAGACGGTACAACATTCCTCCTGAGCGCAAGATTTGCCTGTTTGTGGGGAGGCTCTCTCGGGAAAAGAACATCGATTTCCTGCTGCAGGCCTTCCAGAAGATAAAGGCGGAATACAACGAAACCTGCCTGGTGATAGTCGCTACCGGTCCCCTGGAGAAAGAACTCAAAAAAATGGTAATTAACCTGGGCTTGGCCCTGAATGAGGATGTCATCTTCACCGGATTCCTGCCCGAGGAAAACCTGGTGGATGCCTACTGTGGGGCCGATATCTTTATCTTTGCTTCGGTTACGGAAACCCAGGGCATCGTGCTGGTTGAAGCTATGGCGGCCGGTTTGCCGCTGGTGGTGGTTAAAGCCACCGGGAGCCAGGAAATGGTTGAACATGAGCGCCAGGGCATGGTAGTCGATTACGACCTCGACGTATTTGCCCGGCAGGTCCTGCACCTGCTGCGCGACGACGAGTTGCGAAAGAGATTTTCCGCTGCGGCGGTTAAACGTGCGTCGGAACTTTCCTCCCGCGCTATGGCACGTAAGATGGAGCAGCAGTACCTCCAGGTGATAGAGCAAGGACATGCCAATCGCAGTCGTCATCTCTTCGCCAAATGGCGTTCAGGTTAGGCGGAGCCGGTTCGGTTATTATTTCTAGTTATTTTTGCTTCACCTTTTGGCATGCTAAATGTGGGGGGTGACGCAAAATGAAGCGCAAAAGTGCCGGCCTGAATACAGCCGGGCTAGGCGCTTTAGTTACTGCCATCGGAGCCACCTTTTTTAAGCGCAGTAACCTGGGGCGCGGTATCATCGGCTTTGGTCTGGCGCACATCGTGCTGGGACTGCTGGATCGTCTTCGAACCGGCATCCGAAGGTAGCTCCCTCCTGCACCGGGGAATCCCGGTGCTTTTTGCTGGTCCGCATAATTCCGGGGAAAGGCCCTGGGGGGATAGTCTTTTTTCGAACTGGAGGGATGGGAGTAAATAAGGCGGGTACAAATAAAAATCCTGTTACAAGGAGGGTGGGAAACAGTGGTAATTAATGAGTTCATAAGGGTGGTGCGGCCGTCTTGGGGCAGCCTGGTTTATCTCCTGAGGACGGAGGAGGGTATGGTGGCAGTCGATACCGGAGCGGAAACCGGGGCGGCGTCGACGGTGACTGCGTACGTTCGCCACCGGTTTCAGGAGGAACTAAGATACATATTCCTGACTCACTGGCATGGCGACCATACTGGAGCCGCCGAAAAGATCCGGGAACTAACGGGGGCGGAAATAATATGTCACCGGGATGAATCCCGGCTCCTGGCAGGAACGGGTGAGATTGAATACTGCTGGAACCGGCCCATGCCCCGAACCGGTTTAACCCCATTTCTCCGGATGGTATCTGCCGCCGGATATGGTTTGATGAAAGCCAACACTGCTCCCCTGCAGGCGGATATTCTGGTTAAGGACGGAGATATGCCTTTTGGCCCCGAATGGACGGTTATCCATCTCCCCGGGCACACCCCCGGGAGCTGTGGCCTGTGGTCGGAGCGCCATCGGATATTGTTCGCAGGAGATACCGTTTTATGTGTGGGGAGAAGAACGATTCACCCTCCAGTTTCTTTTCTTATCCAGGATCGCAGCAAATTTTACCAATCATGGTGCAGGTTAAACCGGTTAGGGGAAATTAACTGGATACTTCCGGGCCATTTCCGTCCCCTCCGCTGGAACGGGCCCCTTGACATATTACCTGCGGTGCAGAAATACGCATAAAACAAGGGGATGATAGAGATCGGCAGGGGATTGCGGGTTACCAGCTTGATATTCCTATTGGTTTTCACCACGGCAGTTTCCGGCTGTACCAATGTACGGGAGGTGGAGACCTTTACTTCGGTGGAGGAGGTATCCCGCTATTTTATTGACGAGAATGAAGCCATAAAGGTGGTGGCCGGTAGCCGTGAGGTTGCCGGCTTTCGCAGATCCACCCCGGCTCCCTGCCTTATTCAGGTGGAAAAATACCCTACAGCAGGAGAGCCTTTCTACGTTATCAGAGTTGCTGAAGACCTGGGGGATCGCCTGGTCATGTATGACCAGTATACGGTAGATGCATACAGCGGAGATATTATCGATTGAGTAAGGGGCGGTACCGGGGAAAATACCGCCTGTTGAACTGTGGTATAATAGAGTTAATTTTTTCGGGGGCGGGTATATGCGTTTCTTAGCTGTGTTCCTGGGCGTATTGGGATTGGATCGAGTGGTTAAATACTGGGTTCAGCAATCTCTGCCCTTAAACCATTCAGTGCCGGTTATTGAACCGGTTCTCTATTGGACTTATATAAAGAATAAAGGTGCCGCCTTCGGCTTTTTCCAGGGCATGAACGGTTTTCTAATGGCATGTGCAGTATTGGTCATCGGTGGGGCCCTGGTTTACATAATGTCTCACCGACCCCGGCCCGGCATTGTTACCGCCCTGGCCATGATTACCGGCGGGGCCGCCGGGAACCTTATTGACCGTTTCCTGTTTGGCGGGGTGATAGATTATATTGATATCAGGATCTGGCCGATTTTTAACCTGGCCGATATTGCTATTGTAGCCGGGTCCCTGTTGATAATCGTGTATGCGGTATTCTGCAGCCCGGAGGAGGAAGGAAGCCTGTGGAAAGAATGACCCTGGTAGTTGAGGAAGAAGACCACGGGAAGAGGCTTGACCAGTACGTAAGTCAGAAGGCGGAACGGCTGTCGAGGGTTGCGGCAGCCGAACTTATCAAAAACGGTGAAGTCCAGGTTGAAGGCAGGAGGGTCAAGGCCAGTTACCGGATCAAGAAAGGCGAACTGGTTTCGGTTCATATACCCCCTCCTCGGGAAACTGAACTTGTACCCCAGGACATACCGCTGGCAGTAGTATATGAGGATCAGGATCTGCTGGTTATCGATAAACCGCAGGGAATGGTGGTGCATCCGGCCCACGGCAATTGGGACGGCACTTTGGTCAATGCGTTACTGCATCAGATTAAGGATCTTTCCGGTATAAATGGTGAGCTTCGTCCTGGAATTGTTCACCGTTTGGACAAGGACACCTCAGGTCTTATGGTAGTGGCCAAGAACGATCAGAGTCACCGCCACCTGGCAGAGCAGATCAAAACCAATAAGTTGACCAGAGAGTACACGGCCCTGGTTCACGGCCGGATCCGGGAAAACCAGGGGATGATTGAAGCCCCCATCGGACGCGATCCCCGGGACCGCAAGAAGATGGCGGTGGTGGCGGGGGGAAAACCCGCCGTTACCGGATACCGGGTCTGGGAACGGTTTGCGAACTACACCCTGGTACGGTGCCGTTTGGAAACCGGGAGAACTCACCAGATCAGGGTACATATGGCCTATTTGGGCCACCCGGTGGTGGGGGATCCCCTGTACGGACCGCGCAAGAATCCATGGGGTTTAACCAAGCAGGCCTTACACGCCAGCCTGCTCACCATCATGCACCCGACCAACGGTGAGGTTATGACCTTCCAGTCACCGCTCCCTGATTATTTCAATGACCTCCTGCGGGACTTGACTGCTGTCAAATGACAGGTTTTTACGGTTGTGATGTCATTCCAATCTTTTTGTTTGACTTCAGATAAGTGGTGGGATAAAATTCATTAAGGTAACCTTTAAGTTGGTCCTGTGAGGTCAACAAGGTGGTAAGCGGACAATGCGGTCTACCTTGTTCTTGCACGGGTAGACCTTTCGTATTGTAAGGGGGTTCTCCGGGTGGGCTTGATCGAAAAGAAAAAGATTATGGATGAGACGGCGATGCGCCGAGCCATAACCAGGATTGCCCATGAAGTGATTGAGAGAAACAAAGGAGTTACCAACCTGGTGGTCGTAGGCATCAGGCGCAGGGGAGGTCCACTTGCTGAGAGACTGGCGGCTAAAATCGGCGAAATAGAAGGGGTTGTTATCCCGGTGGGGCTTCTTGACATAACCCTTTACCGTGATGATCTGACCGCTTTGGGTCCGCAGCCCCTGGTTCACAGGACGGAAGTTGGTTTCGACATTAATGGAAAGATAGTGGTTCTGGTAGATGATGTACTTTACACGGGTCGGACCGTAAGGGCCGCCATGGACGCGCTCACGGACCTGGGGCGATCGCGATCGATTCAGCTGGCGGTCCTGGTGGATCGGGGGCACCGGGAGCTGCCGATTAAGGCGGATTTCGTAGGCAAGAATGTCCCCACTTCCAGCCGAGAGACGGTTTCGGTAAGAGTCCGGGAGATTGATGGGATTGACGAAGTGGTAATTGAAGAAAAAACATAGGGTTGAGTTCCCTTTAAAACAGTCCCGAGAGGCTGGCAAGGGAGCGGGGAATACCAAAGGATTTTACACCTTACCAGCCAAATGGGCGGTAAGGTTTTTTTGTGGGTATCAGTCGGGGATGGTTTGAAACGGTCCTTCCTGGCACACAGTAATTGAAACAGGGGGTTGATTAAATGGTTTTTGTACATCGGAAAGACCTTCTGGGGTTGGCAGATCTGAGCCGGAGTGACATCGATACTATACTGAACACCGCAGTTCCTATGAAGGACGTTCTCACCCGGGATATCAAAAAGGTCCCAACCCTCAGGGGCAAGGTTATCTGTACCGTTTTTTATGAAAACAGCACCCGAACCAGGACCTCGTTCGAGCTGGCCGGCAAATACTTGAGCGCGGACACGGTCAACCTGGCAGTAACTACCAGCAGCGTACAGAAGGGAGAAAGCCTTAAGGATACCATAAAAACCATTGAAGCCATGGGAACCGATGTGATGGTCATCAGGCACTCCATGAGCGGAACACCCCACTATGTGGCCCGCAATACGCAGATGCGGGTGATAAATGCCGGCGATGGTGCTCACGAGCATCCAACCCAGGCCCTTTTGGATATGTTTTCAATCCGCGAGAGAAAGGGGGCCCTGGAAGGGTTAAAGGTAGCCATTGTCGGAGACATCGAACACAGCCGGGTGGCCCGTTCCAATATCATCGGTCTCAGCAAGTACGGCTGTGAGATCCGGGTGGTGGGGCCGGCCACCCTGCTCCCGGCGGAAATCGAGGCTCTTGGGGTCAAAAAGTACTATGATGTGGAGGAAGCCCTGGAAGGAGTCGATGTGGTGAACGTCCTGCGCCTGCAGCTGGAACGCCAGAAGATGGGCTTATTCCCCAGTATTCTTGAATACTCCCAGCGCTTCGGCATTACCCACCAGCGTTTATCCCTGGCGAAAAAAGATGTTATGGTACTCCACCCCGGTCCTATGAACCGAGGTGTTGAAATTGACAGTCGGGTTGCAGAAAGTGCGGTATCAGTTGTAAATGAACAGGTCACCAATGGAGTTGCGGTTCGGATGGCGTTACTGTATCTCATGATGGGAGGAGCTGGTTGAGTGAGACTTCTTATCAAGGGCGGCCGTATTGTAGACCCGGCCAATAACGTAGACATGATCGGTGATGTTTTAATTGAGGGTGGTCTGATAAAAGCGGTATCTCCTGCGATCACAGCCCAGGGCGATGTAGATGTTATGGATGCAGCAGGGTTGTTGGTCTGTCCGGGATTCATTGATATGCATGTCCACCTGCGCGAACCGGGACTCGAGTATAAAGAGACTATAGCTACCGGTGTCAGGGCCGCCGCCGTGGGAGGCTTTACCACCATCTGCTGCATGCCCAACACCGATCCGGTTTGCGATAACCGGGCGGTAGCCTCGTTTATCGTGGAGGCGGCCCGGAAAGAGGGCTTGGTTAATGTTCACCCCATCGGCTGTATAACCAAGGGGCAGCATGGCGAGGAGATTACGGAAATGGCGGCTCTGGTGGAAGCCGGGTGTGTGGGAGTTTCTGACGATGGGAAACCGGTTATGAATGGCGAGGTGATGCGCCGGGCTTTGGAGTATGCCCTGATGTTTAACCTGCCGGTAATCTCCCATTGTGAGGATGCCAACCTTTCCGAAGGTGGACAAATGCATGAGGGTTATTACTCGACCCTGTACGGGTTGAAAGGGATTCCGGCGGTGGCTGAGGAGAGCATGGTAGCCCGCGACATCATGCTTACCCGGATGACCGGCTCCCGGCTGCATATAGCCCATATCAGCACCAAGGGCAGTCTGGAGTTGGTTCGTGAGGCCAGGGAATCAGGGCTTAATGTTTCCTGTGAGGTGACCCCGCATCACCTCACCCTGACTGACAGAGAACTGGCTGAATACGATACGGATTATAAAGTCAACCCTCCTCTGCGCTCCCGGGAACACGTGGAGGCTTTAATAGCCGGGCTCCGTGATGGGACTATCGAATGTCTGGCTTCCGATCATGCTCCCCATGAGGAGGAAGCCAAGGACTGCGAATTCAACCGGGCGGCATTCGGAATATCGGGCCTGGAGACTGCGGTTCCGGTTATATTTACCTACCTGGTTGCTAGCGGAAAGCTTGATGTAAGTACATTGGTTAAGGCCTGGACGGTGGGACCGGCCCGGATACTCGGGCTGGACCGGGGCGTACTGACCCCGGGGAAGGTGGCCGATATAACCATAATCGACCCCAATGAGAGCCGGCAGGTGGACCCGCAGCGGTTTTTTTCCAAAGGAAAGAACAACCCTTACAAGGGTATGAATCTGAAGGGATGGCCCTGTGCGACCCTGGTTAACGGTCGGGTAATTGCCCGGAGAGGGCAGTTGGTATGAAGGGTGGTGTTTCACGAAAAAAGGGTACCTGGTTATAGAACCCAAATCATAGACAGCCAAGCACCGATTTTGATTGACAGGTACCTACAGGGCAGGAAAGCCCCAATATCATTGACCTTACAAGGCAGGATAAATCCGGTATGTGGTGAATACACTAACTAGAGGCAAAGGCCGGAAGCGACGGTTTTCGGATTGGGCCTGGCAGTGGCGGAGCATGGTGTTCCCGGCCTGACCTCACTGGATACGGTAAATGTTGTCTTCGGATTATCTGAGGGACCAAACCCGGTTTAAGCTGGTTTCCCATCAAGAGTATGCATCCTGATAACATTATTAATTTGGGAGGTAATTATGCCTTCAGTTGAAAAAGCTCTGGTAATAAGGCACCGTGAGATTGTGCCTTATTACTATGAACTTGAGTTTATCGCTCCCAGCATAGCTCAGGAAGTACTTCCCGGACAGTTTGTTAACATAAGGGTTTCCAACAGCCTGGACCCCCTCCTGAGGAGGCCGTTCAGCATTTATAATGTCGATAAGAAGCTGGGCAGCATCACGGTCTTTTACAAGGTGGTAGGCAGGGGAACGGAACTCCTATCGCTAATGCCTATTCAAAAACGACTGGATGTAATGGGGCCCCTGGGACGACCATTTTCAATTCCCGGGAACATCAACCGGGCCTATCTCATCGGAGGAGGGGTTGGTATTGCTCCCTTGGTTTATCTGGCGCGGGTACTTACCGACAGCGATATTAAGGTCAAGGTGCTGATGGGCGCTTCCACGGCGGGATTTATCTGCGGCCGCGACATGTTTGACCAACTGGGAGTCAATTACTTGATCAGCACCGATGACGGCAGCGAGGGTTTGAAAGGGAAGGTAACCGACCTGTTTGAACAGCAGCTCTTTCTGCAGGATTGCGATTACATCTATGCCTGCGGGCCGGAGCCAATGCTGGCCAAGATTACACGGCTGGCTTTGGACAACGGCATAGATGGAGAAATATCTCTGGAGGGACGTATGGCGTGCGGCGTGGGGGCCTGTCTGGGCTGCAGCCATCCGGTGCTGAAGGATGGAAACCGCAGTTATGCTAAAATCTGCAGTGATGGGCCGGTATTTCGAATAGGTGAGATGCTGTTGCACAATGGGGATGTGAGGTGAATACTACGGACAGGAAAGCCAGGAAAAAATCCCGGATTACTCCGGATTTAAGGGTAAATCTGGGAGGCATAATCCTCAACAATCCGATCACCGTCGCTTCGGGGACCTTTGGCTACGGGATGGAGTATGAACCGTTTATGGATATAGCATCCCTTGGGGCTGTCATTGTCAAGGGGACCACCCTGGAGCCGCGAGCGGGGAACCCACCTCCCCGGATATGCGAAACCCCGTCCGGTATGTTAAACGCCATCGGTCTCGAGAATCCCGGGGTTAAGGCTTTTATCAACCAGCACCTGCCGGTGCTGAGAAGCCGCAAGACTACAGTAATCGTCAATATTGCAGGTAATACGGTGGAGGAATACGCTGAGCTGGCAAGAACCCTGGACGGTCAATCCGGGATTGCCGGGCTGGAACTTAACATATCATGTCCCAACGTCAAACAGGGTGGGCTTCAGTTCGGGACCGATCCGGTTATGGTACAGGAGCTGGTAGCAGCCGTGAAGTCCCAGACTTCGCTCCCGGTCATGGCCAAGCTTTCGCCCAATGTCACGGACATAGTTGCCATAGCCAGAGCGGCTGAGCGCGGCGGCGCAGACTGTCTGTCGCTGATCAACACCCTCCTGGGCATGGCGATTGATATTGAGAACCGTAAACCTTTTCTGGCCAATACCTTCGGAGGCCTTTCCGGTCCGGCCATCAAGCCGGTGGCCTTACGCATGGTCTACCAGGTGGCCTCGGAGGTACCACTCCCCATTATGGGTATGGGGGGCATCACCGACACCCGCGACGTAATCGAATTCCTCATGGCCGGGGCGACCGCCGTATCTATTGGCACTGCCAATTTCGTAAACCCGCTGGTGACCCAGGAGGTCCTCGCCGGTCTGCGGGACTACATGGAGCAAAACCAAATCACCAGCGTTCAAGAGCTGATTGGTGCCGCCCTGCCCCAAGGACTGCCGAAGAAGGGCAGCGCTGAGTTAACATAATATTGCAGGAGGTCGAAGGGTGCAGGCTAAAGAACGCATTATTCTGGCATTGGATGTTGACAGTGAAGAGAAAGCCCTGAGTCTCGTAGAAATGCTCCATCCTCATGTGGGGCTGTTTAAGGTGGGCATGCAGTTATTCAACAGTGTCGGGCCGGACATCATTCATCGGATCCACGACCGGGGGGGCGAGGTCTTTCTGGATCTCAAGTTTCACGATATCCCCAATACGGTGGGTGCGGTGTCACGGGTGGTAGCCGGAATGGGGTGTATGATGTTTAATGTCCACTGCGCAGGCGGCCGCGAAATGATGGAAGCCGCGGCCGGAGCTGTTCGGGAAGCGGCCGTGAAGCTGGGCATTTCCCGTTCCCGGGTTCTGGGGGTTACCGTGCTTACCAGCCTGTCCCAGTCCCAGTTCAATGCTGAACTGGGGATCCCCGGAGCGATTCGGGACACCGTGGTAAGGTGGGCAGTTATGGCCCAGGATTCGGGACTTGACGGGGTAGTAGCTTCGCCGCATGAAGTGCGAGCCATAAGAGAGAGATGTGGGCCCGATTTCTTGATCGTGACTCCGGGAGTAAGGCCGACCTGGGCGGATACCCAGGACCAGAAGAGGGTTACCACTCCCCGGGAAGCTGTGGAGTTCGGAGCCGACTACCTGGTTATTGGGAGACCCATCACCGCATCCCCGGACCCGGTAGCCGCAGCACAAAAGATTACTGCCGAATTGGAGGATTAGCACTTGAAAAGAGAAAAGATCATGCAGATATTCTTGCAAACCGGGGCCCTGCTGCAGGGCCATTTTATACTTACCTCAGGACGCCACAGCAGTCAGTATATGCAGTGCGCGCGGGTTCTGCAGTACCCGGATCACACCGAGACCCTGGCCCGTATTATTGCCAGGCACTATAACAATGAGCGGATCGACACAGTTATTGCTCCCGCTGTGGGGGGAATCATCGTTGCCTATGAGGTAGCCCGCCAATTGGGAGGAAAAGCTATTTTTTGCGAACGCCAGGATGGGCGCATGATGCTGAGGCGCGGTTTCTCCATTGAACCCGGACAGCGGGTTTTGGTGGTGGAGGACGTTATTACCACCGGAGGCTCGGTACAGGAAGTTATTGACGTGGTGCGTGAGTGGCAAGGAGATGTGATCGGGGTCGGGGTTCTGGTGGACCGCAGCGGTGGTAAGGTTGATTTCGGAGTTCGGACCGAAGCCGTGCTCTCCCTGGAGATTGAGTCCTTTTCGCCTGAGGATTGTCCACTGTGTCGCGAAGGGAAGACGCCCGCAGTCAAACCGGGCAGCAGATCGCTCTCCTGAAACTAAAGGGTTTCATAGGGAGACCCGTTTATATCCGTGGCAAAAATAGTCCGGCCTGGATGTAGACCTCGTTGGGATGTAACGGCCGGTCACAACCTTGCTTACACGCAAGCCGGCTGATAGGCGGCTTTTTCAAAGCGGCGGTTCCCTCACATCTTCAATCGGCGGCAGTTTGTAGTATGGCCGGCAGCCGGGGATCCGAAGGGTTGATAAACACCGTCCAGTAGTTGTCATATATCACCATGCCCGGCCGGGAACCCCGCGGCTTTTTTACCTGTGAGCGGAAGGTGTAATCTACCGCCACCTTTTCGGCATCCTTGCCCCGGGAATAGTAGCCTGCCAGAATCGCGGCCTCCTCCAGGGAGCTGACCGGAACCTCATCAATGCTGGCAACTGAGGGAGGCAGTTCCAGGATGACGTGGGCCCCGGCAAAGCCCTGGGCGTGAAGCCAAAGATCCGTTTTTCGTGAGGTCTTCAGGGTTAAGGCCTCGTTCTGGCGGTTGTTTTTGCCCACCCAAATGCATAACCCATCGGTTGACATAAAACGGCGGGGACTGGAAGCTGCAGGCCGGCTCCTGGAACGTGTTTTGGGCCTGGCAAAACCCTGTTCTTCCAGTTCGTCGATTATTTCCTCTATTTCCTCAATGGTTGACGCCTTATCCAACGATACCTGGATTGACTCCAAATACCTTATGTCCTGGCGATTGTATGCGATTAGCTCCTCCAGCCGGTTACGAGCTTTCTTGGCCTTTGCATACTGCTTGAAATACCTCTGAGCATTCTGCTGGGGTGTTAGATGAGGCTGCAGCTCAATTTCCGTTTCCCCCAGTCCGTCAAAGTTGGGCAGTATGACCTTTGACTGCCCTTTGGGTATCTGGTAGCCGTAGGCTGTCAGGAGTTCACCATAGACTTTAAGGATTTCGCTTTTTTGGGCCTGTTCCAGATCACCCTCCTGAAAAAACAGCTTCCTGTAGGCTTTGTCGAGCAGGGTCTTAACATTCCGGCTGATATTGGCCCGCAATGATTCAAATCTGATCTGGGCTAGTCTCTGGTTATAAAAAGTATCCATGGCCAGGTTAAGAGAGTCATAGCTAACCAGATTTTTGTTCTCCGGGCGCACCGGGATGAATGAAAAGAATTCTTCCGGACCATTCGCACCCTCCACCAGGGTAGGATTGGTTTCCGAGATCAGAGTGGGAATTATATTAAAAAAGAGGTTTGACAACTCATAGTCACCACACTCCCCTACGGGGGAATCGGGTTCAATCCCTGCCAGGCTGCACAATTCCCGGCAGGTAACCGGACTGAAGCCCTTCAGGGTGCGAAAAAGTGCAGTGGAAATGGTGGATGAATGGTTGCTGTCGGACCAGAGGGACTGGTAGAACATGGAATAGTCGCATGTTGTTGGATTCAGCTTATCCTGCGATGGAGGCGGTACGTATTCCACTCCGGGGTGAACCTCCCGATGGCTGCTCAATTCATGGCCGTATCTCTTCATTCCGTCCACTATAATATTCTTGTGCGGATCGATCAATACTACATTGGCGTTCTTACCGGTAAATTCGCATACCAGGACCTTTTCCTGCCATTCCATCAGATCGTTCAAGGCTGCAACCTTTAACCATACAATCCGGTCAAAATCCTGCTGGACAAATCCCAGGATCTTCGCCCCTTCCAGGTGCTTGCGCAGCAGCATGCAGAAAGCCGTGGGCTGAGCCGGATTCTCACCACGTTCCCGGGAAATGTACATGCGTGCCCAGCGGTGGTTTATGGAGATTATAAGGTGAGAGCTGCCTCTTTTCTGCCTTATCACCAGGGTAAGCTGATCCCTTTCCGGTTGATATATCTTCTCGATCCGCTGACCGGCCAATTGTTGATTAAGCTCTCTCACCAGGTGGCTGATCGCCAATCCATCAAAGGGCATGATGTGCTCACCTCTGTCTTCAAAGTATAGACGGTTGCCGGAAATCGTACAACTGTACCGTGAAGTATAACGGAATATATTGAGAGTGAGAAGGTTTGAAAAAAGTATGATAAAATCGAAAAAGATGCCGAAAACGATTTTGGATGGATGGGGGTTTTTATGAGCCTGGAAATGGTAAGAGCCTTGTACCATGATATCCTGAGAAAGATTTTACTTCTTGAGGTTGAAAAGAAAGCGACTTCCCGGAGAATTCTTATCCAGAAATCGGAACGTGAACGGCTTCCCCTCATCAGAGATTTTCTCCAGGCTGATTTGTCGAAACACCGCCTGCTGGAGCAGGCAGCGGTTAGTGCCATGCAGAACCATGTCGATGAGGTGCTGGAGCATATCGGCCAGCTCTATCCGTCAAGAGGCGGCATTTCACAGATTGAATGTATCAGGGGTGAATCGGCTCGATGCGAGAAAATGCTGGTGCTGGTCTGTAAAGAGATTAAGCATCCCAAAACCTGTACTTTTTTTGAACGTCGCGTCCTGAATGACATAAAGAGGTTTGTGATTGATCAGGCTCGTGAATACGCGCGCACAGATTTATGATGCTTTCCAAAACCGAGAAATCCTATCAGTCCCGCCTGCCCTTAAACCACCGGGCTGATACTATGGAGAACACGGGTTCAGGAGTACAGGAAACCCTTAAAGGAGGAATCGATTATTCGATGAAAAAAACAGTACTGGAGAGCCAGGAATGGCAGGAAATCATGGAAAGAGAGAAAGAGATCGGGCCTGAGGCGTTGTTGGAGGAGATACTGGAGCAGCGCACCTGGACCAACAGCGAGATACTATGGACAATCAGGAGGATGATCTTTTACTACGCCCTGCATGATAAGGTCCTGCAGCGTGCACCGGTTGAACGCATATTTGAAAATTTCGTCAGCATGATGCGCGGGTTCTATATGATTTTTGATCAGGCCAACCCTGATCTTGACGACAATATACGCAGCTACATCTCGGCTAAAATCGCCGATGCCACCTGGGGAATTAATGCCGGAACGCGTTATTACTTATCCAAGATAAGTAAATAGTTTCTATTAATGTCTGATAATTAGCAGGAATTTGACGGTAATAAGCGAAAATTAGAATCAGAGGATTAGAGCGAATTCGGGGGGAAGGTGTGGGAAAGGCCATTCCCAATTGTACCAGGAACGTCGAATTTTCCGGGCGTTCTGGCAGGTATTGTGATCCTGACTGTTCACCTTGAACTCACCATCGAGATTGATTCGGACTCAAATACATACCATTTCTGAGCAGGGGCTTTCTCACGGCAGCCATTCCTTGGGGGGCAGGGGGGTAGTATGACATCAGTTAAGGGAAAGATAATCAGCCGGATCGTTAAGATGGAGGAGCGTATTAACAAGTGCAGCCGCTGTAAAGATGTTAGGGTATGCTGTTGCCGTCCCGCGACGGGAAAAGGAGATATAGAGGCCAATATCCTGCTTGTTTTTGCCAGCGAGAGCGAGGTGGCTGACCGGAGCGAATTAATTCGGATGAGACAGGAGATATCTTCCATGTCGGGGGATGGTTCCGGAGTGTACCACACCTATATGGTGAGGTGTCAGCCCCGGATATGTAACCGCCGCAAAAACCAGGCGGTACTTTTTGACGGGAGCTTGATCGATACCGAGAACAGGTGTCTTCTTTCCCGTGAACAGTGTGATGCTCTTCTCGCCCAACCGGATGACCAGCAGACCATGAACTGCCTGCATTTTCTTCTGGAAGAGATCGAGATACTGGCGCCGAAGCTGATTATTACCGTGGGGGAAAGAACCTATCAGTATGTTTTTCGCGCTTTTGGGATATTTGATCCTTTTCAGAAGCCTTTTGCCGATAACAAAAACAGGCTGTTCCGTTCATGTGATTACCTGTTTTTGACGGCAGAATTGCCGCCTCCCGGCTGCGAGCATCCATTTGCAGAACTGAGCAGCATCTTAAGACTGATTACCAAGCGTTGACCGGCGCCGAGTCGATCAGACTGGACTGTTGTTGCGCGGCCGCTTCCTCTATTGATTGGTTGAAGCTGCAGGACAAAGGTGAGCTGATGAATCTCTCTTAGATGTATACTGCGTGTTGTTTCTGGTCGGCCATAATTCCCGCTATTTGACTTATCCTCCTTAATGACTATCATGCCATCGGTAGTTCTTTAACGCATTCCTTGTGAATAAAGATTCCAAAAAGGCTGAAGGATGAATCTGGGAATGCAAAAGACAGAATGGCATGCAAAAACCGTTCCTGAGACAGCTCGTCAATTGAAGACATCTCTTGAAACCGGGCTTACCTCGGAGAACGCCAGGCAGAGGTTGGAGGTCGGCCGTAATGTCGTGGCCGAGGGGGAAAGACCCAAACCGCTTTCCATCCTGGCGTCACAGTTTACCGACACCATGGTGCTGGTTTTGCTGGCGGCTACCCTGTTATCGGCTCTGCTGGGTGACCTGATTGATGCCCTCACTATTTTGACCATAGTCATCATCAACGGCATATTGGGGTTCATACAGGAATACCGGGCGGAGAGGTCATTGGAAGAGATCAAAAAGCTTTCGTCACCATATGCCGTTGTTATCCGGGACGGTAAACGAAAGCGGATACCGGCTGAAGAAGTGGTGAAGGGAGATATCGTGGAGATAGAGGCCGGTGATCGTGTACCCGCCGATATGCGGCTCGGCCAGGCTGCCAGCCTGGAAATAGAGGAATCCTGTTTGACCGGGGAATCCCTGCCGGTGCCAAAAACAACCGAGGTGTTGACCGAGCCGGGGATACCGTTAGGGGACCGGTACAATATGGCTTATATGGGTACGGTAGTAACCCGCGGCCGCGGCCGCGGTATTGTAGTGGCTACGGGTGCAGAAACAGCTATGGGCGAGATCGCCCAAATGATTAAGGAGCCCACCGATCAGACCACCCCTCTGCAGCACCGGCTTAACAACCTGGGCCGGATTCTTATTGTGATCTGTCTGGGTGCATGTTTAGCGGTCATGCTTATGGGTCTTGCCCGGGGTGAAAACCTGATGCGCATGATCATGGCCGGAATCAGCCTGGCGGTGGCGGCGATACCGGAAGGTCTGCCGGCCATAGTAACGGTGGTTTTGGCCCTGGGAGTTCAGCGCATGGCCAGGCGTCGCGCCATAGTACGCAAACTCCCGGCGGTGGAAACCCTGGGATGCACAACGGTCATATGCTCCGACAAGACCGGCACCCTGACCAAAAATGAGATGACCGTCCGGGTACTGGCAACCATTGATAACGAGGCGTTGATTACCGGTGAAGGTTACGCTCCCGAGGGCGAGTTCATTGTGGACGGGCGTCGTGAATCCCTTAAGGACCCGGGTCTGCAGATGGCGGTGGAGATTGCCTACCACTGCAACCATGCGGAAATCGTTAAGGAAAATGGGCGCTGGATGGTGCAGGGCGATCCAACCGAAGGGGCCTTACGGGTTATGGGGAAGAAAGCGGGTCTCACCAGGCCCCTGCCGGTAATGCGGGAAGTGCCTTTTGACCCGGAACGAAAAATGATGAGCGTGGTGGTCCGCAGCGGGAAGGGTTACCGGCTTTTATGCAAAGGCGCCCTGGATATCCTGCTGAACAACTGTTCCCAGATCAGAACCGCCCGGGGGGTGCAGCCAATGAGTCCCGGTCATCGCGCCCGGTTTCTAGAACGACAGGAGGCGTGGGCTCTGCAGGCATACCGGGTTTTGGCTCTGGCTTACCGGGATATTTCGGAGACTGAACTCAGAACTCTCACCGATGAGAAACTCGAGAGCCATATGTGCCTGGTGGGGATCTGCGGTATCGTGGACCCGCCCCGCCCCGCTGCCCGGTCAGCCGTGGCCGACTGTGAACGGGCGGGCATAGTACCGATAATGATTACCGGAGACCACCCGGCCACTGCCCTGGCGGTGGCCAGGCAGATCGGGATATCTGACAGCCGGGAAGCCATCGGGCCCGATGAAATTGACCGCCTGTCATTAAAAGAACTGGCGGAGAGAGCTCTAAAAGTCCGGGTTTTTGCCCGGGTTTCCCCCCAGCACAAACTCAAGATTGTAAAGGCCTTGCGAAGCAGAAACCATGTAGTAGCTATGACCGGTGATGGAATCAATGATGCCCCGGCCTTAAAAGAGGCGGACATCGGTGTAGCTATGGGGATTGCCGGAACTGAGGTAACCAAGGAGGCTGCGGATATGGTTCTGGCCGACGACGATTTTTCAACCATTGTGGCCGCCGTCCACGAAGGCCGGGCCATATACGATAACATCCGCAAGTTTATCCGTTACCTCCTGGGAGGGAACATAGGGGAGATCCTGACCATGCTGCTGGCCTCGCTGTTCGGCATGCCCCTGCCCTTGCTTCCCCTGCAGATACTCTGGATTAATCTGGTTACCGATGGACTGCCAGCCATGGCCTTGGGGATGGAACCGCCCGAGCCCGGGATAATGGAGAGAAAACCTCGCCCGGCCGGGGAGAGCATTTTTTCCCGTGGTCTGGGGTGGAACCTGGTGGGGAGGGGTATCTACATCGGTGTCAGTACTCTGGCGGTAATGACGATTGGAATGACCTATTCCGGCTTTCAAGGGCATGTGGACCTGGAACTGGCCCGGACCATGGCATTTACCAACCTGGTTTTCGCGCAGCTTTTCTATGTGTTTGACTGTCGTTCGGAAAGGTTTTCTCCCTTTGAACTGGGGTTTACCAGCAATCCATTCCTGGTACTGGCTGTATGCTGCTCGGTAATCATGCATCTGGCCGCCATTTACTACGCCCCGTTCAATCCAATATTCGGCACCAAGCCGCTGGAAGGCTGGGCCTGGTTGGTTATTATTACTGTAACCGGGGGGGGAATGCTGGTTAGATGGTTTTTGTTCCGGATCAGAAAGACTATAATCAGACCCTCCCAATATGGTAAACTTGAGGACATAGGGACTTCAATATCATCGGTATGATGGGGGGCATTTATTTGCGGTTTACCAAAATGCATGGACTGGGCAATGACTTTGTGGTCATCGAGGACGGTGGGTCGGGCTCCATTGACTACCGGGATTTGGCATTAAGAATGTGTGATCGGCACTTCGGAGTCGGAGGAGACGGGCTCATCATAACCGGTCGTGATTCCGAATATGACATTTTCATGCGTATAATAAACTCAGACGGCACGGAGCCGGAGATGTGCGGGAATGGCATTCGCTGTGTCGCCAAATATGCTTGGGAAAGAGGTCTGGTAGATAAACCGCAGTTCAAAGTTAGAACCCTGGCTGGTCCTATTCTGCCTGAGGTTTATATAGAGGACGGGAAGGTGGTCCGGGTCAAGGTGGATATGGGGGAGCCGGTGTTAAAACCTCGCAATATACCGGTTCTGCTGGACACCGATCTAACCGGGGAGAGCATCTTGACGGCGGCCGGCCGAGATTTTACCTTCATACCGGTTTCCATGGGCAACCCTCACTGCGTAATCTTTGTGGAGGAACTGGATGCGGTCCCGGTGGCCGAATGGGGACCGGCCATAGAAAACCATCCCCTCTTTCCTCGAAAAACCAATGTAGAGTTTGTGGAGGTTCTTGGTCCCGAGGAGATGAGGATGAAGGTTTGGGAGAGAGGCGCCGGGGAAACACTGGCCTGTGGTACCGGAGCATGTGCAACCCTGGTGGCATCATCCATCACCGGGAGAACCGGGAGACAAGCAGTGATTCATCTTGCAGGAGGCGACCTTTTCATTGAATGGCAGGGCAGTAGTAATCATGTCTTCATGACCGGTCCCGCCACCGAGGTTTTCGAAGGTGAATGGAAGGCCTGACTGAATCAATCAGGTCGGCAGGATCCTTGCTTCAATAAAAAACACTATCAGGAGGAGATTTTGAGTGCAGGAAAACAGTGCGATGCGAAAACTACCCCCCTACCTTTTTGCCCGTATTGAAAAGAAGATCGAGGAAGCAAAAGAAAAGGGGGTTGACATAATTAGCCTGGGGATTGGAGATCCGGATCAGCCAACCCCGCAGCACATCATAGAACGTGCCGCCCAGGCCTTGCGGGATCCGGCCAACCACCAGTATCCCAGTTCAGTCGGGATGCTGTCATTCAGACAGGCGGTGGCTGAATGGTATCGCAGGCGCTTTGGAGTTGACCTGGATCCCAGGTCGGAAGTGGTATCCCTGATCGGTTCCAAGGAAGGTATCGGGAACATATCCGCCTGTTACCTGGATCCCGGCGATACCAGCCTGGTGCCCGATCCCGGATACCCGGTGTACGGTATCGGCGCCATTCTTAACGGGGCTGAACCATACAAGATGCCGCTCACGGCTGCCAACGGATTTCTCCCGGTTCTCTCGGATATACCCACGGAGGTTGCCCGGAAGGCCAAGCTGATGTTTATCAATTATCCCAACAACCCCACCGGAACCGTCGCCCCGGATGAGTTTTATCATGAGGTGATAGCTTTTGCCAGGGATTTTGACATCCTGGTCTGTCACGATGCCGCCTATTCCGAGATAACCTTTGACAACCACCGGGCGAGGAGCTTTTTGGAGTTCCCCGGTGCCGGGGAGGTGGGTATTGAATTCCACTCGGTATCCAAGACTTATAACATGACCGGTTGGCGTATCGGCTGGGCAGTTGGGAACCGGGACGCGGTTGATGTGCTGGGTCGCTACAAATCCAATATTGATTCCGGTGCTTTCCAGGCTGTTCAGTATGCGGCCATCGAAGCACTTTCAGGTCCCCAGGACTGTGTGGCGGCCATGCGTCGGCTCTATCAGGAGCGCAGGGATGTGGTTATAGAGGGGCTGCGCCGGATGGGATGGAGCATTGAACCCCCGCAGGGAAGCATTTATGTATGGGCACCGGTACCCCGCGGGTATGACTCTTCCTCGTTTGCGGAGGCGATTCTGGAGAAGGCCGGAGTAATCATAACTCCGGGAATAGGTTACGGTGAATACGGGGAAGGTTATTTCAGGATTGCGTTGACGGTAGATAAAGGAAAAATGGCGGTCGCGCTTGATCGAATGTATCAGGCGATTGGTAAGGTGGAATTTGATTAAGGGACGTTATCTGCCAGGGAGTGCTCGCTCATAATACCAGATATGGAAAGATAATCGGCATTAGCCTTGGAAATGGTGACGGAAAAGGAGTTTAGACATTATGATCAAAAGCATGACCGGATTTGGTCGGGGCGAAGGCTTTGCGCCGGGTTACCAGGTGACCTGTGAGATAAAAGGGGTAAATCACCGGTATTTCGATCTTAACCTCCGGATGTCACGCCGATACAACCTTTTGGAGGACAGGATCAGGGACAAGATCAAGCAGTACATCGTCCGGGGACGCATTGAGGCCTTCATAAATATTGAGAAAACGGGAGAATACAAGCGTAATATTAAGGTTGACAATGATTTGGCAATGATCTATTATAACTCTTTGAAAGATTTAGCAGAATATCTGCAAATTGAATCCTCTATAAGCATTGTCGACATCTTTAAGCTGCCCGAAGTGTTTGCCCTGGAAGAAGACGAAGAAGACATAGAGAGTATCTGGCCAGGCGTTGAAGCGGCCCTCGTTTCGTCTCTGGAGGGGCTTCTCGATATGCGAGCCCGGGAAGGACAGGCTCTGGCGCAGGATATCCGCCTGAGAAATCGCCACATACTGCAGACCATAGAGATCATTGAGAAGCGAGCACCGCTGGTAGTAGCCGAGCATATGGAACGCATGCAAAAGCGAATCCAGGAACTGAACCGGGAACTGATAATAGATGAAAACCGCTTGCTGCAGGAGATGGCCATTTTTGCCGACCGCTGCAGCATTGCCGAAGAACTGGTCCGCTTAAAGAGCCATTGTTCGCAGATGGAGGAAATGCTACTATCTACGGAATCGGTTGGCCGCAAGTGCGATTTTCTGCTCCAGGAGATGTTTCGAGAGGTTAACACCATTGCATCCAAGGCCAATGACTTGTTCATAAACCGCACGATAGTTGAACTGAAAGCGGAACTGGAGAAAATGAGAGAACAGGTACAAAATGTGGAGTAAGGGGGGTGTCCCGGTTAGCCGGGGAAACTGATGGAAATCAAGCTGGTTAATATTGGTTTTGGGAACATAGTTGCTGCCAACCGCATCGTAGCCATCGTCAGTCCAGAATCCGCACCGATTAAAAGGATTATCCAGGAGGCCCGAGAAAAGGGGAGTCTGATTGATGCCACCTATGGGCGGCGCACCCGCGCGGTGATTATAGTAGACAGCGGTCACGTAATTCTGTCTGCGGTGCAGCCCGAGACGGTTGCCAATCGACTTTCGGTCAAGGAAAGCAGTCACAGTGACGAAGCTTAGGGTATCATGAGTCGCAAGGGCATTCTCTTCGTTATCTCCGGCCCATCGGGAGTTGGCAAAGGAACCCTGAGGGGAAAGCTGATGGAAACCCCTTGTGAGGACTTGATCTACTCCGTTTCCACTACTACCAGGCAGCCGCGCCTGGGAGAAATCGAGGGGCGGGATTACTTCTTTACTGATGCGGATACCTTTAAGTCATTAATTGCTTCGGGAGAACTGCTGGAATGGGCCGTTGTATACAACAACTATTACGGAACCCCGAAAAAGTTTGTCTTGGATAACCTGGAAAAAGGCACCGATGTCCTATTGGAAATCGATATCCAGGGAGCGTTGAAGATCAAGAACGTGATTCCCGATGGGGTGTTTATTTTTGTCTTACCCCCCAGCGTTGAGGAACTGGGGAAAAGACTCAACGCCCGGGGCAAGGACTCACAACTGGAAATCGAAAGACGTCTGGCGTGTTATGACGAGGAGATAGCACACCTGGATAAGTACGACTATATGGTGGTTAATGACAACATCCTGGAGGCGGCGGAAAAGATCCGGGCGATTATAACTGCCGAAAGGTGCAGAGTAAGAAGAATGCAATGAGGGGGTATTTTCTTGGTACCACCATCTTTGAAGGATCTGATGAAGATTTCGGACAGCAAATATGCAATCGTGGTAGCAGTAGCCAAACGGGCGCGGATGCTGTCCGAGGGAAAACGCAAAGAGGAAGACTGGCGGCTGTCAAGCATGGTGACAACTGCCCTGGAGGAGTTCAATCAAGGAAAATTCAAGATAACCTACAAAAAAAGGACAACAGCCAATGAATAAGCCCAAGACGGTTGTGGTTGGAATTACGGGTGGCATCGCCGCCTATAAAATAGCCGAGCTGGTAAGCAGGCTGTATAAGAACGGGTTTAACGTGCAGGTAGTGATGACCAAGCACGCTACCCGTTTTATTACGCCCTTGACGCTCCGGACCCTTTCGAACAATCCGGTGCTGGTTGATATGTTTGATGAGTCTGGAACCCACAGGGTCCAGCATATAGGGGTGGCTGAGGAAGCCGATATCTTGGTTATTGCCCCGGCTACCGCCAATATTATTGCCAAGATGGCATGCGGAATAGCAGACGACCTTCTGTCCACGATTGTTCTGGCTACCAGGGCACCGGTCCTGCTCGCGCCTTCCATGAACACCAACATGTACGATCATCCGGCAACCCAGGATAATATCAGGAAGCTGAAGGACCGGGGGGTTACCATTTTGGAACCGGCGGAGGGTGAGTTGGCGTGTGGGGTTACCGGGCGCGGCCGTCTTCCCGAGATTGAGACGATTTATGATAAAATTATCGACGTTTTGGAGGACCGCCCCCGGGATCTGGTGAATAAGACGATCCTGGTTACCGCCGGGGCTACCCAGGAGGATATCGATCCGGTCAGGTTCATCACCAATCACAGCACCGGCAAAATGGGGTATGCATTGGCCGCAGCCGCGGTCCGGCGTGGAGCCCGGGTGTTTCTGGTAAGCGGTCCCACTTACCTGACCGTTCCTGACGGAGTCGAGAGCCGGCAGGTCAGGAGTGCTCGGGAGATGAACGATATCTGTCATGAGCTGTTTGGACAGGTGGATGTAGTCATCGGGGCCGCAGCCGTAGCTGATTACCGTCCTCTGGACTACAGCGACGAGAAGCTGAAGAAGAACGATAACGACATGGTGATAAAGCTCACCCGCAACCCCGATATCCTGGAGGGATTGGGTAAACGCAAACAGCACCAGATACTCGTTGGTTTCGCCGCTGAGACCAGCGATGTCATACAAAATGCGCGGCAGAAGATGCAGAAAAAGAACCTGGATCTCCTGGTGGCCAACGATTTAACGGTTGAGGGGGCGGGCTTTGCGGGGGACACCAATATAGTTACCCTTCTCTTTAAGGACGGCCGGGAGGAGAAACTGCCCTTGATGTCCAAACTGGAGGTTGCAGGGGTAATTCTGGACGCTGTTCTGGAACTCTTTTAACTCTGCCGTTGTAAAAGGCTAATGTTCGTTAAACCGGCTGGTTAGCTATTGTTGACAAAGGAGATGAGCAGATGACGCGCAGACTTTTCACGTCAGAGTCGGTAACTGAAGGGCATCCCGATAAGATCGCCGATCAGGTCTCCGACGCCATTCTGGATGCGATAATGGCAGAAGACTCGCAGTGCAGGGTAGCGGCTGAAACCCTGGTGACTACGGGATTGGTGGTGGTAACCGGAGAGATTACTACCTCGTGTTACATAGAAATCCCGCACCTGGTTCGGGAAACCATCAGAGAGATCGGTTATACCAGGGCCAAATTTGGATTTGACTGTGACACCTGCGCAGTAATCACCTCCATAGATGAACAGTCGCCCGATATAGCACTGGGTGTCAATCAGGCCCTGGAGGCCAAAACCGGTGAGATGGCGGATCATGAAATCGAGGCTCTGGGTGCGGGCGATCAGGGGATGATGTTCGGATATGCTACCGACGAGACGAACGAACTGATGCCTATGCCGATTCTCTTTGCCCATCGTCTGGCCATGCGCCTGTCCCAGGTGCGCAAGAATCGTCTGCTGCCGTATCTGCGTCCCGATGGTAAAACCCAGGTTACCATCGAGTACGATGGCGATAAACCGGTCAGGGTGGATACCGTGGTGGTTTCAGCCCAGCACCGGCCGGATATCCCTATGGAGCATATACGCTATGAGATAGTTGAACAGGTGATTAAACAGGTAATACCGCAGGAGATGCTGGACAAAAAGACCCGGATCTTCGTTAATCCTACCGGCAGGTTTGTGGTCGGAGGGCCCCAGGGGGATGCAGGCCTAACCGGCCGCAAGATAATAGTTGATACGTATGGCGGCATGGCCAGGCATGGAGGAGGGGCCTTCTCCGGTAAGGACCCAACCAAGGTGGACCGTTCCGCAGCCTATGCCGCGCGTTATGTGGCCAAGAATGTTGTCGCCGCGGGATTGGCCCGAAGGTGTGAAATACAACTGGCATATGCCATTGGGGTAGCCAGGCCTGTATCCATCTCGGTTGACACCTTCAAAACCGGAGTTATACCTGATCAGGAAATTGCCCGCTTGATTGAAACCCATTTTGACCTGAGACCGGCGGCCATTATCAGGGACTTGCAACTCCGCCGGCCGATTTTCAGGAAGACCGCAGCTTACGGACATTTCGGCCGGCAGGATCCTGACTTTACCTGGGAGAACACTGATAAAGCGGAAGCCCTCCGCAAATCAGCCTCCAGGTAAAAAGTGCCAGGGTGTCCCAGGGTGTCAAGGGGACGGTTCTCCTGACACCTTTTCGACGGTAATCAGCAATTAATTCAGCAGGATAAAGCATTATTACGGATTTTTAATTAGGCGGGGTTCCCCGCCTTTGTTTACATAATAAGCGGTGTCAATAATTTGGAGGAATGTTACACATGCGGGTTCAGGTGCTGGCGGATATACCTCGACTGCAGGATGAAAGATTTTTCACCTACCAGGTGCCGCTGCCGCTGCAAAACGGGGTCATGCCGGGGAAAAGAGTACTGATTCCCCTGGGGAATCAGGTGGCTCGGGGGATCATTTTTGAGGTGGAGCCGGGTAATGAAGTCCGGGATTTGAAACCAATTATGGCCGTGCTGGACCAGGAACCGGTCCTCAGTTCGGAGATGCTGGCCCTGGCGCGCTGGATGGCACACTACTATATGGCCCCGTTGATGAAAGTGGTAAAAGCCATGCTCCCTTCTGCACTGGATGATCCCCGCAAGGAGATTTTAGTTCCCGGCGAATCTGCCGAAAAGCCATTACCGCCGGAAATCAATGAAAAGCTGGGGTGCTCCTGGAAAAACAGCAACCTGCCGGCCGAGGAACTGGCTGAGCTCCTCCGGAACGGTCTGGTCAAGGTGGAGGTGACCGGGAACGAAGAACCCTATTCTACCGGGGTTCAATACGTCCTGTCTCCCGGCGTCTCGGAAGAGGTAATAGCCCGGGTGGGGAAAAAGGCTCCCCGCCAGGCCAGGGCGTTAAAGTTCTTTCGGGAACAGCAGGTACCGGTTCCCGAGCGCCGAGCGGTTGATGCGGTAGGGGCCTCGGTCCTCAAAAGGCTGGTGGCCAAGGGCTTGATTGAGAGGGAGGAAGCCGTCCCCGGGATTCACCAGGACCCGCTGCTCAACCAGGAACAGGCCCGGGCGGTCGAACAGATACTGGCGGCTCTGGACAAAGAAGAAAACCGGACCTTCCTGCTTTTTGGTGTCACCGGCAGTGGAAAGACAGAAGTCTACTTACAAGCCCTGGAACACGCGCGCCGCAAGGGAAAGCAGTCACTGGTACTGATCCCGGAGATTGGACTGACCCAGCAGGTTACCGGTATCTTTGAGCAGCGGTTGGGGCCGCGGGTGAGTGTCCTCCACAGCCGCCTGAACGATTCCGAGCGGGTTTTAGAGTGGCTCAGAACCCGGCGGGGTGAACCTGATGTGGTGGTGGGTGCTCGTTCGGCAGTGTTTGCCCCCTTTAAGGACCTGGGGCTGATCATAATTGATGAGGAACAGGAACCGTCGTTCCACCAGGAGGAGAATCCCCGCTACCATGCCCGAGAAGTAGCCATGAAGCGGGCTGAACTGAATAATGCGGTTGTGGTCCTCTGCAGTGCGACCCCCTCCCTGGAGAGTTTTCATCGGGCTCAGACCGGCGAATATGAGCTCCTGCGCCTGAATCACAGGATTGCTTCCAGCGGGCAGCGTGATATCCGGATAGTTGACATAAAGCGGAATTACCGTTTCCGGAACCAGATTGTTTCACCTGAACTCCTGGATGAACTGCGGGAGTGTCTGCGAAAAAGCCACCAGGCCATTGTCTTTATCAACCGTCGGGGTTATTCCACCACCGTTGTCTGTCCGCTCTGCGGACATGTGCTTACTTGCAAGTCCTGCGAGGTTGCTCTCATATATCATCGGGATATCCACCGGGTGGTCTGCCATTACTGTGGGAAGGAACGGGCGGTGCCCAGACAGTGTCCCCGCTGCCAGAAAGACTCCCTGCGCTTTTTGGGTACCGGGAGCCAAAAGGTGGAAGAGGAACTGCGTACCCTGCTACCGGAAGCCAGGATAATACGCATGGACACGGACAGCACCCGCGGACGGGGGGATCACGAGAGGATCATAAAGAGCATACGGGAGCGGAAGGTTGATATTGTAGTTGGAACCCAGATGATAGCCAAGGGTTTTGATTTCCCCGGGGTGGCCGCGGTGGGGGTGGTTAATGCCGATCCCCTCTTGGGCCTGCCGGACTTCAGAGCCAGGGAGCGTGCTTTTCAGCTCTTGGTGCAGGTAGCCGGCCGTGCCGGACGGGGCTCTTCGGGGGGACAGGTTATCATTCAGACCCTTGAACCGGAGGATATCTTTTTTAAGCTGGTTCAAGATGAGGATTACGAGGGTTTTTACCGGGAGGAGATTGCCTACCGCTCGGCTCTGAGCTATCCTCCTTTTACCCACCTGGTAAAATTAATGTTTACCGGGCCGCAGGAGGACCTGATAAAGGAAGAAGCCGATTATACGCGCACGCTGCTGGAAGAGATGACCGGGGAACTGGATGAAAACATTGATATTCTGGGACCGGCTCCTTGTATTCGCCGTAAAATTAAAAACCGCTATCGGTATCAGATCCTCTTAAAGAGCCCCGACCTCGATTTAATGAGGGGAATAACTCGGTGTATAATAGATAGAAGATTGCCTCCGCGGGTCAGGCTGGATATTGATGTGGATCCGCTGGCAATGATATAGTTCTTGCGACTAGGGGGAAATGAATGGCTGTTTATAAAGTGGTTCTAATGGGTGACCCAGTACTCAGGGAAAAGGCTAAACCGGTAAAGGCAATAAATGATTCCATATTAAGGCTGCTGGACAATTTGCGCGATACCCTGCATGAGTATGAAGGTGTAGGTCTGGCCGCCCCACAAATAGGGGTATCAAAGCGCGTGATTGTGGTGGATAACGGTGAGGAATACTATGAACTTATCAATCCCGAAATAATAAGGGAAGAAGGCTTGGACACGGCCATTGAAGGCTGCTTGAGTATTCCCCAGCTTACCGGCAAGGTAAAGAGAGCTGCCAGGGTAACCGTCAAGGGGTTGAACCGTGAGGGTGAGGAGTTGAGCATTGAAGCCGATGGGCTGCTGGCCCGCGCTTTTCAACACGAGATTGACCACCTCGATGGGGTACTCTTTGTGGACAGGGCGGAGTGGGTCGCGCGAAAGGAGATATAATGCGTTTAGTATTTATGGGCACCTCCGAGTTTGCGGTGCCCTCGCTCCGTAATCTAATACTTTCAGGATTTGATATCCCGTTGGTAGTCACCCAACCGGACCGTCCCGCCAAAAGGGGGAGGAAGCTTACTCCCCCTCCGGTCAAGGTGCTGGCTGAAGAGTATGGAATCCCGTTGATTCAACCGGAGTCGATCCGTACTCCCGATTTTGCAGGAGAAATTGAACGCAGGGAACCGAAGGTCATTGTCGTGGTAGCTTATGGCAAGATCCTGCCGGAAAACATCCTCGGGATACCGCCATTAGGTTGCATCAATGTCCACGGTTCGCTCCTGCCGGCTTACCGCGGTGCGGCTCCGGTGCAGAGAGCTCTGATGGCCGGGGAAAAGATGGTGGGAGTTACCACCATGTATATGGATAAAACTATGGACACGGGTGACATAATCCTGCAACGAGCCATTGACCTTACCGGTGATGAGGATTATGGAGAGACGATTCATAGGCTGTCCGGAATTGGGGCCGATCTGCTCCTGGAGACCCTGGAACAGGTTGAATGGGGTATAAACCCCCGTATCCCCCAGGATCACTCCCGGGCCACCTATGCCCCGCCTTTGACAGCCGAGGATGAATTGATAAAATGGGAGATGAAAAGCCGGAATATCAGGGACCAGATCCGGGGTTTGTCCCCGGAGCCGGGGGCCTATACCTGGCTGAATGGTGATAAGCTCAAGATATTTAAGGCCCAGGTGGTGGAAACGGAGACAGCAGGACTTCCGGGCGAAGTTGTCAGGCTGATGCCGGATGAGGGGTTCGTCGTGAAAGCCGGTCAGGGCGCATTGCTGGTTCTTGAGGTACAAAGGGCCGGCAGGAAAAGGATTTCAGCTGCCGAGTTTCTCCGGGGCAGCAGACTGCGTGAAGGTGACCGGTTAGGCGGGTGATAACAGGTGAAAATCAGTAAGCGGATTTACATAGGACTCTTAGTTGCCAGTCTGGCGATGATTGCACTGATTTTTTTCGGGGTATACAACCTCGTGCGTTTTCAGGAATATCCCCTGTTTCGCACCATAACTATCGGGCTGGCAAGCCTATTCCTCTGTGGATTTGTTCTGGTAGCTGCAGGTATTGCCGCCCTGGTTCTAACCATACTCCGGGAAAAGAACTCCCCCACGTTTGAAGGATGCATGAGGATGGCCACCACATTCTTATTTCCGATTGCCGTTAACCTGGGGAAACTGTTTGGTATCGACAGGGAAAGGGTGTGGGCTTCCTTTATAGAGGTTAACAACTACCTGGTTAGAACCCGTCGGAACCTGGCGGTAAAAGGACGCCTGGTTATTCTGGCTCCTCACTGTTTGCAGGAATCCAATTGTCCGGTGAAGATCACCACTGACATCAATAACTGCAGGCGCTGCGGCAAGTGCGACATCTGCGGACTCCTGGAACTGGCTGATAAATACGGGGTTACCCTGCGGGTGGCTACGGGGGGTACACTGGCCCGGAAAATCATCGGGGAAACACGTCCCCAGGGGGTTGTGGCCATAGCTTGTGAGCGTGACCTGTCATTGGGGATTCAGGACGCCAATCATCTGCCGGTAATGGGAGTGTTAAATCAGCGCCCGTACGGTCCCTGCCAAGATACCAGAGTAGATCTCAGTCGGGTTGAAGAGGCACTAATGACTATGCTTGGAGGAGGTTAAGTAATGTTTTGGGATCCAACTTTGATCTTACTTATACCGGCCTTGATACTGGCCGGATGGGCTCAATTGAGGGTGCAGACCACCTTTGGCAAGTATTCTAAAGTTGCTTCCAGCCGCGGGATAACCGGGGCGGAAATGGCCGCCACGCTCCTGCGGCGCGGGGGGTTGCACTCGGTGCGGATTGAGAGAGTCCCCGGCAATTTAACTGATCATTATGATCCCCGCTCCAAAGTGCTGAGATTGTCGGATTCGGTGTATGGCAGCAACTCAATAGCCGCACTGGGTGTTGCGGCTCATGAAGTCGGGCATGCTTTTCAGCATGAGACCAATTACCTGCCCCTGGGTATCAGGAACGCCATCGTGCCGGTAGCAAGTTTTGCCTCGTCCGCGTCTTTCCCCTTGATATTAATCGGGCTGCTTTTTGGTCTTCCTGATCTGGCAGCTCTTGGAGTAATCATATTTACGGCGGTAGTAGCCTTTCAACTGATAACCCTGCCGGTAGAGTTTAACGCCTCCAGCCGCGCAGTAGCTCTGCTGCACAGTGGAGGGCACATAAGCACCCAGGAAGTGCCCATGGTGAAGAAAGTTCTGGGGGCTGCGGCTCTTACTTATGTGGCCGCCGCTTTGGTTTCATTCCTAAATCTGGTGAGATTTCTGCTTATTCTGGGGGTGTTCGGCGACGACTAGACCTGATCCCCGGAGTATGGAGACGGTAACGGCGCGTACACTGGCCGTGCAGATCCTGCTGCAGGTATTTTATGAGAGTGCTTACGCCAATCTCGCCCTGGAACGGGCCTTGAAATACTGTTCCCTCACACCCCGGGATCGGGGGCTGGTGACGGAACTGGTGAACGGAACCATACGCATGAAAAAGCACCTGGACTGGGTGCTTGATCTTTTTCTGGTAGCCAAACGGCGTAAGCTCGAACGCAGGGTATATGTGATCCTCATCCTGTCCCTTTATCAATTGCTCTTTCTGGAGCGGATTCCGGCCTATGCCGTGATAAACGAAGCGGTGGAGATGACCCGCAGCGAGGGTAAAGGTGCTTCAGGACTTGTCAACGGACTGCTGCGCAATGTTGAACGCAACCGGGACCAAATAACCTACCCGGACCCATCCCGTGATATGGTGTCGTACTTGGCGGTTTTCTATTCCCACCCGGAGTGGATGGTTTCCAGGTGGGTAGACCGTTACGGTTACGAGGATACGCGGAGACTGCTGGCTTTTAACAACCAGAGTCCGCCATTAACCGTGCGAGTTAACCGCCTGAAAACCAGGGTCTCCGCGTTGGCAGCCTTGATGGATGATGAAGGGGTTAAGGCAAAGGCGGGTATGATAGCCGACACCAGCCTGCTGCTGGAAAGCACTCCCGGACCTATTTCCGGGCTTCGATCATATCGCGATGGGCTTTTTTATGTCCAGAGTGAGTCTACCATGCTTATCCCACTATGCTTGGCACCCCAGCCCGGTTCCCTGGTCTATGACTTCTGCTGCGGGGTGGGCGGCAAAACCACTCACCTGGCAGAGTTGATGGGTGATCGTGGGAAGATCGTAGCCTTTGATCTGTATCAGCATAAACTTGAGCTGCTGGGAATGAACTGCCGGAGGCTGGGCATCAGCATCGTGGAGAGCAGGAGGGCAGATCTTTTGGAACCGATACCGGAATTAACGGAAGCGGACGCAGTGCTGTTGGATGCGCCCTGTTCCGGGCTGGGTGTTTTGCGGAGCAGAGCCGACCTGCGTTGGCGTAAAAAGGAGGAAGATATTGCCTTGATGTCTGAACTGCAGAGCCGGATGCTGGAGCAGGTAGCCCGGACCGTACGACCAGGGGGCAAGCTGCTTTACAGCACCTGCTCACTGGAGCCGGAGGAGAACCAGGAGGTAGTCGAAAGGTTTGTGGCTCACCATACAGAGTTTGAATTCATGAACCTGGATGAAGTGCTGGAACAGAACCCCTGGTTATCCATGGAGGACACAGTCGCGGGTAAAGGGCATCTTACTATTTTCCCTCCCCGGCATCAGGCCGATGGGATGTTTGTATCGTTAATGAGGAGGATATACGGTGGACAGGACAGAGCTGCTGGGGCTTAGCTTGCAGGAAACGGAAGAGGTGGTGAATGGTCTGGGGTTGCCGCGATTCCGGGCTCGTCAGGTATATCACTGGCTTTATAAGCACCAGGTTCATTCATTTTACCAGATGGGTAATCTCCCCAAAGAACTTCGTTATTTTCTGGATCAGAAGGCCTCCATAACTGTTCCCCGGGTAGTCAAATCCCGGGTTTCCCAGGATGGGACCCGCAAGTTCCTGCTGGAACTCAGTGACCGGAAACGGATTGAAACGGTAGCCATTCCCCAAACCAGGACCGGGGGCACAAAGTATACCATCTGCGTATCAAGTCAGGTGGGGTGCCCGGTGGGGTGTACATTTTGTGCGACCGGCCAGTCAGGGTTTGAGAGGGACCTCACCGCCGGTGAGATTACCGGACAGGTGGTTGCGGTGGAGAGAGAGCTTAAGCAGAGGGAGAAGTCGGTTTCGGGGAGCAGACTGCTTGCTAACGTGGTGTTTATGGGCATGGGAGAACCGCTGTTAAATCTTGATGAGGTTTTGAAAGCCATAAGCATTATCAACGACGAGCAGGGTATCGGGATCGGCCAGCGCCATATAACCATTTCCACTGCCGGGTTTATCCCGGGCATAAAGGCTCTGGCTGAAACCGGTCTGCAGGTAACTCTGGCAGTCAGCCTTCATGCGACCACCAATGAAGTCCGGGATCGCATTATTCCCATGAATCGCCGATACCGGCTGGAAGGTCTCCTGGATTCGATTTCATACTATATTGAGAAAACTGGTCGCCGGGTCACGTTCGAGTATCTACTGCTGGAAGGAGTCAACTCCTCCGTCTCGGACGCATACCGGCTGTCCCGTATGGTAAAACCGCTGCTGGCCAACGTTAACCTTATTCCCTATAATCCAACTGAAGGATCTCAATACCGCAGGCCCGAACAGGACACGATCACCAGGTTCATGGCCTGTTTGGCCGGAGAAGGAGTCAATGTTACCGTGAGGGAAGAGATGGGTGCCGATATCAAGGCGGCCTGTGGTCAGCTGAAGGCTGCGACTAACAGACGATCCAAGCAGGAAATCAGATCATTAAAATCGAAGTAATAAAGATTCATTTAGCTGGGGTGCAATTATGCAGGCGGCAGTTCTTTCTAATATCGGTAAGGTCAGGCGGGAAAACCAGGACCGATTTCTGGTCGACAAAAACCGGGGATTGTTCGTGATCTGCGATGGTATGGGCGGGCATAAAGCCGGTGAAGTAGCCGCCCAGATGGCTATCGATATCATACATGGAAACCTGGATGAGATAGATAAGGTGCATCCTCTTACTTTTTTGACCACTTCGATCATGGAGGCCAACCACAGCATCTATTCCAAAGGGCAGCAGTCTGAAGAATGCTCAGATATGGGGACCACGATTACCGCTGCCATCGTCAGGGATATGGAACTGTACACCGCTCATATCGGCGACAGCAGCCTCTTTCTGATTAACTCAGACGGGGTGGAAAAGATAACGCGGGATCATACCCTGGCCGAAAAGATGCTGCAGGAAGGATTGATCGATGAGAACGATATCGGTGTAAGACGGTACCGGCATATACTTACCCGAGCCCTGGGGATTGAAGAATCGGTGGAGATTGACTGTTATACCAACAGACTTAAATCTGAAGACCGCCTGTTTATGGCCACTGACGGAGTGACGGATCTAATCGAGCCTGTGGAAGTTTGGGAAGCCGTTATTCACGAGTCGGATCTCAACCGAGCCCTGTATAGATTGCTCCGCCTGGCTTTGGACCGAGGCGGTTATGATAACCTGACCATGATCCTAATAGCACTACCTTAGGAGGAATAGGGGAAATGACGACCCTTCTTCAAAATCGCTACGAATTACTGGAGAAGATCGGCGACGGCGGGATGGCTACTGTATATCGAGCCAGGTGTACGCTGCTTGACCGGATAGTAGCGGTTAAGATTCTGAAAGAGGAGTATGCCCAGGATATCGTCCTAGTTCAAAAATTCAAGAGTGAGGCGCAGGCCGCCGCCCGGCTCTCACATCCCAATATCGTTAATGTGTATGATGTGGGCGAAGACAATGGCTTCCATTTTATTGTCATGGAATACGTGGAAGGAACCAACCTGAAGGAGTACATCCGGGAAAAGGGGCCGCTAACACCCGACGAAGCGGTAAGAATAGCTCTCATGATTTGCGAGGGACTGATCCGGGCTCACGAAAAGGGTCTGATTCATCGAGATATCAAACCTCACAACATACTCCTTACCCGCGATGGCACGGCCAAGGTGGCCGATTTTGGCATCGCCCGGGCTGCCAACAGCGTCACCATAACCTACAGCGGCGACATGGTGGGCTCGGTACACTACGTATCGCCGGAACAGGCCCGAGGAGAACCGGTAAATAGCACCTCCGATATCTACTCACTGGGCTGTGTGCTCTACGAGATGGTGATCGGGCGGGTTCCGTTTGATGCTGACAGTCCGGTCACTGTTGCCCTCAAGCATATTCACGAGAGGCCCGTTCCCCCCAGTGTGATAAATGATGCGGTTCCCAGCGGATTGGAAGAGGTAATCATGACCGCGATGGAGAAAAAACCTGGTTACCGCTATCAGAGTGCCAAAGATATGAAACTGGCACTTATGGGGGCTCTCAATGGCAAAAAGAGCCGGTTCTTGAAAAAGAAGCGGGCTGATGATAAAACGCTGGTGATGCCGCCGGTGGGAGAAGGGGAAGACTACGAGGTGGCACGCAAGCAAAAAAAAATGAAACCCATGGGCTGGATTATTATCGCCGCCGTCATTGTGGGGATTGCATCGGGCTTGCTGTATGGGATGCGCGGGAGTCTGTTCGGGCAGGAGGTTAAGGTTCCCGATGTCAAAGGGGAGCATTGGGAGGCAGCTCGGGAAATACTGGAGGATAAGGGACTAAAGCTGAAAGTCGTTAACCGAATTTATTCCGAGGTGGAAAAGGACCACGTTATCAACCAGCGTCCCGAGGCCGACGATATTGTAAAAAAGGGACGGGAGATTGAAGTTGTATTAAGCAAGGGATTGGAAACGGTCCGGGTCCCCAACGTAGTAGGCGAGACCCTGGAAAACGCTCGTTTCATACTAGAGAACGAGGGATTGAGCTTGGGAGAGGTAACCCAGGTCAATGACAGCAGCACCCCCGAAGGGGTAATTGTAACCCAGAGTCCCAAGCGAGGAACCACCGTTCAGGTGGGACAAGAGGTGGACGTAACCGTCAGCAGCGGAACGGGTCAGATCACCCAGTTGAATATGCCCAACCTGATCGGTATGAGCCTGTCTGACGCCAGAAACAAGCTGCAGGAGGATGGGTTGGAGCTGTACAGAATTGACCAGGAGGCCAGCAATGATTACTTTGCCGGGAAGGTCATCCGCCAGAGCATCCCGGCCGGTAATAGGGTGGAAAAAGGGGAAAAGATAACGATTGTGGTCAGTACCGGCCCCGGTCCGGCGGCCAAAACTGCTGAAATCAGATTTACCATGCCACCCGGCACCGATTATTCAGTCTTGTCAATTATCGTGGAGGACAGTAAAGGCCGCCGCGAAATATATAACAATGCTCATTTAGGGGGATATACCGTTTCGCGCCAGGTTGAGTTCTTTGGAAGGGCAACGGTCACCTTCTATGTTGATGGACAGGAAATGGAAAGGCAGATCCTTGAATGACGAACCGGTATTCTACCGCCAGTGTTAACGGCCTGGTATTAAAACGGTACAGCGGTTTTTATTATGTTCAGGGCCCTGATGGAGAGCTGCTGGAGTGTAAACTCCGGGGGAGGCTCCAGGATGATGTCATCCTGGTCGGGGATCGGGTAGAGTATAGGCCCACAGAAAAAGGGAAGGGGATTATAGAAAGGGTCTTGGCCCGGGACGTACAGTTAAAACGCCCCGCCATTGCCAACGTAAACCAGGTGTTGGTAGTTATGAGCTTTGAACAGCCGGTACCCAATCTGAAGCTCCTGGACCGCCTCCTAATTCTTATTGAAAACCTGAACCTTAACGCGGCTATCGTTTTGAACAAGTGTGATTTGCCCGGTAATGAGATAGTAGCCACCATAAGGGAATACTACCACCGCATCGGGTACCCCATTATTGTAACCTCGGCTGCCACCGGCAAAGGTCTTGAGGAGTTGAGTGATGCCATGAACGGTAAGATAACCGTTATTGCCGGACCATCAGGTGTGGGCAAGACCAGCCTTCTTAACCTGCTGGTTCCCGGACAGGAGCTCAAGACCGGGCAGGTGAGCCGCAAACTGGGTCGGGGCCGGCATACGACCCGTCATGTTCAATTGTTTCCCCTGCCATTCGGGGGATGGGTTGCCGATACCCCAGGTTTTACAGTAGTGGATAACCCGCCGATAAAAAGAGAGGAACTGGCTCCGCTCTTTATAGAATTTGCCGAGCCCTCCGCTAAATGCCGTTTTCTGGACTGTCTCCACTCCGGCGAGGTTGACTGCGGGGTTAAAGACGCCGTGAGGGATGGAACCATCCTGGCCAGCAGGCACCAGAATTATCTCACTATCCTGGGAGAGATTATTGAAAAAGAGAGGTGTTACCGATGACCCTTGTGGCTCCATCGATTCTATCCGCCGATTTTGCATATCTGGCCGAGGAAGTGGCGATGGTCGAAAAGGCCGGCGCGGATATGCTGCATATTGATGTGATGGACGGGCAATTCGTACCCAACCTGACCATCGGTCCGCAGGTGGTTGCGGACCTGCGGGAACGAACCTCCATGTTTTTTGACGTTCACCTGATGATAAAGCAGCCGGAACAGATGGTGCCGAAATTTTACCAAGCCGGAGCCAACCTGATAACGGTGCATGCAGAAGCGTGTACCCACCTGCACCGGGTGGTTCACCAGATCAAGGATATGGGAATACAGTGCGGGGTGTCCTTGAATCCGGCCACACCCATTGAGGTCTTAAAGTATTTGATACGAGACCTGGACCTGGTTCTGGTGATGAGCGTGAACCCGGGGTTTGCTGCGCAGGAATTCCTGCCGTTGGCCCTGGATAAGGTACGGGACCTGCGCCGTATGCTGGACGAGAGCGGTTCTCAGGCCCGGATAGAGATCGACGGGGGTATTAACGAAATAACCGGAGCTGAGGCGGTTAAAGCCGGGGTAGATATTCTGGTGGCCGGATCCTTTATTTTCAAGGCTGCCCAACCGGCAGAAGCGGTAAAGCTGCTCAAATCCCTCAAAAAAGCTTAGCCGGCCGGGGATTACCACCGTTCCACCGGAAATTTTGTCACATGTTGGTGAAATGTCGATGTTTGTTGACCGGCTTTAATAAAGAGTGCTATTATAATCCCAACAGAATAAATATTGATTCCTTCGGGGACGGGTGTGATTCCCTACCGGCGGTAAAGCCCGCGAGCCTGGTGGCAGGATCCGGTGAAATTCCGGAGCCGACAGTAATAGTCTGGATGGGAGAAGGATGTTTGTGCGGTCGGTTTCTATTGAAGCCGGCTTGATATCTCTTTTTGTAATGCCAGGCCCCGAAAGAGGGCCTTTTTATTTTCCACGAGCCACAGGTGTATATTATGGACAAAAACCGGTATTTTATGCAGAGAGCCCTGGAACTGGCGTCCAAAGCCGCCGGACGCACCAGTCCCAATCCGCTGGTAGGAGCGGTAGTTGTAAAAGATGGAGAAATTGTGGGGGAAGGTTACCACCGCAGGGCGGGAGAGCCCCATGCTGAGGTTGTGGCACTGGCGGCAGCGGGAGAGAATTCCCGGAATGCCACATTATACGTAACCCTTGAGCCCTGCAACCATTACGGTAAAACTCCTCCCTGCACGGAGGCGGTTATAAAGGCCGGGATCAGCACGGTCTATGTGGCGGCTCTGGATCCCAATCCCCTGGTATCCGGCCGGGGGATTGCACGGCTCCGGGAAGCCGGGATCCATGTAAACGTGGGGCTGATGGAAAAGGAGGCCTGCGAGTTAAACCGGTTCTTTGTCAAGTTTATAACCCGGGGATTGCCCTATGTGGCACTGAAGACCGCGATGACCCTGGATGGGAAGATTGCAACCCGGACCGGCAATTCCCGCTGGATAACCAATGAAAGATCGAGGGAATATGTCCACCAGTTAAGAAACACCTATGACGCAGTCCTGGTAGGTATCGGAACCGTGTTGGCAGATGATCCCCTTTTAAGTACCCGTCTTCCACAAGCGGATACCCGGGATCCGGTGCGCCTCATTATTGATGCGAGGCTGGATATGCCAATCGATTCCCGGATCCTGCAGACGGCCGGGCGGCAGGAGACTATTGTCTACTGTCTTAACGGTGCCGACTCTCTGAGAATAAGGCAGTATCAGGATCTGGGGGCCGAAGTGGTGGTGCTCAAGGGATCGTCGGGACGGGTTCCCCTGGAGGAGGTATTCAGGGATGTGGCGCAAAGGGGACTGGTCAGCGTGTTGATGGAGGCGGGAAGTCGGGTAAATGCCTACGCTTTGGAGAAAAGACTGGTCGATAAGGTGTACTGGTTTATCGCCCCGCGGATCTGCGGCGGGGAGCAGGCTCTATCCCCGGTGGGAGGCAGGGGAATCGAACTGATGTCTGAAGCCATCAAACTGCACAATGTGACGGTTCGTTCTTTTGACGGCGATCTGCTGGTGGAGGGCTTTATCAACAATGAGCAGTCGGCTGACTGAACGAGGTGGTAATTATTTTTACCGGTATAATTGAGGAACTGGGAAAAGTGCGCGAAATAAAAAGAGGCAGCCAGTCCTGTCAGCTTGAAATCGGTGCCAGCCGCGTACTGACGGATGTTAAGCTGGGAGACAGCATTGCCGTTAATGGAGTCTGTCTCACGGTAGTGGCTTTCGAGCCTGAACGGTTTGCGGCGGATGTAATGTGGGAGACTTTGAGGAAGACCAACCTGGAAAGACTCCGTACCGGAGATCTGGTTAATCTGGAAAGGGCACTGCGCCTTGGGGACAGGCTGGGAGGCCATCTGGTGCTGGGCCATGTTGACGGGGTGGGTCGGGTGATCGAACAGAGACAGGTGGATATTGCCCTGGTGACCCGAATCGGGTGTTCTCCCGAACTGCTGCGCTACGTGCTGCCGAAAGGATCAGTGGCGGTTGACGGGATAAGCCTCACCGTAGTGGAGTGCTTGGGTGACAGTTTTACCGTTTCTCTGATACCCCATACCGCCAAATCAACAACCCTGGGATGGAAAAAACCCGGTGATCTGGTCAACCTGGAGACCGATATCATCGGTAAATACGTGGAACAGTTAATGAGAGGAGCAGCTCCTGCTCCCGGCAGGGGAATCGACCTGGCTTTTCTGCGGGAACACGGCTTTGGGATTAAATAATACCGCTTGGGAGGTATCAACCATGTTTCATACCATAGAAGAAGCGATTGAGGATTTCAAACAGGGCAAAATGGTTATCGTCGTCGACGACGAGGACCGGGAGAATGAGGGAGATTTGATAGTCGCCGCCGAAAAGGTTACGCCTGAAGTCATCAACTTCATGGTAACCAATGCCCGGGGATTGGTCTGTATGCCCGTAATCGGGGAGAGGCTTGATGAACTGGAGATAAACCAGATGGTGAGAAATAATACCGACAATCACGAGACCGCCTTTACCGTGTCCGTTGATCACTGCAGTACCGGTACCGGCATCTCCGCTTACGAAAGGGCCAAGACGGTAAAAGCCCTGCTGGATCCAGAGGCCAAGCCTGCCGATTTCAGACGACCGGGGCACATATTTCCCCTGCGCTACAAAGAGGGTGGGGTACTGCGCCGTGCCGGCCACACCGAGGCGGCTGTTGACCTGGCGAGATTGGCGGGGCTCTTCCCGGCCGGGGTCATATGTGAAATCATGAATGATGACGGGACTATGGCCCGGGTGCCTGAGCTGCTGGAGTTCGCAGCCCGCCATAACCTGAAAATAATAACCATTGCCGACCTGATCCAATACCGGCGTCGTCATGAGAAACTTGTCCAGCGGGCAGCGCAGGTAAAACTGCCTACCCGGTATGGAGAATTTACTACTATTGCCTACAAGTCGGTACTGGACGACAAAGAGCATATTGCTCTGGTGAAGGGAGAAATAAAAGAGACCGAAAACATCCTGGTGCGGGTACACTCTGAATGCCTCACCGGCGATGTTTTTGGTTCCCTGCGCTGTGACTGCGGGGATCAGTTGGCCAATGCCCTCCGTATGATTGCCAAGGAAGGCAGGGGCGTACTCTTATATATGCGGCAGGAGGGCCGCGGTATTGGGCTGCTCAACAAGATAAGGGCCTATGAGCTCCAGGATAGAGGCCGGGATACGGTGGAGGCCAACGAGGAACTGGGATTCCCGGCCGATCTGCGCGATTATGGTATCGGAGCCCAGATCCTGGTCGATCTTGGAGTGAGGAAGATGAGATTGATGACCAACAATCCCCGGAAGATAAAAGGGGTCGAAGGTTACGGACTCCAGGTGGTGGAGCGGGTTCCGATAGAGATACCGCCGCTGGAGGAGAACGAGCGGTACCTGCGGGCCAAGAAGGAGAAAATGGGACACCTGCTACGCAGTATCAAGTGATTATGGGGGTTAAATCAGCCGTCTGGTGCAGTTCCACCCGGCTTTATATAAAGGAAACCTGCGGTTCAGAAACCATATTAAATGTTTTGGAGGGAAAGCAGTGGTAAGAGTATATGAAGGTCAGCTTTTGGGTGAAGGCTTAAAGTTTGCGATTGTGATAAGCAGGTTTAATGAGTTTATCACCCAAAAACTCCTGGGAGGGGCCATGGATGCCCTTACCCGCCATGGGGTTAATCCCGACGACGTTGAGGTCGTCTGGGTGCCGGGCGCTTTTGAGATGCCGCTGGTGGCCCAGAGAATGACCCAAAAACCGGTGGATGCAGTCATTTGTCTCGGTGCGGTAATCAGGGGAGCAACCCCCCATTTTGAGTATGTATCGGCGGAAGTGACCAAGGGAATAGCTCAGGTGGGGCTGAACTCCGGCAAACCGGTAATCTATGGCATTATAACTGCCGATACCCTTGAGCAAGCAATTGAAAGGGCGGGGACCAAGAGCGGCAACAAAGGGTTTGATGCAGCCGTATCGGCCATTGAGATGGCCAACCTCTTGCAATCCCTGTCTTAAAGCAGTATAAAAGTTAAGTTTAATAATCCGGGGATAGGTGAAGGTGGGTAAATAACGCTGTGGCCGGTTACCACAGCGTTATTTGATGTATTTTATGTCAGAGTAAAAGTATCGTCATCCCGTGGTATAAATGTCTCACAGAAGGTTCCCAGACTGGAGATGGCACTGTCGTAGCCTTGAGGCTTGACTTCGATGCTGTCGGCCGAGCAGATGCCGCGGGTATTGAAATGACAGTTTAGCACCTCACATTTAATATTGCTCTTCATCTGTGTTCACCCCCTTGATAGGTATTACCTGGGCTCGAGCAACGCTGGAGTCCTTTCTCATGGATAGCATGCCCTCAAACAAGAACTCCCATACTTGCTGCTACCGGCCAGCCCCGGAACCAAAAGGATTGCAGTTCCCCCTCTTGTGCATCTCCTATCTCATCCGGCGCGGCTGTTCGGTGAGGTCGCCGGCTTACAAGCGTTTTACATTTTGACATATAAAATGATAACTTTTCCCTGCCTTTATATCAGTACGTGATTTATATTTTACATTTCGACATATGCATGATAATCTTCTGCTCAGGAAGTGTTGGTGATACATTTTTTCTTTACTTTATTAATAACGCGTCAGGAGTGATCGAAGTGGACTGGAAGGAAGTTTACAAGCGCAAGCTGAAAACCCTCCAGGAAGCGGCCCGCATGGTTAAAGACGGGTCGGAGGTATGGGCCGGCATCGCGGTTCCGGTGCCGGTTGCTCTGGTGAACGCCCTTCTCGCCCGGGAAAATGAAGCCCGAGACATAACCATCAACATCATAGTCGATCTGTATCCCCAGATAAAATGGAGAAATCAGAACCGCGACTCCAACATAAAGGTGGATTGCGGGTATCCGACCGCCAGCCGGGATAAGGTTCAATCCGGAGACTTCACCCTGACCCCGGTTCGGTTCTGGGAGGGACCTAAGGTATACACCGACCCCCGGATACGGCCCATGGATGTGGCCATGCTTCTGGTAACCCCCATGGACCGGCACGGGTACTTCTGCCTGGGACTGGGAGCGGACGGTTCTCTCCCCATCGCCAGGAACATCGCCCGCCGTCGCCGGGAAGGCGACGATAAAGCACTGGTGCTGGTACAGGTCAACAACAAGGTCCCCCGCAGTCGTGGTGACAACTATATCCACATCTCTGATGTAGATGCCATAGTTGAGCAGGATCAGGAATTGGCCAGCCTCCCGAACGGAGAGATAAGTGAGGAGGAGATGACAATAGGCCGCTACTGTGCGGAGTTTGTTAAGGACAACTCCACCATTCAACTGGGTATTGGGAATATCCCCAACGCCGTGGCCAAAGTCTTCCTGGAATCAAATGTGAAGGACCTGGGGATCCACTCGGAAATGGCCTGCGATACGATGAGGGAGTTGACTGAAGCCGGGATCGTGACCAACCGGGAAAAGAATTTCCTGCCTTATAAATCCATATTTACATTCGCCATGGGCAGTCAGCAACTGTACGACTGGATCGACGATAATCCCGGGGTTGAATTCCATTCGGTTGACTTTGTCAATGATCCGTATATCATCGGGAAGAACGACAACCTGGTATCCATTAATGCCTGCCTGGAGGTTGACTTAACCGGCCAGATCTGTTCGGAATCCATGGGCTGGAAGCAGTACACCCATCCCGGGGGCCAGCTCGATTTTGTTGAGGGGGCCTTTCGCTCCAGAGGCGGGGTCTCCATTATTGCCACCCAATCAACCGCCACACCGTCAAAAGGGGAAGGTCAGCGGATATCCAAGATTGTACCCAATATCGCCCTGGGAGGAATCATTACCACCCCGCGGTCATGTGCGGATTATGTTATCACCGAATATGGGGTGGCCCAGATCAAAGGACAGTCCATCAGGCAGCGGGTTAAGAATATAATTGCCGTGGCTCACCCGGATTACCGCGATGAGCTGGAGTTTGAAGCCCGGAGGCGCAATCTCCTTTAGTGAGAGGCGGAACCTGCCGTCCAGCTGCGGCTGCGGCCGTACTGAGCGGCTTGTTTTTTTGCGTTATACATTGTACAGAACCGTGGCCTGGTCTGAAACCCGGCCGGCCTGAGTGGTAAAGAATTCCTTGAGCTCGGCCATGGTATCCGGGGGATAGACATACTTGCCATACCCGAACTGCCCGTACTTAAAACGGCGCTTGTTTTCATCCATATCCAATGCGGTTCGCGGGAAGACCGAAAGGATATGTGATTTGGCTCGTTGGGTAAATCGGTGGGTTATGAATTCAAAACTCAGGGGTCCGGTACCTCCCAGTACCTTCTGCACCTCGGCAAACATCCGGGAGTACTCATACTGCCAGTTATCAAATACCATTATGGGGGCCACCAAGAATCCCAAAGGGTAGCCGGCCTCCCGCACTCGCCTGGCAGCCAGGAGGCGCTTTTCCAGGGAAGGGGTCCCGTGTTCAAACTGCGCTATGATGGGAGTGGCATTGATGCTGAATCTTACTTCGGTTTTTCCCTCATGCCTGGCGGTTAATATGGAATCCAGGTCATCAAATTTGGTCACAAAACGGAACCTTCCATGGCTCCGGGTGCTGAAAAACTCGATGGCGCGGGTCAGGGCGCCGGTGTAAGGCTCCACCGGGACCGGATCCGAGGTGGCGGCCCCCTCAAACACAGTCTCCTCCGGCTCTCTGGCTGCGATATGCTGTTGTGCCCATTCCAGGATCTCCTCAATATTGACATATATCCTGATATATGGTTTCCTGCCCATATTAGTAGTCAGGTAGCAGTACTCACACAGGCCGGGGCAACCCGTTACCAGGGGCAGTTGATAGTGGGCCGAGGGACGGCAAGTTTGAAACTTTGAGGTCTTGCGGATGCCGACCACCAGGGTATGTTTGCCCTCGTAGTAGGCTTTCTGCGGTCCCCTGCCCGGTATGCCGGTTACCCGGTTATGGCTCGATGTGAAATGGACCGGGATGTTTGAGCGCCTGAAATACTCCAGCAAGTTTTGGCCCAAAGGGTAATCAAGGGCCCGGGGTTCAAAATAGACTCTCCGCGGACGAAACAATCAAACTCACCTCCTTTGTATTGTTGCCCTCGGCAGCGACGATGATTAACGGAGGTTTTTGGCAGACCGCATTAGGTATTCCGTGAGCGCATAAGGACAAATTATAAACAGTCGTTACCCGTTATTACCTGCAGGAGGTCTGGATGAAGGAGATCTATTTCGACCACAGTGCTACAACCCCGGTTGATCCGTCGGTGTTTGAGACGATGCTCCCTTACTTGAGAGACAGGTACGGCAACCCCTCCAGCAGCTACAGGCTGGGAAAGGAAGCCCGCCAGGCCATGGAGAACGCGCGGGAACAGGTGGCGGCGCTTATCGGCGCCAGCCCTGATGAGATAATCTTCACCAGCGGGGGTACCGAAGCGAATAACCTCGCCATACTGGGGACGGCCTACCGGCATTGGGGGAAAGGCAGGCATATAATAACCAGCGCCATTGAACACCGTGCGGTTTTGGAACCCTGCAAATTCCTGAAATCCCAGGGCTTTGACGTCACCTTCTTGCCGGTGGATGAGTCCGGCATGGTCGACTCCGGAGAGGTCGGGAGGGCGATAAGACCGGACACCATCCTGGTGAGCATCATGCATGCCAACAATGAGATAGGTACCATTCAGCCGGTAGAGGAGATAGGAAAGATTTTACGGGAAAGAGGGATTGTCTTCCACTGCGACGCGGTGCAGGCGGCGGGTCGTATACCGGTGGACGTGGAAAAGCTGGGGTGTGATATGTTGAGCATCTCCGCCCACAAGCTCTATGGACCCAAAGGGGTCGGGTGCTTGTACCTCCGTAAAGGCACGGAAATTGTTCCCTTGATAACCGGGGGCGGACAGGAAAAAGATCTGCGGGGAGGAACGGAGAACCTGCCGGGAATAGTCGGTTTCGGCCGGGCAGCGGAATTGGCCCGTCAGTTTTTGGACAGAATCCCTTGGGAATTGGTTCTGCTTCGTGATAGGATTATTGATGGGATATCGGAGCGGATACCTAACAGCTTCTTAAACGGCCATCGTTTTCGACGTTTGCCCGGACACGCAAGTTTCAGCTTTGCAGGCGTTGATGGGCAGGCCCTGATATCGATGCTTGACGAGAAAGGAATTTCGGCCTCCAGCGGGTCGGCATGCCACTCGGATTCTCCCGGGCCTTCCCATGTATTAAAGGCCATGGGATATTCCGACCAATTGGCGCAATCCACCTTGCGGGTTACACTGGGAAGAGACAACGATGATCGCCAGGTTGATTATCTCCTGGCCATACTTCCCGACATTATTGAGGCATTGCGCGACATTTCTATGGCATTCGCTCCTGAAGGCGAATGCCCCTGTGAGGATCATCCCTCCCGATATCACCAGGAGTAATTTGCTTCAGTAACAGCAGTCACGAACCATATTTGGTGAAAGGATACTATGGAAGAGCGTCTTTCGGCCAGAATCTTGAGCACAGCCTGGCCGGCTGTGCTGGAGATGGCCTTATATATGTTAATTGGCCTGGCCGATGTAGCTTTTGTCGGACGGATGGGAGCCGTTCACCTGGCGGCGGTATCGCTGGGGGCCGAGGTATTCTTCGGCATAATCTTAACCCTTACCAGTCTGGGGATTGGGGCCACAGTACTGACGGCCCAGTATACCGGCGCCCGAAAACTTAAGGAGATCAACCGCCTCGCGGCCCAGGTGCTTGTTCTTTCCTTCAGTCTGGGGATTATAACAGCGGTTGCAGGTTGGGTGTTCAGCCCGTCCATCATTGCTTTTTTTGAAGTTGAGGATGCGGTGGCCACCATAGCCACTCAATACCTCCGCGCCACCTTTGCTGCCGCTCCCCTGGCTCTGTGTCTCTACATAGGGAACGGGGTCTTTCGGGGAAACGGTCATACCAGGGTACCTATGACCATTGCCCTGTTTATCAACATCATCAATATCCTGGCCAGCTACACCCTGGTATTCGGCAAGTTTGGGTTTCCTCAATTAGGAGGACTGGGAGCCGGTATCGCTGCCTCGCTGGCCCATGTCGTGGGGTTTATGCTGATGCTGGCCGCAATGCGCAGCGGCCGCTGGGGGGTGCGCCTGGAACTGCGGGAACTGCTGCCGGTCCAAGGCCGGGTAATATCTCGGATGTTCAAAATCGGATTCCCCACCGGTTTGGAGGAATTGTTCCGCAATGCCAGTACGATTGCTTCAAGCCTGATCCTGGTTCACCTGGGCACTCAGGCCTTCGCGTCTCACCAGATCGCAATTGCGGTCGAATCCCTGTCATTTATGCCCGGTTTTGGTATGGCCATAGCTGCTACTGCCGTAGTCGGACAGGCTCTGGGAGCTCGGAAGCCGGAAGTAGCCAGAAGGGCGGCTATCATGTCCTTTCAATTCGCGGTGGTGATCATGGGACTGGCCGCTCTGGCATTCTATCTGGCCCCCGGCTTCTTGGCCGGCCTTTTCACCCATGATAAATCGTTGGTCGCAACCGCCGGCATTCTCATACAGATAGCGGCATTGGAACAGATACCCATCGCCGCGGAAATGGTCTTTGCCGGAGCCCTGCGCGGCACCGGGGATACGAGAACCCCAATGCTGGTTGCTTTTATCGGAACCTGGTTTTTCAGAATACCCCTGCTGTGGGTTATGGTCAAAATCCTGCACCTGCAGCTTTACCAGATATGGTTCCTCTTTGTTGCCGACTGGTGTCTGCGGGCTATAGCGCTACTAATCATCATACTGCGGGTAAAATGGGCAGATATTGAGCCGGTTAATCATCAGTCATGGTGATGGCTTCAGCCGGGCAGTTGTCTACACAAAGCTCGCACTCGATGCAGGCTTCCGGGTGAACAACTTTTGCTTTCTCATCTACCTCAAATACATTGGGCTCGGCGGGACATACTTCTTCACAATCGCCTTCGCCGACACACAGGTCTTCATCTACTACCGGATGGGCCATTATGTGTCCTCCTTTATGCTTGATTTTACTGCAGTTCCGGTTGTTATCTTACCCCGCTCGTGATAATTTAATTAATAATTTACCGCCGATGCAACCGGCTTGCGTTTATGGACTGAAAACACCGGCATAATGCTTAAGTCCATACCCCCGAAAACGGGGAAGGTGAATGGTTATAATCATAGTGTACCGCCAAATTACAGTATCAGATAAGGAAAGGATTTCTGATGAATAAAACGCATGAACACCTGATGCAGATCTACAACCGGCTTTTGGATCATTTCGGCCCCCGACACTGGTGGCCGGCACGTACCCAATTTGAAGTGATCGTCGGTGCCATCCTCACCCAGAACGTATCCTGGAAAAACGTAGAGAAGGCTATTCAAAACCTGGACCGGTTGGGTCTTCTGGACCCCCACCGTTTGCTGGCGGCCCCGCTGGAGGTGATAGAGGAAGCCGTGCTTCCAACCCGTTATTACCGTCAGAAAGCCGAACGGCTCCGGGGTTTCTGCGAGTTTCTGGTTCGAGAATATCAGGGAGAACTGGCCGAACTATTCTCCCTTGATATCAAGGAGCTGAGGGAGCGGCTTCTCGCCCTAAAGGGAATTGGTAAAGAGACTGCCGATTCGATAATCCTCTATGCGGCCGAAAAGCCCATTTTTGTAGTTGATGCCTACACCAAAAGGATTTTCTACCGTCTCGGCCTATTGCCGGAGGATGCCGGCTATGACCGGGTGCAGGAATTCTTTATGAATCATCTTCCTCCCGAAACCGGACTATATAACGAATATCACGCTCTGATCGATGCCCTGGGCAATACCCTGTGTGCCAGCAGGAAACCGCGCTGCACCGAATGTCCTCTGGAAGATATCTGTGGTTTTCATAGCGAGACTTCCAGGTGCATTAGCGAGGGTGAAGCCGATGGTAAGGTGTCTGTAGCTGATACTCGCCAATAGTGGTGATTCTACTTAGGGATAAACCGCGTTCTTGGAATCGGTCTATTCTGCACCGGTTTCTGTAGTTGAGACATAGAAAAGGGGCCAAACCGCCTGCCGACGGTCGGTTCACCGCAAAGGAGACAAGGTTTTGAGAAGAGAGTGGGGCGACAAGAGGTTTAACGCATTAAACTACCACCTGCGCCAGAAATTCGGCACCAAGGTGTTTAAGGTTGCCCTGGATGCCGGGTTCACCTGTCCCAACCGGGATGGCAGCAAGGGCGTGGGCGGGTGCGCCTTCTGCAGTCCGGCCGGTTCCGGCGATTTTGCCGGGGACCGATCGCTGGACGTAAGGACCCAGTTTCGCCAGATGAAAGAGATGATGCATAAAAAGTGGCCCCACGCCCAGTATATCGCCTATTTTCAGGCCTTTACCAACACCTATGCTCCCGCCCCGGTACTTCGAGAGCTCTATTATTCGATACTTGAGGATGACGGTTTGGTGGGGATTTCGATTGCCACGCGTCCCGACTGCCTCCCTGAGGATACCCTTAACCTGCTGGAGGAACTGAACCAGCAGACTTATTTATGGCTGGAGCTCGGACTGCAGACGATTCACCGGTCTACCGCTCAAGCCATGAACCTGGGGTACGGCTGGGCAGACTTTGTGGGATCCCTGGAAGGCCTGCGCAGGCGGGGCATACGTGTATGCCCGCATATAATCCTGGGGCTGCCGGGAGAGGATTACCGGATGATGATGGAGACCGCACAGGCGCTGGCGTCTCTTGATATCCAGGGGATAAAAATCCACCTTCTGCACGTGATGCGGGATACCCGCCTGGAAGCCATGTACAGGCAGGGTCAATTTGAATTATTGACCAGGGAGGAGTATGTCAGGCTGGTGGTGGACATACTCGAAATCCTGCCCCCGGACCTTGTGATTCACCGCTTGACCGGGGACAGTCCCCGTGAAACCCTGATCGGCCCTGAATGGAGCCTGAAAAAGTGGGAGGTCTTAAACAGCATCGACGCTGAACTGCTGCGCCGCGATTCCTGGCAGGGCAAGTACTATCAGGGTGGGGGTAACGGATAGGATATGCTCTTAATCTTCATTACTCCGCCCGAGATACAGCGATGGCAAAAGGCCTCAGGGCACCTTACAATCTTGCATCTTTATAACGCTCCATTTTTTACAGGCCAGGAGGTCCCAGGCTCGATACACCGTTCAATGAAAGCGTCAAGGAGGAACCGTTTGTGCAAATCGAAATCACCGGTCTGAACCATAGTGGGGAAGGGGTAGGCCGCTATGAGGGCAAAGTCTATTTCGTTCCGTTTACCGTCCCCGGAGACCTGGTGGAGGTTGAACCGGGAAAGCAGGCCCGCCGTTTCGGTTATGCCCGGTTAAAAGAGGTGATACGGCCTTCACCCGATCGGGTAACCCCGCTTTGTGAGCACATGGAGAGATGTGGCGGCAGCAACCTGCACCACATAAGCTACCCGGTCCAGTTGAAACTCAAAAGGAAACTGGTAAACGATGCCCTGCAGAGGATCGGGAACCTGAGAGATGTCCGGGTTTTGCCCACCATAGGTATGAAAAACCCGTACCACTACCGCAACAAAGCGGTATTCCACGTGCAGACGGACCTCTTTGCCATCGGCTTTTACCAGACAGGATCGCATACCGTCATCCCGGTAAGGGACTGCCTCATAGTACCCCCGGAGTGGGGAGAAATCCTTACCTTCCTGGAAACCTCACTGCGAGAGTTGGGTCCATCTGCTAATGACCTCAGCCAGGTAACCCTGCGCCAGTCTCATCACAATCGGGAAATCATGCTGGTTTTATCCGGACGAAACAAGGTCCTTAGGGGTCCCGAGTGGGATGGAATAGCTCGTGAGATCAGGCGGCGCTTTCAACAAGTTTCCACCGTGGCCAGCAGCAATAGGTTTGATGAGGCCAGGGTTTTATCGGGGAAGGGTGTGTTAATTGAGCGACTGGCGGGTTTTGAATTTGCCATCTCCCCGGCAGCCTTCTTCCAGGTGAACACGGTAATGGCCGAGGTCCTGGTTCAAAAAGTCATGGAATACGGTATGCCAACTGCCGGTGATACCGTAATTGATGCCTACTGTGGAATAGGCACCTTTTCCATGCCGTTGGCGGCCAAGGCCGGTAAAGTCATCGGCATTGAGCAAAACCCCGCAGCCGTCAAGGACGCCCGCCGCAACGCGGCTTCAAATGAGATTAATAATGTTGAATTTATAAGCGGTGACTTTGAGAAAGTCCTGACCCAGCTAGCACCATCGTTAAAAGGTGTTGACCTCCTGGTAGTAGACCCACCCCGCAAAGGCCTGACCGCGGCCATCCTCCAGTCGATCGTAAAGATTAAACCCCACCGCATGGTCTATGTCTCCTGCAACCCTGGAACTCTCGCCCGCGACCTGTCCAGCCTGGTCACTAACGGCTACGAGATTAAAGAAGTGCAGCCAGTCGATATGTTCCCGCATACGGCGCATGTTGAGACGGTAGTATTGATGTCAAGACTGTAAGCCTAGATTTTACTGGGTTTGCGGGATTACATCTAAGTTATCTACTCGACCTAAGGAGGTAAAATGAGTACATGGTAACATGTCGATGGTATATTTTTATGCGAAAAATAAGCCTGAAATTAGATAGGGTTG
>FZPS01000175.1_pt53 | contig 101683 bp, 91 predicted proteins | sample 1817821 | NCBI WGS metagenome assembly FZPS01 (sample SAMEA104158645, study PRJEB21678) | metagenome | place: Germany | collected 2015-04-21
ATATATACCTCCTCATCCTATCGTATTCCTCTTCGACAGTATAAGATTGAATCCTCCAAATATCGCCCTGGGGGGTGCAGGGCTGCACCGCCACACAATGTGGCTTTTTTCACATAGATCCTATTGCCAAATTCAGTGATTCAGTGGTATGCTCAAACAGAAAAGGAGGGGATGTTTTGACCAACACAGTGTACGACATTATCATTGTCGGGGGCGGCCCCGGGGGTCTATCCGCGGCCATTTACGGCGCCCGGGCGCGACTGAAAACGCTCCTAATCGAAAAGGGCACTCTGGGAGGACAAGCCTGCACCACAGAAGAGGTGGAAAACTACCCAGGCTTTGCCCGGGGTACCACAGGTCCCGGACTGATGGGCGCCTTTGCCGACCATGCCACATCCTTTGGAGCAGAAATCCTGCGCGGCGATGTGTGCAGCGTCGATCTTAAGAACAAGGTGGTCCAGACGAAAGCGGGCCAAACCTTTCAGGGCAAGACCATTATCCTCTCCCCCGGTGCCATACCTAGGACCCTCAACATCCCAGGTGAATCAGCCTTTCGGGGTAAGGGAGTGTCCTACTGTGCCACCTGCGACGCTGATTTTTATGAAGATCTAGACGTGGCCGTCGTGGGAAACGGCGATGCGGCCATCGAAGAAGCAGGCTACCTCACGAAGTTCGCCAACAGTGTTACAATTATTGTCATCCACGATCAAGGTGTACTGGATGCAGCGCCCATGCTCCAAGAGCGTGCCTTTAGGAACCCCAAAATCAAGTGGGTCTGGAACTCTACCCTGGCCGCCATCAAGGGCGATGCTTTGGTGAACTCCATTCTGGTCAAAAACATCAAAACCAATGAGCTGACGGAAATGCCCACGGACGGCGTTTTCATCTATGTGGGAACCCTTCCCCAAACTGAGTTCCTGCAAGGTTCCGGCCTCGAGCTCGATAGCAGAGGTTACATCCTCACCGATGAGAAGATGGAGACTAACATAGACGGTGTCTACGGCGTGGGTGATGCACGGGCCAAGTATCTGCGCCAGGTCGTCACGGCCGCCAACGACGGTGCCATTGCGGCGGTGGCTGCGGAAAAATACATTATGGAAGAAGAGACGTTCAGACAATCTGTCCTGGACGAAGACTTGCCTGTGGCCGTTGTGTTCTGGTCTCCCCTAGTGGAAAAAGCCGTGGAGCTCTCGCCCCTGATCGAGAGGAGCATCCACCGCTTCTCAGGTCAACTCAAGTGGGTGAAAATCGACACCTACCGCAATGTCAGAGTAGCGCAGCGTTACGGAGTGGTAAAGAATCCTTCGATCCTGTTTTTCCAAAACGGACAAGTGGCGGCCGCCCTAGAGGACGATGCCATTACAGAAGACGCTCTGGCACAAGCTATTGCCCAGCTTCTTCAAGGGAAGGCCTAGGCGTTAAGGGCCTTTGCCCCTTGAACGCTGCCTCGCAGTCGCAGCTCCTGATCAATGCCTGAGAGAACTCTAAGCTTATGGAGGCTCCACTTTGGCTCATGGAGCAGCATCTTGTTGCCGTCCCCTGTCAAGCGATGGATCACCACCGCAGGCGGGAGCAATTCTAAGGCATCGCAGACGAGATCAATGTATGCATCCCGGGTCAGTAGAGGGAACCCCGTTTCCCGATAATAAGAGTAGAGATCGGTGTCTTTTTGGATGTGCAGCATATGGAACTTCACGCCCCAGACGCCTAGTCCAGCCACAAAGCGAACCGAGGCTAGTTGATCCTCGTTCGATTCGCCAGGGAGTCCGAAAATGAGATGGACGACCACTCGGATCTTCCGGGCATGGAGCTCCTCCACGGCCCGGCGCAAACACTGGAGATCGAAACCTCGGCGAATAAAGGCGGCGGATGAAGGCTTAATGGTCTGCAGACCCAGCTCCACCCATAGATAGGTCTTAGCGGCATAGCATTCCAGAAGGTCCAGAACACCTTGGGGCAGGCAATCGGGGCGGGTGGCGACGGCCAGCCCAACCATGTCCCGGGCAGCTAGAGCTTGGCCATAAAGCTGGTGGAGATGGTTAGGGGAAGCATACGTATTGGTGAAATTCTGGAAATACGCAATGAATTTGCCCTGGGGCCACTTGGCGCTCAAGAGTTTTTTCTGCTGGGCGATCTGTGCCTGTATGGACAGGGAGCGCTGGGCTGCGAAGTCCCCTGCTCCCTTCTGGCCGCAGAAGATGCAGCCCTTGGTGCCCAAAGTCCCGTCCCTGTTCGGGCAGGTGAACCCTCCGTCCAAGGAGAGTTTGATGCCTTTGCTGCCAAAGGTCTTCCTTAACTCCCAATCCAGAGAATGATAGCGCTTGTCGCCCCACATCACTTTACCCTCCACACTTATTGGCCCAGAAAAATGGTCGACCAACGATGAACCTTGGTCGACCTCTGTCTTCTGTGGTAACTTAAGGATCAAGCCGCAGCCGACCCTGATCATATAGATACTTGAGAACCAGGATCGTAAAGGGCAGAATGAAAAGACCCATCACCCCAAAAATCTTTACACCGGCATACATACAAATGAGGATAACAATGGGATGGAGCCCTATTTGCTGACCCACGACCTTGGGCTCTAGAATCTGGCGAACAACGGTGATCACACCATAAAGGAGGCATAGACCTAGGCCTAAGTACAAATTCCCTTTGGCCAGATGGAATAAGGCCCAGGGTATCACCACAAAGCCGGTGCCCAGAACGGGAAAAATATCAACGACTGCGGTGAAAGCTGCGATGGTTGTGGCTCCGTCGATTCCTAGAATCGATAAGCCAATGGTCATTTCGGTAAAGGTGATCAGCATCAGAAGTGCGTAGGCCTTCGTGTATTTGACTCCAATGCCGCCGACCAAGGTTTTCAGCTCTGCAATCAGACCTCTCCTTTGGTGCGGAACCAGATTTGACAAGAACTCCGTAATAAGCTCATAATCCAACGCAAAGAAGACCGAGGAGATAATGGACAAAACAACACCCAAGAATAGCCGCGGCAGCCAGGACACGGTAGACGTAATAGCGGCGATGGCAGCGGATGAGACATCGGAGACAATCTTGCCAATGGATTGGGACATGGAGACATGAAAATCCTCCAGTAGCTGGACCAGACTGACGTCAAACCGAGCCGTCAACCCCTCGATGGAGTCAAAACCCTGCATAATCAGGGGTTCAATCTCCACCGCATAGAAGGATGGCAGCCGCTCCACAACATTCTTCAGCCAGGCGAACAAGCCCACCCCAAGCCAGAAAAGGAGAATGCCGATCACGGCATAGAACAAAAACACACACACCACCGCAAGGAGCTTCCTAGGGAGGCGAAGCTTCCTGGAGAGGAACTGGATACTCCTCTGGAGCAGGGCGGCCACCAAGAATCCCACCACAAACGGTGCCACAAGACCAAAAAGATACTTCACGACGACATAGAAAATAAGCCCCATGAGTACAACATAGCCTGTGTTGATGATAAAACCCTTGCGTCTCTCCAACGACACGATCACACCCCTTGTCTATCTTATCAAGATGCAGTGTTACTTACAATCCATTTTTTCAGGACCCTGTGGACGTGTACCTCCTGAGGCCAAAACGCCAGAACCCGTACGCTGGCGGGGCAAACAAAACCCCTCCCAAGGGCGATAACATGTACATGAAGCTCGTCTCCAAATCCAAGAGATACAGCAGGGGATAGTACTGAACAAGGGCCAGGGGCACAACAAAGGTTAGAAACTTAAGCACTCTGTCGCCGTAAATAGCATAGGGGTAGCGTCCAAACTCGCGGCCCCCATGGGTGAGGATGTTCATAAACTCCAATCCCTCAATGGTGAAAAAGCTAATCCCGGCATAGACCAACAAAAGACAAAAAAAGACGACAGTCCCGCCGCCAATCATGAGCAGCAGGGTGACCACTTTCAACCAGGTCCAACCAATGCCGCAGGTAAAGAGAGCGTAGGACAAGACAATCACCGCTTGGATGAGACGGCCAAAACGGGAGAAGTCCACTTCACTCCAGAGCACCAAGAGAATCTCGTTTCGTGGCCTCACCAAGATCCGGTCGAACTGGCCATTGGAGATCATCTGGGGAAATCGGTCAAAGGAACGGCCGAAACACTCGGCCAGAGAACTGCTCATCAGAATCGTTCCTAGGCAGACCAGGATTTGCTGGAAGGTGAATCCCTCCACCTCATGGAAACGCAGAAACATAAACCAAACGCCCAGGAGGGCCGCGAAGGATGCGGAGAATTCACCCAGAAGGGTCAGGAAGAAAGACACCTTGTACTGCATCTGGCTTTTTACATGCATACTTAAGAATTTGAGATACAGCCGCATCTTATCCCCCCTGCACCACGACTCGTCGTAAGGCGTGCTTCATTAGGAATTTCCCCAATCCCACCAAGGTGATCAGCCAGACGATTTGAAACCCGATTCCGTAAAGGGCGGCGGTCCCGCTAATATGTCCACTGTAGATGCGCAGAGGCATGTTTTGCATGGCTGCAAAGGGAAGCAGCTCGGCCACGTACCGAAAACCGGCAGGGAAAAAGGGAAGTGGAATGATGCTCCCCGCTAGAAAATCCGCCAGCATCGCAGCGATAATCCTGGCCCCAACAGGTGACAGGGTATAAAATGTAGAGATGTACACCAGCATGTTAAAGGACACAACCACACCGAGGGCAAGGAAGGTTGAAAGGAAAAAGAGCGCAAATTGCCCGCCGCTAGGTGGAAGGGACATACGCAGGGGTGGGGGGACAAGAAAGGCGACAATCAAGATGGGCATGGAGCGCAGCACTGCCTTGGCCAGGCGATTGGCCACCGAGCTTGAGAACCAGCGATTGTACAAGTCCACAGGGCGAACCAGTTCATAGGCAATGGCCCCCGATTGAATGGCGGCAAAAATCTCGTTCTCGTAAAACCAAACCATGAACATGGCCAAGAAGGCCTGTTGAATCCAAATGTAGGTGACCACTTGGCGAAACTCCATGGGAAAAGCCCCAGGGTTCACCTTGTAGAAGGCCGAAAAAGCCAAGAGTTCCATAAAGCCCCAGGCGAACTGGGTAGCGATCCCAGCTAGAGCCGCAGCTCGGTACTGTAAACTGGTGATAAAGCGTACTCGAAAGAGGGCCAGATACTCCGTCATATTGCATACTCCTTATAGAGAGCGGCCACCATTTCTTCCGCAGAGGCTCCAGCCACAGAGAGATCGAGAATTTGCACCTGACTGGCTATGTGGGCAATCAGGTCGGAGACCAAGCCCCGGGTGGGCTGCACCTTCAGAACCAGCCTGCCGTCTCTGGAATCCAGGATCTCTACCCCAGGCAGGATTGATGGCGCATTTCCCCGATACTCCAGCGTAATTGTCTTCGCTCCCGGGAATCGCTTCTTTAGGTCGTCAAGAGGGCCGTCAAACAAGATGCGCCCCTTGCCAAGGAGGATGATGCGCCTGGTGAGAGCCTCAATATCCTGCATATCATGGGTAGTGAGGATCACTGTTGTTCCCCGTTCTTGATTCAGTTTGCGAACAAACTGACGCACCGCTATTTTGGAAACGGCATCAAGGCCTATGGTGGGTTCATCCAAAAAGAGGATCTGAGGCGAGTGCAGCAAGGAAGCGGCGAGCTCACAGCGCATCCTTTGTCCCAGACTGAGACTGCGGGTGGGTGTCTTGAGCACTTCGCTCAAATCGAGGAGAGGGACCAGTTCATCTAGGTTCCGTCGGAATTCCTTTGCGTCAACGCGATAGACTTCCCGCAGCAGCTCGAAACTGTCGCAAACCGGCACGTCCCACCACAATTGGCTGCGCTGCCCGAAAACGACCCCAATTTCCGAGACATGACGCAAACGATCCTGCCAGGGAATACGACCATGAATCAGGCAAGTACCGCTGCTTGGCGTGAGGATCCCACACATGATCTTGATGGTAGTACTCTTACCGGCCCCATTCGGCCCAATATAACCTACCATCTCACCTGGCCCGATGGTGAAGCTCACATCGCGCAGAGCATGAACGGTCTCGTAGTCCCTGGAAAAAAGGGCTTTCACAGCCCGGCCCAAACCCGCTTGACGCTTCGCGATACGAAATGTTTTGCTGATGTTCTGCAATTGGATCATGTGGCACGCTCCCTGCGAAACGAATGGAATTGGAGAAGTTTTTTCGAAACCTAATAAACTTATGCTCTCCTCGAAGGATATATAAAGTGAAAGCATCAAGACACATTGAGAGAGGAAGATGAAAATGCGTAGATCCTACCGAAAAATGGGCGTTATCACCCTTCTGATTCTGGGGCTAATTTCCAGTGCTGCCCTCTCGGCAAAGGCCCAGGGCGGCCCAGCGCAGCCAGGCAGCATCCAGGTCAGCGGAAGTGCGGTTGTCACAGGGACTCCAGATGTCGCCTATATTACCTTGGGTGTAGAGACAAAAGACGCATCGGCTCAAGTCGCGGCAGAGAACAACGCCAAGGGCATGGCCAGCGTGTTCAAGGCCCTGAAAGAACTGGGAATCTCCGAACAGCAGCTGAACACAAGCGGCTACAATATCTATAGTTCCTCGCAAGTTCTTTACCGGGGAACGGATGATGAAGTGACCGTAACTACCTACTATGTGCAGAATCGGATCAACATTACCACCAAGGATCTGGACGCGGTGGGGCAGATCATTGATGTAGCGATCAGGGCCGGGGCAAACCAGGTCCAGGGAATCCGTTTCGATATCGCGGATAAACAGTCTCTGCAGCTGCAAGCTCTAGAGCTCGCCGTTCAGCAAGGGATGACCAAGGCCAAAGTTATGGCTGAAAGTGCGGGGCTGCTCTTAGGAGGGCTGACCACCATGAGTGAAAGCTATGGTTCCTATGCACCTATGGTGACTACCATGGCCCTCAGGGCTGATTCTGCGCCGGCTACCCCCATCAGTCCAGGGGATGTGGAAGTCAGTGCCACAGTCAACATGAATTTCTGGTACTAGGAGGAAGAGACAACGAGGAGAGCGCCTTCAGCTCTCCTTTTCCTTTTCCTCCGGAGCAAGAATGTCTCCGTAGTCCCTTTCCAATGCAGCCGCCGCCTCTTGGGGAAAGAGCAGCTTGCTGAATAGATAGCCCTGGAGATAGTCGCTGCCCGCCGCTTTCAATTGGTGGGCTTGTTCGGCTGTCTCCACCTGTTCCGCCACAACCTTCATACCTAGACCGTGGGCGATGGAGATCAGGCCCTGCATGAATCCGGGGTTATCCAGCATATTCTGTGTCAGAACTCCATGGATCTTCAGGTAATCGACGGGGATTTTGGTGAGATAATTGACGAAAGAATAGCCTGTTCCGTAGTTGTCCAGAGATAGCGCCAAGCCCAATGAACGAATTTGATGCATAATATCGATGGCCTCTAAGGGGTCGCCGAGCATCACGTCCTCGGTGATCTCCAGCTGAACTAGGCTGGGATCCACACCCGTTTCCTCCAGCTGCCCCTGAAGGTATGGAGTGAGACCTCGATCATAGAACTGCTTTGTTGAGATGTTCAGGGAGATGGGTTTGGGATCGATGCCCTCTTGTATCCAGGCTGCCAGCTGCCGGGTAACCTCTCGGATCACCCAATACCCTATGGAGTAAATCAGATCCGACTCTTCTGCGATGGAAATCAAGACACTCGGAGAAACAAGGGAGCCTTGCACACGGACAAAGGCCTCGAAGGAGGCGATTTTCCCACTCTGAGCGTCCACAACAGGCTGGTAGACTAAGTAGAAGCTTTCAGACTGGACTGCCTCAGCCACAATATGCTCCGCTCGCACCCGCTCACTGAAAGTGGCGGCCATCCGATCATCGAAAAGGCAAACTCGTCCTTTCCCCTCTCTCTTAGCATGATGTAAGGCAATATCCGCTTTGATCAAAACCTGATCAAGTGTGGTGCCGTCCTGGGGAAAGCGTGCCCCTCCCACGCTGAAGCCAATTCTGCTGCCCCATCCCTCTGCCGAAGCCAGGAGCTTTAACTTGCGGTTCACGCCGTTGAAATTGTCCTGGGTTCTCGCCAGCTCCCTTTGATCGGTAATTACCAGTGCAAATTCATCGCCGCCAAAGCGGTACAAAGTGCTTCCGGGAGGCTTCTCCCGCTGCAGAAGTGCAGCTGCGGATACCAAAACCCCGTCGCCAAAGCTGTGTCCCTGGGTATCATTGATGTTCTTGAAATCATCGATGTCCAGCAGGAAAAGAGCCCCAGAACCCTTTATTCTAAGAGCGTTCTCCAAGTCCTCCTGGAACTTCCTCCGATTGTACAATTTGGTCAAGTAGTCATACTCAGCCAGAAACTGAATTCGCTCCTCGCTTTCCTTGATCACCCTTAACTGACCCTGGAGGACCCGTTCATTCTCCTCCCGCTGCGCATAGGCCTGAGAAAGCTCCTTCCTTTGATGGAGTATGCGCTCGTGGCGTTCCTGGGCCGTCTGGAGACTAAGATTCAAGGCCTCCCGAAACGATCGCAGCGGTTTTTGGGGGTCCACGTGTAAACGATAGGCCACATCTCTCTCCAGCGAAATCGCCAGGATCTCCTGGCCTAATTCCCGAACCGGAAAAAGAATATGCCTGCGCAGAACCACAATGAGGACTGCCGCACCGAGGATCAGGTTCATGGCAAAAACCCCCGCAATCCAGCGTTCCTGTCTGCGGAGGGAGACGAGGCTGCTGTCAGGTACGAAGGCGGCCGCAACAAGGTCTGTAGTCCCCACTCTATCCCAGTGGAGATAGCCAGAAACATCATCCAGGAGAAGTTCGGTTATTCTGGGCGCCCCGTTCAGGCGGGAGAAATCCAGATTCAACCCGCCATGATCTTCGAAAATAGGACGGCCATCGAGGAAAAAGAAATACTTGTAGCCATAGAGTTCTTCCAAAGAGGAGACTCGTTCAGCCAGCGACATGTCAATCCGTACTACAGCAAGTGGCTCCTGGTCAGGTCCGTAGACGGGTTTGGACACGCTGAGCAGCCCCTGATCATCCTGGATGCTCGTGGTATACACCGGTCCACCAGCGTCTTGGCCAAGTGTGAAGCTCTGTACGCCGATGTCAAGATAGGCCGGATTGTGCTTTTTGAGTTCCACTAAGAATTGCCGGACTTTCTCTCCATCGGGTTCCACTTGCAGATAGTATCCAGCTGTGTTCAAAGTCTGTTCTACCAAGGCAAACGATGCATCAATCGCACCGAGTGCGTGCTCCAGCTCAGCCTCGACCCTTTGCTCCAGTTCGCGGCGAATAGGGGCTTCCATTTGCCGAAATCCCACAAACGCATTGACCCCTGCAACCAATGCAAAGATAGCTCCAAGTAGGTAGATGTTCCTGGTGAACAGCCTCATGCCGAACCCCCTCGTCAGCTGCGGTGTTTGATAAAGGTATCGTTTTTGAGTTCGTCAAAGGCCAGTTGAAGCTCTTCTCGGGTGTTCATGACGATAGGTCCACCCCAAGCAATGGGTTCGTGCAAAGGCTTGGCTGCAAGCAGAATAAAGCGAAGATCTTCCCCTGCCGCCTTGACCCAAAACGTGTCGCCCTCTCCGAACAAGACCGCCTGTTTAGCGGCGATCGGCTCCTCCCCTGTGGGCTGGAAAAGGGCCTGTCCCTGAAAGATGTAGACGAACAAAGTATCCTCGCCTGGCGTTTTGAAGGACCACTCTTTGTCAGCTTCGAGCTCTACGTCCAGGTAGGTAGCTTGGACATACTTGGGCTGGAACGCACCTGGGGTGCCCAGGCAACCTCCGGAAATGACCCGAATCGTGGCCCCCTGCTCCTGGATTTGGGGAACCTGATCCGCAGTTATGTCCCCATAACTTGGTTCGGTCATTTTGTCGCCTTTGGGCAAATTCAGCCACAGCTGCGCCCCGAGGATGCGTTCTTGCGCCTGGGGCATCTCCTGGTGAATGATCCCAGATCCAGCCGTCATCCACTGGCATTCACCGTCGCGGATGGTGCCCCGATTACCGAGGCTGTCCCCATGTACAATCTCACCATGAATCAAATAGGTGATGGTCTCAATACCGCGATGGGGATGCCAGGGAAATCCCTTGATATAGTCTGCTGGGTTGGTGGAATCAAAGGCATCCAGCATCAAGAAGGGATCGAAGTCCTCTGTCTCATCCCGGGCAAAGACCCTGACCAAGTGCACACCTGCACCATCAATAGAAGCACGGCCAGTCAACACCTTGCGTACTGTGCGTAAACTCATCGAATCATTCCTTTCACTTGGAGGTACGTACCGAGCTCTGGTAATCCTTCTTGCGCCGCGGCAGGTCTGCCAATCAAGTAGCCTTGGAGATAGTCACATCCAGCCTGCACCGCCCAGTGGGCCTGTTCCGGGGTTTCCACACCTTCCACCACCACGTCCATCCCTAAACCGTGGGCGATGGTAATGAGGCCCTCCATGACCGGCAGAGTCTCAGGCAGTCCCTGGGTCATGCTGACATCCAACTTAATGCGGTCCACAGGGATATCCATGATGTACTTCATGGATAGATAACCTGTCCCAAAATCATCCAAGGCAATTTTGACGCCCAGTGCGCGCAGGCGTTCGATAATCGCCGCCGCTGCTTCGGCGCTTTCAATCAGGACAGTCTCGGTGATCTCCATCTCAATCAGGCTGGGATCGAGATTATGGAGCTCCAGGGTATCCCGGAGAAAGTCCACCAGACCCGTATCGTAAAACTGCCTGGGGGAAAGGTTAATGGAGATGGGTTTAAGGGCCTGGCCGGCCTGCTCCCAGGAGACCAGCTGCCCAATGGCGGTCCTAATCACCCAGCGTCCTATGGGCTGGATCAAGTCGAACTCCTCCGCAACGCCGATAAACACCGCTGGGGACAGATCATGGCCTTCCAAACGAAGCAGTGCCTCCAGGTAAGCGAGGGCTCCTGTGTCGGCGTGCACGATTGGCTGATAGACCAAGCGAAACCCATCGCTTTCAAGCGCCTTGCGTAGAATGCGCTCTGTATACACCCGCTGTTCAAAGTCCTCAGCCATGCGCCCTTCGAACAGATGGCAGCGATTACGCCCCATACTTTTGGCACTGTACATCGCGATTTCCGCCTTAATCAGAAGCTCCTCGGCGGTGGTACCATCATGGGGATAGCGGACAGCCCCCATGCTGGCTGTAAAGCGATTACGCCGCCCATCGATGGTGTGCGCTTGACGGATCGCACGGGAGAGCTGATCCACCACGGACCTTAGTTCCTCCCCTTCCACCGCCCCTTCCAAAATGACCAGGAACTCATCACCAGCAAAGCGATAGGCCTGAGACCCTTGGGCCAGATTGCGCTGGAGCACCCCCGACAGATGCCGCAGGACAGCGTCACCATAGACGTGTCCAAAGGTATCGTTGATGTTCTTGAAGCCATCAACATCTAACAGCAAGAGGGCGCCTGTTCGCCCCTCCTCCAGCAAGGTATCGAGATCCTCTACGAACCTTCGGCGATTGGGAAGACCCGTTAGTGCATCGTGATCGGCTAAGAGGCGAATCTGGTCCTCGTGTTCCTTGATCGCTTGGTATTGCTCCCGCAACTGCTCCTCGTTAGCCACCAACTGCCTGTAAGCAGCAGTCAACTCCTCTTGCTGGGCGACAATGCGCTCAAAATAGGCCTGGGCATCGTCGAGGAAGTTGTTGATTACGATCCGCAATGGTGCAAAGGGATCCTTAGCTCGAGCAGGCAGGCGATAACGGACATCTTCATCCAGGGAAATCGCCATGATCTCACGATCCAGCTGGTGCATGGGCCCGGTAATAAACCGCCGTTGAAACCACAGGATCACCAGCATGAGCAGGGCCAGGGAACGCAAGGCTGCCCTGAGGATCTCCACCACCACAACCCGATAGTCCAGAAAGTCTCGAATGGGGGCAAAAAGCCCCAAAACGATACGCGAATCGCCTGCTGTTTGCCACCGGAGATAACCTTCTTGTCCTTGAAAATCGGTATAAAGAATACCCTCGGCCTCTGTCAGCAACTGTCCCCTCATTTCCTGCTCTAGATCCAGCTGCTCTGAGCCGATTAGTCTTTGTGTGACCTGGTCCAAAGCAAAGGCCAGGCCATTTTGGGAAGGCTTAGCAGCCTCCAAGATGCTCAGCACTTTTTCCAGGGAAGTATCCACTCCCAGTACGCCCAGTAACTGACCTGCCTGATCATAGAGGGGTTTCGCCCTGGTGACGATGGGCCGCTTGGTCGCCTGATCCACATAGGGGGGAGTGTAAACGGCCGTTCCGGCCTGTGTGGCTGCGAGGTACCAAGGTCTGATGGTGGGATCACTGGGCTCCCAGGCCATCTCTCGATTGGCATAGAGTACATGGCCTTCCTGGATACCCAGGTATATAGCGAAAACGGACGGATTATGGGCCAGCGCTTCATGGAAAAACCGAAGGATCGTTTCCTGATCAGATTCCAGTTCAATCGCGGTCTGGGCCGCCGAAATGACTCTGTCCACGGTGAGCATCTCTGCGCTAATCTCACGCATCACGCTCTCCAGTTTGAGGGTAATTCTGCTTTCAATGGCCTGGCCAAGCAGGTCTTCAAGACTGCGCAAACCAAGCCCTGTTGTCAAGGCTCCGATCAGTATAAAGACGACTCCTAGGACGTATATTCTTCGTATAAAGACCCTCATGCCAGCCCCCCTCATCTGGGTCATCTCGCCAAGACAAGACGTCCGATAGTCTACCCCAAGAGCCTCGTGATGGTTTGATAGGTCAGATTGGGAATGTACTCAAAAGTGTGTTTCATGTGCACCCTTTCGGTGATCTTGTGCCCATCCTTGCCGTAGGCGCCTATGTTTACCACAGGAACGTCAATTTCTGCAATATCCTCGATGGGGTGCTTATACTTCACACCCCAGGCCGGAGTGTTCTTCTCCAGTGCGCCAAAATCGGCCTCGTCACCACTTAAGGACAGAAAGCTTGAGTCCGAAATGTAAGGGTAGAACATTTTGGTCACAACCGGTTTCTCAGAGTACTCCTGGAGAGCCTGCACCGATCGCTTTACACTATCTAAGAGCCGCTTCTCGTTTTCCGCTCTTCCCGTCATCTCCAAATTGGAATACATGGTCGAAGCATAGAAGACAATGATGGCAGGACTCTTGTCTGGCGCCCACTTCCAGGCTTCTTCCACCATGCGCAGATTGAAATCCCTTAAGTCCATGGCCGGGTTGGAGCGATGCATGTCCCTGGCAAAACTGGCCAAGCGTTGCTCAAACTCTGCGCCATGCTCCTTCGCCAATTGGTCATAGAACTCTTCCCAGGTGTACACCCTCGTTTGCCAAGGGAGTTCGGCATAGAGATCACCTGTCTTCTGGCAGAATCTCTGGTACGATTGATTGATGTACAGCAAAACCTCGTCAAAGGCCTCCACCGCCACCTGCTTCATCTTCGCCATAACATCCTTCGGGCTCATGCTGTGGGTAAAAACATTGTAATAGGCGTAGGCTGCAAGGGCGGTCTGCACCGTATAACTATCTTTACAGTCCGTTTGTTTGAGGGAAATGGGCGGAACGGTGACTTCACCTTGGGCCTCGTCACACAGGTCAGGGTTTAGGTCAATCCGTCTGGTCAGTTCGGCCACGAGCAAATTGGGGTCCAATCCTCCAAAGGCTTGACCCACATGCGTTTCCTTTCCCACCGCATAGAATGCAGGTAGGAGCTTGCCAATGGTACCAAAGTAGACATATCTGTTTTCGTCCTTCGGATGGTACGGTGTGGAATAGTCCGCGTTTATGGCCGCAATATACTGGAGATCATATCTCTCCTTCCACTCCCTCAGAACCTTCAGGGCGGAGACAACGCCGTGTGCATTATCCTCCTCATCGCATTCGGAGATGGCGATGATGTTGCCGTCCAGTTCTTCAGGATGCTCGGAAAAATGACGAAGGAGGCACATATGTCCCGCCACGCCAGATTTCATATCCAAGGCTCCCCGGCCAAACATGTACTGACCGGAGTCCAAATCGCGGGTAATCTCCTCTCCCAAGGGCAATTCTCGCAGGAGCTTAGGGAGTGTGTCAGGATCAAAAGCATGGCCCTTCAGGGGGCCAAAATCATCCACTCCAACCGTGTCCAGATGGCCCAGGAGCAGTACTGTCCTTTCCGAGCGTCCTTTTGTCCCTTTCACCATGGCCAACACATTGTACCTCTCGATGGCATCATCTTCTGTCTGCTGCAAGAGCAGATATTCAGGGTGTTCCTGGAAGTACGGCAATTTGCTGTAGAACGCATGGATCCTTTGGGCGCAGGCGGCCTCGCCCTTTGTCGTCACTACACTGGGAATCCCCACCAGCTCCTTGGTGAGCTCCTTCACATCGGCCAACATGTCCAAGTACATACTCTGTCCTCCTGCTTCATCCGTTCTCGATGCGGTCTAAGGTCTCCAACACCCCTTCGATATCCATTTTCAGTTGAGCTACTTCCTCTAGGCTTTTCTGGACCTTGCTCTGCACCATCCAGTCCGAGATAATATTATCGAAGGCGATATCGGCAAACCGTTCGAAACTGGAGATATTCAGTTGTGGAGCCGTCCCAGTGGCCAAATCACGTAACTCCTTCTGCAGGGAGTGCAGTTTCGAGTTTACCTGCCCCAGCACACTCTCGGCCCTCTGGATCTTTCTGTGCTTAATGATGCTGGAGAAAAGGCCGGCACCGAGCAGATCGTAGAATCCCCAATTGCGGGCACTCTTCAAATATCTTTCCACCTCTCCCAGCATGGTCAGAACCTCCTCTGCTGCTTGGCGTGCCCTTTGAATCTCTCTGGCATCAGTGGACATCTGTCACCATCTCCTAAAACAAAATGATCTCAAAACCGGCAGCGGTGAAGACTTCCAGGTCAGAATGGCCTGACAGGGCCGCATCAATGGGGAGTCCCTGGGCCTCAGCTTCAGCTAAGGAACCCATCTGCGCAGCACAGGCCTTGCAGACAGAACGAACTAAGCCCGCCTCCTTAATTTTGTCCCACAGTCTTCCCTGGGGCGTCTTGGAAATGTCGGCAATTCTTGCCGCCGATGCGCCTTCCACAATCAGGGCCACCTCATAGCCCCTTTGGTAATAATTCCACACATTGAGCAAAGCGTGGACAAAGCAGGGGGTCTCACCTCGGAAACTGACAATTGCGATTTTTTTCATCTCGCTGTACCTCCCTCTCATTCCCTTTCCTATTTATTCTAGATAGGAAGTATACTTCCTACACTTGACAACAGAATCACTAGGATCTATCATTGGATCAGTAATTTATTGAATTACTCGATTAGTAATTTACTGTAGAGGAGAATGAACATGAAAATCCCAACAACCCTAAAACACAAGCCTGTGATCATATCGGAAGACTACGGCAATGTTGATGGACGCCAGGCCTACCAGTCCGATGCGAAGGGTCTGTCCTTGGGTTTGGCCCAGTGGAACGACCGGGGCAAAGTGGACATTTCGGCTAAAGTATGGCGTCATACGGGAGAACGTTGGTCCCGCCAATCCGAAGAACTGCCCTTGCACAGAGTGCTGGATCTAGCCATCTTGGTTTGCCGCTCAAAGCTCTACTTCGATCAGGCCTATCGTTTCGAACAACTCTATGATCCGGACAATCCCGTCATCGATCGCGTGGGACTGCAAGGTGATGCCATGACGGTGGCGGTATGTACCGAGAATGCCATGATCGATGAAGACATTTGCCTCTTTCGACAAGCGCTGGCCGATGACGGTGAGTTGATTGGCGAAAGACTCCACACCCTAGCGAGACTGCTCAAAGAGATGGGGTATTGAGATGGACCGAAAAAAGGAGCTAAAAGCCGAATACCGACAGATCAAACCCGCCATGGGCGTCCTTGCCGTTCGATCCAGACTCTCGGGCAAATGCTATCTAGAGGGTGCCATCGACCTAAAGAGCGCCATCAACCGTACCCTCTTCCAGCTGAAATGGGGCGGTCACCCCAACAAGGAACTGCAAAGGGACTGGAATGACTTGGGCCCAGAGAATTTTGAAGTGGAGATCGTTGATGAACTGGCCTATACTGAAGACCAGCAAGATTTCCGTGACGATATCGCCGAACTCCAATCGATCTGGCAGGAGAATTTACGCCAAGAGGAAACGGAACTGTATTGAACCTAAGCCCATGCCCGTTCATGCTGTTTTCTATAAATCGCCTTGGAACCCTGCCCAGTAATTTTATTTTTTATTTACAAATAGCGATCAACTTTGTCTACTGGCGCTGGATAGATCAAGTGAAGGCTAGAGGGGAGGAACGCCTTGGATATCACAGAACAGGAACTGCTCAAGCGCGCTAAAGAAGGTGAACACGATGCCCTGGAGCAAATCTTCAGGCACCATTTGGACAGCGCGATCCGCCTGGCTTATCTGATCACCCGCAACTGGGCGACCGCGGAAGACGCTGTGCAAGAAGCCTTTCTGCAGGCCTTTCGGTCCCTCCATTCCTTTCAGGACGACCGACCGTTCAAACCCTGGTTTACCAGGATTGTAGTCAACAAGGCTAAACGCACCAAGGATCGGCTGGATCGGGGTCATCTCCCCTATGATCAGGAAGAGGTCAATCCGCACCGGATCTTCTCTCCAGAGGAACACGCGCTCGATAAAGAAGGCGTAGACACTCTATTTTCAGCCATCAATCGTCTTGATGAGAACCATCGACTACCCCTCTTGCTCAAGTATATCTCGGGGTTGACGGAGGCGGAGATAGCCGAGGCTTTGGGTATCCCCCCCTCCCGGGTAAAATCCCGTCTCTATGTAGCCAGGCAGCGCCTGAAAAAACACATTACGAAGCTAAAAGGGGGTGGCGGCGATGCAAAGATTTGACGAGCAGATCACGGAGACCCTACGGGCTAAGAGTGAGTGGCCTGGTTCCGCCGATGCACTCTGGGGAAGAATTTCCAGCGATCTGGATCAACCAAGATCCAAATGGAGGCGGAAGCGGCTTTGGGTTGGAATGGCTACAGCGGCCACCATCTTCCTGGCTTTCATGATACACACAATGCTCACGCCCCTTCCTCCCGATCCACCTGATCCCCAGTTTTCCAGACTGGCGAGCCCGGAGGCCTTCTCCCTGTTTATGGTGCCGGAGGAAATCCAGACGGTGCTGCCTGGTGAGGAAGTGCAAATAGCTTTGGGAAGCTATTTTACTCCAGAAGGAGATGACGATCGGGATCTGCGCCTGGTTATCTGGAGAAGCCTCCATTCTGAGGAGGTTCTCGTCGAGGAGCGCTTATTGGAAGAGGACGAGATCCTGGGTCAAAGCGTCCTGTGGGTGATAAGTCCCACCGAACCCGGCCTGTACCGCTTCGTTGTGGAAGGAACACTCCTGACAGAAGGAGAACGTATGACGCTAGCTGCCGAACAGACAATTCGTGTGGAAGGGAAAGAAGAAGATGCAATTTCTGAAAACGATCAGCCTTAACCTTGTCCTAATCTTGATCCTAGCTCTGGGTACTGCAACAGCAAACACGGCTCCCGAAGCTCCTGGTCGACTTGAGGTGACAGGACAGGCAGTCATCACAACAGCCCCCGATACAGCCCGTATTATTTTAGGCGTAGAAACCACCAGTACCTCCGTGAACGCCGCAACCTCGGCCAATGCCGAACGTATGGCGACGGTGCTGGAGGCCCTGAAGGACCTAGGTATTCCTAACTCCCACGTGGCTACCAGCGGTTATACGATTTACAGCTACAGAGATATCTATCAAGGCAGTACGGTCGATGGAGCCCAGGAGCAGACGATCTACAATGTGCAGAACAAAGTCACTGTCACCACCGACAGGCTGGACGAAGTGGGCAGAATTGTGGATGCAGCGGTGCAAGCCGGGGCAAATCAGATACAAAGCGTAAGCTTTGATCTCGCAGACAAAGAGCTTCTGCAGCTTGAAGCCCTAGATGCCGCCACTAAACAGGCTATGGGCAAGGCCAGGGCGATGGCGGAGAGTGCAGGGGTTTCCCTTGGAGGAATCTCGGGCATGGAAGAAGAGTATGGAACGTATGCGCCGTTCAATGAATCGGTACAGAAAATGGCCCAAGGCTTTGGGGACGCCGGAACCAGTATCACCCCCGGAGAGGTTGAAGTTAGGGCAGTAGTGAAGATGACGTTTTGGTTCTAAAGAGTCCAAAAAGAAAGCTCCGTTTACAGAACACTGTAGACGGAGCTTTTTTTGCCTTAGTTCTTTGCTGATCCTAAGCTGAGACATCCTCTTCCATGCTGGCCTTACCCAGAGATTTTCCCCGCCAGGCATGGAGTGCAAGGCTGATGGCGATAATTCCGTAGGCCACGAACACCCGGAAATACTCACCGACCTGGGCACTGCCGAAGATGGTCTGACCGGCAGAAGGCGAAACCACAAAAAGAACATGGAACAAGAAGGTACCCATCAGGGCCTGACCGATGGTGGCCCTGGTCACGGAAGCGCCCCCAATCAGTAGAGCGGCAATAGCAAAGGTACCCACCTGTTCGTGGCTGTTGTAGGTGTTGAGGGTACCGATGTTCTGCAGGAAGATAATCTGTCCCCAGGCTGCAAGCACCGTAGAGAAAACGATGGCCAGGACACGATTCCGATCGGTCTGAATCCCGGCGACGCTCGCGATATGGCGATCTTGACCTACAGCTCGGAAATCCTGACCGAGCTTGGTTTTGAAGAAGGCCCAGATGGCGACCGCCAGCAGAGCAATGACCAAAAAGGTGACAATGGGGATCTTGGTAAACCCGTATTGCACAGTCCAAATATTGTCCAAAACTCCCCTCACCCGCGTCAGGTCCACCGTGTTTCTCAAACCGGGACTGGTGGAGATCCTCAAAGCGGGGTTATCAAAGGGAATGAGAGTACCCACCAAGAACAGAAAGATAAACTGATACACACCATTGGCAAAAAAGCCCATGACCATACTGGTGATCATCTCCCGACCCTTGGCCTTGTTGAGAACCAGACCCGCCAGGGTTCCAAAAAGCACAGCCAAAGGAGTTGCCAGAAGAGCTGTTAGGGCCAAACCGCCAATGCCAGCCCACTCCCAGTGGGTGGAGAGAATGAGGGCGATCTGACCGGCCAGCGCGCCCAGGACAATCCCGAAGTTCAGTCCCATCCCTGCAACCACAGGAATGATCAAGGAGAGTACCAAGAATGAGTTGCGAGCCATCCTTTTTACTATCTCCATCAGTAGGAACTGGAATGGCCTATTAGCATAAAAGACGCCGAGCAAACAGACGATGGCAAACAGTATGGGAACAGCGTTTCTCGATAGAATCCTTTTCACTTTACTCACGCCTGCTCACCTCCTGTTACTCGAGTTAAGGCATAGAGGATCATGCCATTACTGACGATGACGCGGGCGATCTCTGAGATATTACCCTCAATGAGCTGATTGGTTACCGGCATGGCCACTGTAAGCAGCGTCTGGAATAACACAACGCCAATTACGGCATGGCGTACCTTTGCTTCCCTGGTGGAAGCCCCGCCAATCAATACCGCAGCCACGGCGGGAAAGGCAGTCATCAGAGGTCCGTTGTACAGCTGGGCAAATCCGAAACTCTGGGCGTACACCACATAACCGACGGCCGCCAAAACAGTGGACAGGGTAATTCCCACACTGCGATAGGCATTGATATTAAGGCCAGAAGCAACGGCAAAACGAGGATTGCGTCCCACCACTTCCATAGCCACCCCTGGTTTGCTCCGCAGGAACAACCACAACAGAAAGGCCAATAGAGCGTAGAACAAGAGCAGACCTGTGGGAATCGTCAGACCGAACAGCTTTACATTCAAGAAGTTGTTCAGCGTCCCCCCAAAGGTGTCAGCCAATGTCAGCGTAACGCGCAAGCCCTGGCCGCCGACGGGCCAGATTAGGGCTGGGTTTTTAAAGGGTGCCATCAGCCAGAAAATGCACATTCCAGCGACAATCGAAAACCCCACATAGGTTCCGACCATCATCTCCTGTCCAGCCACACGATTGAGCAATAGGGAGTATAAATAGCCAGCCACAACCCCAAGAGGTATGGCTACCAAGAGTGCCACGGCGAAACCTCCCAAACCCAGCAGAGAGTTCTCCATGGACACCAGTACGCCCACCATTCCCGCAATCACACCCAAGGGCAAACCAAAGTTCAATCCGGCCCCTGCCTGAATGGACGGTACCATGGCCAGAACATATATGCCGTTCTGCCCAATCCTCACCAGGGCGTCACTGAGTAAGCCAGGGACACTGAGCTCTGTTCCTGCAGCCACAATGATCAGCGTCAGCAGGAAAGCCGAGATGATCAGGCGGGGCAATCCAAAGCCATGGTATACTTTACTTACTCGGTCTTTCACCGATTTCCACCTCCTCCAGGGATTTTCCGGCCATCAACAGACCATACTCCACATCAGGTGCATCAGGCGGCAGAATACCGGATAGCCTGCCTTCGTAGATAATGGCAATGCGGTCACTGATGCTGCGCAGTTCAGCCAACTCACTGGAGGTGATCACAACGGTCACTCCCATGCGGTTCAACTCCACGATCAGCTCCAGAACTCGACTCTTGGCTCCCACGTCAATTCCCCGTGTTGGCTCCGAGACAAAAAACAAGCGAGGGTTCTGTGTGAACGCCCGGGCAAGACAGACCTTTTGCTGATTACCGCCGCTCAGTCGGCGCACAATTTGATCCGGCCCAGTACAGCGAATATCGAACCTCTTAATGGACTCCAAAGCATGGGCAGTAATCTGCTTTTGGTCCTTTAGCTTGAGAGGGCCAGGTTTGAGAAACTTGTCTTGGGTCTGCATGCTCGTAAGCACGATATTATTGGCAATACTATCCTCTAGTACAAGTCCAACACCGCGCCGGTCTTCCGATACAAAGGCTAAGCCCAGATCCAGCGCTTTTCTCGGATTGTTCAGGGGAACCTCCGTACCTTCGTAACGAACTTGTCCGCGGCTGGGATAGAGGCCCATAATCCCGTTGGCTAAAGCGATTTTGCCGTGACCGGCCAAGCCTCCAATACCGAGTATCTCTCCCTCATAGACATCAAGGTCAATCCCGCGCAGGCGCTCACCGGGCATATCCACCCGCAAATCGCGAATCTCCAAAACTTTCTTCTTGCCCTCTCGCGCTTGCTCTGCTCCGAGCCGCGCAGATGTGTCCACCTTACGCCCCACCATGAGCTCGGCAATCTGCGCAATCGTAAACTCCTGCGTCGGTCCCGATTGAACCAGTTCGCCGTCTTTCAGAATCGTGATCGCATCGGCCACAGCCATGACTTCATCGAGGCGATGGGTAATAAAGAGAATACTAATGCCCGACTTGGCCAGACGTCGAACGACGTCCAGAAATTGCTCTGCCTCGCTTTCTGTCAACACCGCCGTGGGCTCATCGAGCACGAGCAGCTGCAGATTCTGCTTGTCAATTTCCCGGGCAATTTCCACAAACTGCAGGTAACCAACGGGTAAACCCGCCACGGTAACCCATTCTTCAATATTCATGCCCAGTTTATCCAAGGCAGCTTTGGCGTCCGCTGCCATTTGTTTTCGATCTAATGTCTCCAGTTTCTTTCCCAGGACTCTGCTGAAGAGATTTGGCTTCGTGGATTCCCTGTTGAGTTTGATATTCTCCGTAACGGTGAAGCCAGGCAGAAGCATGAACTCCTGATGAACCATGCCGATTCCTGCCCCGATGGCGGCCTTCGGTGAGTCGAAGGCAACATGATCGCCATTGACCAGAAGGTCCCCTTCATATCCCCCTGTGTCAGTAATAACAGACATGCCAAAAAGAATGTTCATGAGGGTTGATTTGCCGGCACCGTTTTCCCCAACCAAACAGTGGATTTCGCCTGCATTTACCCTGAGGTCAATATCTTTGAGAACCTGCGTCCCATAGAATGACTTGGAGATCTTCTTCATCTCCAACACAGGAACACTCATATGCACACCTCCCACTTTCTACCACTCAAGAAAAGTGCGGAGACCCGCCCTCGGAGAGGGCGAGAGCTCCGCATTTCTACACTTCAATTGTAACACTCTTAGAAGATAATCGAATCAGCGATAACCAGGTAGAAGTTGGCTCCATCCTTATAGCGATTGAGGGAGATTCTCATACCGGTCGCCTCAAAGACGGCTTCTTCAACAGCTTCCATGTCGGAGAAGTCTAGCCCGTTTTGAATATGCTGGATAGCTAGCTCTACGCCGGCCTCCACAAAAATCATGTTGATGGGAGCAACCCAAGTGGCCATACGGCCAGAGTTTCCTTGTTCCGCGACCTTGGCGCTGATCTGCTCGAGGACGAAATCTACATCACCCTTGCGATCCTCGCTGATCTCAATGCCTAAAGCACCTGGATAGCCGTGGAACGGGCTGGGGCAGCACTGTTCTGGGAAAATAATCCCGGCATCCATCGATGCCCGAATGGCGGGTTCCATCATGGCACAGTTCGTTCCAAAGAAGGCAATGTCCTTGCCGTGGATCTCGGCTTGACGAGGAATATCCTCTAGAACAAATTGCTGGGTTCCAGGAATACCTGCATCTCCCATGGGGTCTGGAGCAGTAACGTCAACCACTTCAAGCCCTAGCCTTTCCGCTTCTGCCTTCATATTGTTGTAGCGAACAGCAAGGAGCTCCATGGACATGTGACGCGGGAAAGAATAGTGGAGAATCTTCTTGGCACCCATACGCTGGGCCAATTGGGCAATATTCGCACCACGGCGAATCTGGTCTGTCTCCATGGCGAAATCCACCACTCCGGCAATCATGTCGGGGTCTTCGTGGGGCAGCCCCATAATCAAGACGATGTCATCGCGCATCTCGCGAATCGTATTGAAAGCGGCTGTGGTACCTGGAACAGACTGGCACACAACGATGGCCTTAACCTGTGGATCCATAGCAAATTGCAGAATCTGGCCGATCACAGTTTCTTGCTCTTGCATGAAGTTGTCAGGATAGGTAACGTGCTCAACCGAACCGGGATAACGAGCAACCATCTTCAGAGCTGCTTGATACTCCTCTTCACCTTGGGACACTGTTCCGGTGACAACCCCAATCTTAAAGGGCAATTCAGCTGCTTGAGCAATGCCAATGACGCCTAAAACTAAGACCAAAACCAAAACCAAACTCAGACTTCTCTTCACTCTGCTCTCTCCTTTGTCTCTTTTTCGGGGTCCTTACTCCCACATGATATCCTCAAGTATTCTACGAATTACGCGCATTTCCTCCCCAAGGATCAAAGAAAGAGTAAAAATCAGCGCGGTAAAGCTTGGTAAAGGAGAAAACAGCTGGCAGCGATGTGGCGCTGCCAAAAACTAAACTGCGTTTTGGCTGTTGTGCAGCCCGGCGTAAATCCCCTGGCGCTCCAACAGCTCCTGATGGGTACCCATCTCCCGAATCTGACCATCCGTGAGGACAACAATCTGGTCGGCGTGGCGAATCGTGGACAGGCGATGGGCAATCACCAGAGTTGTCCTATCCTTGGCCAACTCTAGCAAGGCTTCCTGGATCTCCTGCTCTGTCGCAGTATCCAGTGCTGATGTTGCCTCATCGAGGATGAGAATGGGAGGATTCTTCAGGAATACTCTGGCAATAGAGATCCTCTGTTTCTGGCCTCCAGAGAGCTTCACTCCCCTCTCTCCCACATAGGTGTCATACCCGTTGGGCAGGGAAAGAATAAAGGAATGGATCTGGGCTTTCTTGGCGGCATCAATCATTTCCTCTTCGCTGGCCTGCGGATAGCCATAGAGAATGTTTTCCCTGATCGTGCCGGTAAACAAGAAAACGTCCTGCTGCACAAAACCGATTTGGTGACGAAGTGAAGCCAGGGTCACCTCCCGAATATCATGACCGTCGATGGTGATGGTTCCCCCTGTCACATCATAGAAACGGGGAATCAAGTGGCAAAGCGTGGTCTTGCCGCCCCCAGAGGGGCCCACAAAGGCCACGGTGTTCCCTGCCGGAATGTGCAGGGACACCTGCTGCAGCACCTCCGCATGTTTGGTGTATTGGAAGGACACTGTATCCATGACAATGTCGCCGCGAACAGGCGGCAAGTCCCGGGCACCCTCGCGGTCGGTTACCCCCGGGGAGACATCCATCAGCTCCGCAAAGCGGCTAAAGCCTGTCATTCCCTGTTGGTACTGCTGCGTAAAGGAAATAAGACGGCGGATCGGCTGCAGAAAATATCCGATAAACAGCAAGTATGCGGTGAGGTCGGCCAAATCAATGTATCCACGGAACATAAACAAAGAGCCTACGCAGAGCACGGCCAGATTCAAGACGTCTGTCAGGAAACTCAGCCCCGAAGAATAGATGGCCATGGCCCTAAACGCTTGGCGCCTGGATCGTTTGAAAGCAGAGTTGGCCGTATCAAAGCGGCGCCTTTCGTAATCCTCGTTGACAAAGCTTTGGGCAACTCGGATCCCGGAAAGACTGTTCTCCAGATCTGCGTTCACATCAGCAATCCGCTTGCGTTCCTCCGTGAAAGCGCGGTTCATGGCGGTGCGCCGAGTATAGGCATACCAGCCAATAACGGGGATAAAGGCGAAGGTAATCAAGGTAAGGGGCACATTGATCGTCAGCAAGTAGGAAAACGACCCAATCAGCATCAAACTGGCGATGAAAAGGTCCTCTGGACCATGGTGGGCCAGCTCCGAGATGTCCCGCAAGTCATTGACGATGCGGCTCATCAGATGTCCGACCTTGGTGTCGTCGAAGAACCTGAAGTCAAGGGTCTGCAAATGAGTGAACAAATCTGTCCGCATCTGGTACTCCATATTGACCCCCACCACATGGCCGTAATAGTCTACAAAATACTGGCAGCCGAGGCGGATTACGTACAAGAACACCAGTGCCCCGGTCCAAAGTAGAACGGCCCGGACATTTTGGTCGGGGATAAAATCTTTCATAAACGTTCTGGTAATGACGGGGAACAAGAGGTCCAGCAAAGCAATGACGCTGGCCGCAACCAAATCCATCACAAGAAGCCGGCGCTCCGGCTTGTAGTAAGCAATAAATCGTTTCAGATTACCCATTAATGCCACACGACCTCACTTATCTATCCTTTAATGTAGGGCTCCCCAGAAGCCTTAGGTCCCACAGATTTCCCGATGAAACCGGCTAGAGCAACCATGGTTAATACATAGGGCAGCATGTTCATGAACTGAGTTGGGACCCCCACATCCTGCAGACGCATTTGCAGCGCATCGGCATAGCCAAAGAACAAGCAGGCGCCAAGAGCCCCGTAGGGAGTCCATTTGCCAAAAATGACGGCAGCCAGGGCAATAAAGCCTCGCCCTGCGGTCATGCCTTCGCTAAAGCGGCTGAGATGGGCGATGGAAAGATAAGTGCCTCCCAAACCGGCCAGCGCTCCGCTGAGGGCCACAGCCAGATAGCGCATGCGGAAAACATGGACTCCAACCGTATCGGCGGCCCTGGGATGCTCCCCGACCGCCCTAAGCCTCAATCCCCACGGCGTTCGATAGACCACAAGATGGGCCACGACAACTGCAAGTAATGCCAGATACACCAAGGGATTCTGCCGGCCGATAATTCTTCCGATCCAAGGGATCTGGCTCAAAACAGGGATGGTAATGTCGGGAATCGTGGGCACACTGGGCGATGTGCCTGCTGCACCGAAGTAATAACGCAGCAGAAAAACAGTTAACCCCCCCGCGAAGATGTTAATGGCCGTCCCCACCACGACCTGGTTGGCCCGGTAGTGAATGCAAAAAAAGGCGTGCAAAAGACCGATGACAATCCCTGCGAGCACAGCGCCGACCACACCCAACCACGGCAAGCCAGTTTGGTGAGAGACAAACATGGCTGTGAAGGCTCCGATCAACATCATTCCTTCTAAGGCAATGTTCACCACGCCGCTGCGTTCCGAAAAGATTCCGCCTAAGGCGGCGAAAATCAAAGGAGTCGCCATTCTTAAGGCGGCGGCAAACACTGCAGTATTAAACAACAAAGCCAGAACCTCGCCCATTATGCTTCCTCCCTCATGCGCAGAATGCGCCGGATTAGATACTCTGCGGCCACGAAGAAAATGATCAGGGCCTGAATAATGGTGATCAGCTCACGGGGCACCGAGGTCAACCGATCCATCGCAGCGGACCCCGTCTGAAGTGCTCCAAACAAAATCGCTGCGAACAGAACACCAACGGGATGGTTTTTCCCCAGCAGCGCAACGGCAATACCCATAAAGCCCAGGTCTGCAGAAAAGCGCACAATAAACCGGTTGTGGAGGCCCAGAATCTGTTCTGTACCTGCAAGTCCCGCGATAGCACCGGCGACGGCCATGGCAATAACCGTGTTCTTGGCCACATTGATACCGCCGTACTCTGCCGCCTGCGGATTCAGACCCACAGCCCGGAGTTCATAACCTTGCCGGGTTTTCCACAATATGAAATAGGCCACGACCGCCGCGGCAAGGGCTAGAAAGATGCCCCCACTGAGACGAGTAGGAGGGTACAAACGGGTCAGAGCAGCACTGGGGCTAATCCGCGCCGTCTCAGGCACCCAGGAGCCGCCGTGAAAAGGACCCGTGGCCAGCCAGTCTGTTAAGTACAGCGCGATGAAGTTGAGCATGATGGCGTTGATCACTTCGTGGATTCCCAGTTTCGCTTTGAGGTAACCGGGTATAGACCCCCAAATGGCCCCGCCTGCCATGCCGGCCAAAATAGCCAAGGGTAGATGAATGAAACGAGGCAGCCCGGTGAAGGTAAAGCCAACCCAGGCGGCGGCAAAAGCTCCCATGTACACTTGCCCTTCGGCACCGATATTAAACAGGCCGGCCCGATAGGCAAAGGCCACGGCTAAACCAGTAAACATCAGAGGAGTCGCCCTTTGCAGCGTGGTGGCAAGATTCCGGATGCTACCAAAGGATTCCACAAACAGGATCCTATAGGCAGTTAAGGGATTTTCACCGACAAAGAGTATAAAACCTGACCCGATAATCAAGGCCAAAACCACAGCCGCAAGGGGCGTGACAATTTCTTGCCAGCGGATTGCCTTAGCCCTACTTAGCATGGCCATTCACCTCATTTGCTCCATAATCCTCGAGTCGTCCACCGAGCATCAAAAAGCCGAGTTTATGCTCTGTCACCTCGTCGGCCGACATCACACTAACGATTTTCCCATTATACATGACAGCTACACGGTCGCTGAGAGAAAGGATCTCATCGAGCTCGGCTGAAACCAAGAGCACGGCTGCACCTTGGTCCCTTTGGGCGATCACTTGCTGGTGAATGAATTCAATGGCTCCAACGTCCACGCCCCTGGTTGGCTGGGCGCAGATCAGTAAGTCCGGGTTTTGGGTGAACTCCCGGCCCACCACAATTTTCTGCTGATTACCTCCGGAAAGGCTCCGAGCCAGCTGTTTGGCTACGGGAGGGCGAATATCGTATTGTTCGATGATCTGTTCTGCGTTCTCATAAACCGCTTGATCGTCGCGGATCATACACCCCTTAACAAAGGGCTTCTTGCCATGGATGCCCAGGATCAGGTTGTCCGCCACGGTATAATCCAAGACTAGGCCCCGCCTATGGCGGTCTTCGGGTACATAGCCAAAACCTGCCTCCCTGACTTTTAAGGGGGACGAGTTGGTAATCTCCCGGTCGCCTAGGAAAATCCTGCCGCTGGCCGCTTTCCTTAGTCCCGCAATGGCTTCCACCAGTTCGGACTGGCCATTGCCTTCTACACCGGCAATCCCCAGCACCTCGCCTTTACGCACACTGAGGTCGACTTGGTCTACCTTAACTTGACCGAACTGATCCTCCACGGTGAGCTGCTCCATCCTCAAGACTTCCGGTCCTGGCTGGGCTGGCTTCTTATCCACATTAAACAGCACCACCCGCCCCACCATCATCTCCGCTAGATTCTGCTCGTCTGTTTCCGCGGTGGCTTTGGTACCCACTTTTCTACCTCGCCTCAGAACGCTGACGCGATCGGACAGGGCTAACACTTCCTTGATTTTATGGGTAATAAACACGATGCTGGTGCCCTTGGCCTTCAATGTGCGCAGGACCTTAAACAAATCCTCCACCTCTTGCGGCGTTAAAACGGCGGTGGGTTCATCCAAAATGAGAATCTCAGCTCCGCGATACAAGGCTTTGAGGATCTCCACCCTTTGCTGCAGCCCCACTGACAGATCCGCAATTTTGGCCCGGGGGTCAATGGTCAGGCCATATTGGCGCGAAAGATTCTCCACTTCCTGCACAGCGCGCTTTGAATCGAGAAACAGCCCTTTTTTGAGCTCCGCTCCGAGGACAATATTCTCGGCCACAGTCAGAGGCTCAACGAGCATAAAGTGCTGAAAAACCATGCCGATCTTCAAATCAATGGCCACACGGGGTTCGTTGATTTGCACAGGCCGGCCTCGAACAACGATCTCCCCAGCGTCTTGCTGGTAGAGACCATAGAGGATGTTCATTAACGTGGATTTCCCCGAGCCATTCTCCCCCACCAAGGCATGAATCTCACCGTATTCAAGATCGAAGTCGACCTGGTCATTGGCTAAGACGCGAGGAAATTGCTTGGTAATTGCATGCATCTCCAATACTTTATCCATGAACAGCTTCCTCCCTACTCAAAAAAGGAGGCACCGCCAACCGTACGGCGGCGGAGTGCCTCCCTCCAATGCAACCTGACCTACTGGAGAGGATTCGAGACTACGATCTCTCCAGACATAATCTTCTCCCTTGCCTCGTCGATGGCATCAAAGACGGACTGGGGAATTTGGTCCTTGGTATAGGTGAACTCCGATGTGCCTACAGCACCGTCTTGGATACCGAAGCTCCACACGCCTCCTTCGAGGGTGCCGTCTACAACGGCCTTGATAACCTCAAACACAGCCTTATCCACCCGTTTGACCATGGATGTTAGAACAGTACCTGGAGCCATGTAGTCCTGGTCAGAGTCCACACCGATGGCATAAAAACCATTGGCCACTGCAGCATCGATCACGCCGCTTCCGGTTCCACCGGCGGCATGGTATACGATGTCGGCGCCGCGTTCGTTCTGGCTTACCGCTAACTCACGGCCACGCCCTGGGTCGCCGAAGCTGCCTGCATAGTTCACGATCACGGAAACATCTGGATTGGCATACTGTGCACCTTCTACAAAGCCCACTTCAAACTTGCGGATGAGGGGTACTTCCATACCGCCTACAAAACCTACCGTGTTGGTTTCGGTCATCAGACCGGCCAGGACACCTACCAAAAAGGACCCTTCATGCTCCTCAAAGACCAAGGAGGTTACATTCGGGCTGTCCACCACGTCATCGACAATGGCGAAATGGATGTTGGGATAATCTGCGGAAACCTCAACCAAGGCGCTCTGGTGGATAAAGCCAATTACAATCACCAAGTCAAGGTCCAAATCTGCATAGGCGCGCTGATGCTCTTCCATTTCCGCGATATCTGCTGGCTCAACATAGGTCACGTCCACACCAAGCTCATCTTGGGCCTGCATCAGGCCGCGAAACGCTGCATCATTAAAGGATTGATCCCCTAAACCGCCTTCAGCAAAAATAAGGCCAATGCGCGGCGTTTGGGCATAGGCCGGACTGATCACTAATCCAACTAAGAGAACCATTACGAAAATAAACCCAAGTCTTTTACGCATGATTTAATACCCCCTGTTTTCTATTTGATGCACTATCTTACTTTCTTCATGACATCCCTAAATCCTTCCGAGGGCGTGGAATGATCCCCCGGAATTATTCTACATTACCCTTTGACCACAGCCACAGTCTTCAGCTTCAAGACAGGCTGGACCAGATCGGTTTGATCGGCCATGACATCCTCGATGTTCTTGTAGGCTTGGTAGAACTCTTCCGCGGTGTCACGTTTGCGCCTTTTGCCCAATACCACCTGCTTTGCCTGGAAATCAGCGAGCACTTCGTCCACACTGAATGTGCGCACCGCTTCCTTCCGTCCCATGACCCGGCCGGCGCCATGACTCGCTGAATGGAAGGATTCTGGATTCCCAAGCCCTTCTACAATAAAGGAATAGGACCCCATCGCGCCTGGGATGATGGCCAGTTCACCCCGGCGGGCCCGAATGGCCCCCTTCCGATGCACCCAAACCTCCTGGCCAAAGTGGCGTTCCTGGACGGCATAGTTGTGGTGGGCATTCACTTGTTTGGAGATCCGAATGTCTCCTACGCCCCCATAGCGCTTCAGACCGGACAGGACCAGGTCTTTAACTCGCTCCATGATTCGTTCCCGGTTATGACGGGCAAACTCCAGAGCGAAGCCCATCCAGTCCAGATAGCCAGCGGCTTCCTTCGTATCCAGGGGCAAGTAGGCTAGGTCATACTCAGGGGGGACCGGCGATGCCATGGCACGATTTAATCCTTTGGCCAATCGATTAAAGTAATTGGCCACTTTGAAACCGACGTTCCTGGAACCGGTGTGCACCATGATCCCCAAGTAACCTTGTTCATCTTCCTGCAGTTCGATGAAGTGATTGCCGCCGCCTAAGGTCCCCAGCTGCAGGTAGGCTTCATCGAGAGTGGGCAACTTCTCGTTTCCGTAATGATAGAGTGTGCCCACGGGGAAGCGATCCAAAAACTCCGATTCCTGCCGGTGGCGATGATGCTCAAATCCTTGGGGAACATCCCGCATAATCTGGCCAACGAGGTGTTGTGCCAAGGTGCCGTTTGGTGTCTTGACATCCCTCAGGAGCCCAGCCGGCACGTTTGTATGCACAAAACCCATTCCGCAGCCAATATCTACACCCACTGCATTGGGAATGATCACATCTTGTGTGGCCAAGACCCCGCCAATGGGCATACCATAGCCTGTATGGGCGTCTGGCATTAACGCAACATGCTGAAAAGCGAAGGGAAGATTGGACAAATTCACGGCCTGCCGCAGGCATTCTGTATCAAGGTCCGCCGGGCTCGGCAGCCAGACCTTGATCGGCACGAGCTGCTCCCCTTCCTTAAAAAGCGTAAACATTGCTACCTCCTTTCAAGATGATCCAAATTGGCCAGGGACAATCCCAGTTCCTTAGCCATTGCTTCGCCTTCCACAATCCCCAGATCAACATAGTCTGGGCGGTGAGCATCGGAGTTTACAACCACCTTGATCTCATATTCCCTGGCTAATTCCCAGAAGGGACGCCACGGATAGGCTGTCCGCACCCCCCTATGGGTCTTGCTCACACGCTTCATCAGTCCATATCCATTCATCTCCAGAGGCAGATCCAGATCCTGTGCTGCCTGCAGAATCTCCCTGGATGCAGCAAGTGTGTGCTGATCCCAGCGCGGATAGGAGAGTCCAAACAAGTCTGGATGGGCCACAAAGGCGAACAAACCCGATTGCATCGATGCGGTGAGATGCTTGGTGTAGGCCGCCAGGTGTCCGGGATCCGTAAGATCGCCATGACTACTCCTCCACCTGCCACGGAGGGGATAGAAATGGCATCCCAGGATCAGGTAATCAAAACGGTATTCTCCCAGCAGCACATCGCGGAAAAAACCGTGATACTCCGGGGCCCACTCACATTCCGCACCCTTGAGAATAGTCAGGCCAGGTTCCCTTGCCTGCACTTCATCGATGGCTCTGGCATAGGCTGGAAGTGCCGACACCCCCATGCGAATCGAGAGCCAGCGATTGTCAGGCAAGGGTGTATGATCGGTAATGCCCAAGACAGTAAGTCCTTTATCCACAGCAGCCTGAGCATAATCCGATACGTCACCATCGGCGTGCTTGCAGCGAAATGTATGCGTATGATAGTTTTTCAACGAATAAGACCCCCATATCTCGCGCCGGGCCAGATTGTGGCGCAAACCTCATACCTCTACTCTACTATTTACACCAAGAACAAGCAAGGATTGGGCCTGGAAAGAGATAGGATTGTATTGCGGCGGGGATCCATTTTCTGTACAATGAATCCAAGAAAAGGAGGAGGTGCCATGATCAATCCAGAATTTGCCCTAAGAGTTGTTATACTGCTAGGAGTCACAGGCCTAATCTCCCTTTTCTACTGGCGCTTAGGAAACCGTGTCTTTCGTTTCCTCAAAATGAGGAGCCCCAGAGTCTGGCTGACCATTGTTTCCACCCTTTTGGGCGGGGCCACCATGTTCCTGCTCTTTACGGTCTGGGTATACCATGGATTTGGCTACCAACCTGATATTTACCGCGTAGGCGACCGAGGATCGAATAAGGTAGCCATCACCTTTGACGATGGGCCAAGCGAGGAATTCACCATACCGATCCTAGATATCCTCAAGGAGCTGGACGTTCCGGCCACGTTTTTCATGGTGGGCAAACATGTGGAGAAATATCCCCACGTGGCCCAAAGGATCGTGGAAGACGGACACGCAATTGGCAATCATACCCAGAACCACCGAAACCTACCCACGCTGTCCACAGGCGAGCTCCAGAAGGAGATCGTGGAAGCAACAGCGATCATCACGGAGATAACTGGAGTGTACCCCACCTATGTGCGACCGCCCCGGGGCATGTATGATGACCGTTTTCGCCGCCTGGCCACGCTCTTAGGCCAAGAGATCGTACTGTGGTCTATTTCCACTCGAGATTGGCGCTATGGGGTGACAGCCTCCTACATTGAGCGCCTTGTGGAGAGCAAAGTTCGAGGCGGGGATATAATCCTCTTCCATGACAGCGGCTCCTTAATCAGGAGCGAAGGAGGAGACCGCAGAGCTACTGTCCTGTCCCTGGCCAATGTGATCGCCATCATACGGAGCAAGGGGCTGGAGATCGTCCCCTTAGGTGAGCTGCTTCATAGCGCGCCAGCTGAGACCTTCCCCCAAATCGATCGTCCGGAGTAAGGAGGGAGAATGATGTACATCGAGACGGCATCCCCGCAAGACGCTCGGGCCATTGCCAAGGTGTATCGAGAGGCCTTTCCAGACAGCGTCCGCTTTTTCTTTCCAAAAAAACCAGAGGAGCAACTCCTTGAACTCTTGGAGCTGACCTTCCTGGCAATTTTCCACCGAGGAGGACAAGCCGCCTTACTCAAGGACGAAGAAAGTGGAATCATCGGATACTGCTTTTACCTGAACTCTACCGATAAACCCGAGGGGCCAAGATGGGGCCAGCTGCTTAGAACGCTAGGCCAAATGGCCAGGAAAATCACCCTGTGCGAAGCGGCGAGACTCCTTTATAACCAGCTTGTCATGGCTGCAGCTGCTCGGCGCACAGAAAAGACACCTAAACCCCAGGCACAGATATTGTCTGTGGCCATTTCCCCAGTTTTTCAAGGACAGGGCCTTGGCACTAGGCTCTTGCGTCACGCCATAAAAGAACTAAGACCGCACAGCATAGGCTTGAATGTCCGTATGGATAATCTCCCAGGCCGCCGCCTCTACGCATCAACTGGTTTTCTAACCATAGGGGCGACGCGGGACCTCACCGGGGAGTGGCTCATCTTAAGAAGGCCGTCAGATATCTGACGGCCTTTAACCTACCTACGGCTAATCCTTCCTCCTGCCGCGAGCCATGCGCTCAAGCAAGAGGGCACGTTTCTGCCTAATTCGCTCCTGAACCTGCTCCGTTTGCTCCAAATCCAGATGGGCTTCCATCAGTTCGCCCCCCTCTACCCGCACCAGAAGCCAGACGCCCTCTCCACTTCCAACTGGCAGACTGCTGAGGGGGACCTGAAGCTGGGTTTGCTGCTCCCCTTCCACGAGAAGTACCGCTGTGATATTATCCACGAAACGATCGATAACAGCCGAAACGAACTGTTCGTTCTTAATCCTCCTCCACTCCTTTAATGTAGGCCAGACCCTGCTGCTTAATCTCTTCTATCCTCTGGGGCCCTAATCCAGAGACCCACTTTAAGTCATCGACACTCCGAAGGGGAAAGGACTCCCGCAGGGCCAGAATCTCCCGGGCCCGCGCCGGCCCTATGTGCACGATGCGCTGCAAATCCAGGAAGGAGGCTGTATTCAGCTCCACACGCCCCTGGGTGTCCATATCCTTTTGATAGCCACTGCCGAGGGGAAGAGGCGACTCGCCGCTGGCAAACGAGACAAGGTCATAACTGGTTCCATTGGTTGACACGACTATGGTCCCGTTTTGGTCCGTGCCATAAAGGTACACGCCTAGGATCTTCAGGCGATTGACAACCTCCTCATGGGGGTGGCCAAAACTGTTTTGCCGGCCCGCCGAATAGATGGCCGCCTCGGGACGAACAGCCAACAAGAACTCTAACGATGATGAGGTACGTGAACCGTGGTGACCGAGCTGCAAAATTTGCGCCTTGAGGGGTTGACTTCCTTGGAGCATGCGAGTCTCTGCCCTCCGTTCGGCGTCACCGGTAAAGAGCAATGCGATCTGGCCGTATACAGCACGCACCACAATATTCGAGTCATGGAGGTTGGTGCCAACTTCTGCCGGATTCAGCACTTCCAACGTGAGTGGACCGAACTGAAAGAGCTCCCCGGCACGGGGTTCGTAATAGTAGGCGTCACTTTCCAAAATCGCATCAACGACATCCTCAAACAGCATGGTACTATGCTCATAACCGGACATCCAGACTTCCGAGACCTCAAAGGTGCGCAGAACCTCCGGTGCCTGGCCGATATGATCGGCGTGGGGATGGGTGATGATGAAGAGGTCGATGGTCTCCACACCAAGATCATGCAGAAAGTCCAGCACATCGCGGCTGTCCCTGTTCCCTGCATCGATCAGGATAGTAAACCCGGGCCCCCTAAGCAGAGTGGACTCCGCCTGACCTACGTCGAGATAAAATACCTGCATTTCTTGTAGCGCCAGAGAAGTGCCTGCGACTGCACTCACTAAGAGCAGAGTCACCAAACAGACACTTAACCATTTTCTACCCACAGAACAACCCCGCCTTCTCCTGGTAAATTCTGTCTTCGCCAGAGATGTCCCCGTCTCCTTCCGAGCCAAAGCATATTGGTTATTGCATCAAGGCTCGCAGGAAGTCTCGGGCTAGGGGAGCTGCGGTTTGACCTCCAACTCCACCTTCTTCCACCAGAACCGCAAAGGCGATCCTTTGACCACTAGGTAGCTCCGTATGTCCGGCAAACCAGGCATGCATTCCTCCACCCACCACTTCAGCCGTCCCCGTCTTTCCAAAGACACTAAGACCAGCATCTCTTAAGATCGTCCCTGTGCCCGTCAAGACCACATCTTGCAGCATTCCATTCATTTGAACCACCGTTTCTGGCTTCAAGGCAGCACTGGGCGGATCCAGCTCTCTGCCGCTGATGAGATGAACCGGGGGGACATGCCCGTCATTGGCGAACACGCTAAAGATCTGAGCAAGGTGCAACGGGGTTAGCAAGACCTGGTCCTGGCCAATGGAGGACCAGGCTAGGGCCACTCGGCTGCGCTGCGGCGTACCCACCTGTCCTGGAACCATGGGCAGCCCGAGCTGAAAGCTTTGATCCAAACCGAGGCGGGAAAAATATTCTTGCAATTTGGCCGCACCCAGATTCAAGCCCACCTGGGCCACGGTGGTATTAATCGACTCTACCACCGCTAGATGCAGATTATGTTCGCCAAAGACCTGTCTTTGATAATTGCGTACGATGTTACCCTCCACCACCAGTTCCCCAGAATCGGTGAAACTGCTTTCCGGTTCATAGAGCCCCTGGTCCAAAGCTGCAGCCACCGTTACCACCTTAAAGACAGAACCCGGCGGGTACAGTCCCTGCACAGCCCGGTTAAACATGGGGCGGCGCAAATCACCACTGAGCTCCTGCCAGCGCTCGGTACTGATCCCGCCCACGAAGTCATTGCCATCGTAGCTTGGCGTAGAGGCCAGGGCCAAAATGGCTCCGGTTTGGGCGTCCAAGACCACGAAGGCTCCAATGCGATCGCCTAAAGTGTCATGCGCCAGCCCTTGCAGGCGGCTGTCGATGGTGGTTACCACATCTTCCCCATCCAGCACCGGTTTTTCCGCCAGAAGGGTGCGGGAATCTCCCGTTATTACATGGAAACGGTAACCAGGGCGTCCCCGCAGCTGATCGTCTTGACTCTGTTCCAAGCCTGAACGTCCCACGATCTCTCCACTCATGTATTCCCGCTCGGGATAGGCGTCCAACATAGCGGCGGTCACCTCACCAGGATAGCCAGTAATATGGGTGGCGTAGGCGCCCTGTGGGTAGCTTCGGGCCTCGACTCTTCGGAAAAAGATGCCTGGAATGGGCCGCAATACGGGATCGACCCGATGATACTCTGCCTCCCTGATGCGAATCAGGGGGACAAACCAGTGCCCCTGTACGCCGGGTGCTTGGTACTGTCTCTGTACATAGTCAGGATCAAGACCTAGTTCAGTCTGTAAAGCTGCCAACAGCCTGTCGGGATCCGTAATGCGATCAGGTTGGACACCCACGGCTACAAGACTTCCCTCCCCAGCCAGGATTTGGCCATCGCGATCCAGAATCTGTCCGCGTTTTGGCTCGAGGCGTTCCCTCATGTAGTCGGCTTGAAGTCCATAGGCAGGTAAGGGCAGGTTGTTCTCCCACTGCACCTTCCACTGATCGAAGATGGTCTGCCGTTTCAGGTGCAGGTTGGCCGTTACCACCATGGGTTCAAAATAACGGCTTTCATAGCGCAGCGCGAAGGTATAGACGGCATCTGTGTTCTCCTTGGAAAGGAGCGCAAAATCGCTCAGTTCCATCGACGACAGGCCGAAGGCTTGACCAAACTGACGATAGGCCTGTCCCAACTCGCCTGCGGGATAGGGCTCCCCTTGGTAGTACAGCTCTAGGCCATCAAGGTCTTCTGCCACAATCTGCTCCAGAAACGCTTCCGCCGTATCAGCCGGATCCTTTTGCAAATAATACCAGACCACAAACCCTCCTACAGCTCCTGCAACAAGGAGAATAACTACAGCTGCCAGCACAGACTTTTTCATAATGTCTCTCCTCACGTTTCAATCTTAAGGTATCGATCACATCCTTCGAAGACAGGATCTGATTCCTGCCTTACGGACTCAAAAAACTCCATCATCCATGCTTAAAAGCGTTTTACCAACACTTCTCCTTGTCAACCCTTTTACTTGACAGAATCCAAAGTAATATGCTATACTATAGATACACCATTGCAGTGCGCCTAAGCGTTCGTATTGCGATGCTACGATCTCCGAATATCATGGATATGGATGTTTCACAATGTGAGACATCAGTGCCGGCCATATGGCACAGCTTGCAGAGCAAGCAAAATGACAGCGGGGGAACCAATTTTGTGGGGTGAATCTTGCTTCGGCAGGAGGGGCAACTTGGATGCCCTAATCCGTCAGCTAACCTCGTAGGAGTATGCCAAGCGCGATCACTGAGACTGAGGTCTCAGCGACTAGCGCTTTTTTTGTCCCCGGGATCAAATCCCGCTCCGATAGACGAGAACTAACTAGAAGGGGTTGAAGATCAATGGCTGTAGAAAAGCAAACTACCATCGAAGACATCAAACACCATCTAGAATCCAATCTGGGTAAGAAGGTGTTCATTCGCGCCAGCAAAGGCCGCCGTCGATTCCTAGAGTCCGAAGGTACACTCGTAGAAACCTATCCAAAACTCTTCGTCGTTGACCTAGATGAAACAGCGGTACGCCGACGCTCCTATACTTATGCAGACGTCCTAACCGCAAATGTTGAAGTAACCATCGACAACAAGAGGGTCGGTTCACACTAGGACTGTTCTTTCGGTTACCTCCCACAAAAAACCAAGGGCCCATCCCTTGGTTTTTTCTCGTTATCCGAAAAGTTCTCCTGCACTTTCCCTACGGAAACGCTCGACAAAATCCTGAACAAAGCGGTCTTTCTCGTCAAAAAACTCCAGCGACTCTCTGTAATTTAGGAGTTTCCGAACCCTTTGCGCCTGTTCGACGTAATGGTCTCGGTAAAACTGCAGTGAATGCTCCACGGTTTCTCTGCGATAAGCGCTGTGCCAGAAGTTGAGCCAAATCTCCTGGCTACCGAAGTGGTCAAGAATGTCCGCATCCTGCACAAGCCGCACATAGTCGGGGTACTCTCGGGTCTTACGGAGAGTATGTGCGCCCACGATCTCCACAATCAAATCCAGTTTGCATGGGGGTACATGATCACGCAAGAGTTCTCGGCAAATGAGTGCTCCATACTCCCAGTGCGGTTCAATGCCCTTTCCCACGTCATGAAACCAAGCACCTAAGAGGATGATCGGATCGTAGCTGTCCTGATCTGGCAAAATTTTCTCTCGAAGCCGTAGGGCAATTTGGCCAACCCTTTGTCCATGGTAATAAGCATAGCCGGGCTCACGGTCTGGATGTGACTGCCTCTTACCCATGCTTTCCCAGGCTTTTTCCTTCAGCATAACGAAATCCATATACCTTTGCTCCTTCACATCAGTCTGTTCTAGCTATTCGCACCTCCAGCCCCAAACCCTGTCGAAATTCTAAGTCAACGGCACCAATCGCTGCCTCTTACATAGTCTAGTACGATGAATCCCTTGAAAGGAAGTGCTCCTTCATGGTCTTGGCTGATCTAAAGCCTGGTGAATCAGGGATCATCCAGAGTATCAAAGCCGAAGACCTCTTACTGCGTCGGCTCTTGGATTTGGGTTTTGTACCCGGAACTTTGATTCAGGTCTGCTTCAGCAGCCGCCGGGGGGATCCCATCGCCTACCGGGTGCGCGGCACGGTTTTAGCCCTGCGACGCTCTACAGCTGACAAAATCATCATTCGTTATCTAGGAGGGTCGGCTCTGTGTCCCCACGAAACCTAATCGCCCTGGCAGGTAATCCCAACACGGGGAAGAGCACTTTGTTTAACAAACTTACCGGACTGAAGCAGCACACGGGCAACTGGCCCGGGAAAACTGTTCTCTTGGCCCGAGGAAGCTACACCTATAGGGGACAAACCTATGATATCACAGATCTTCCCGGTACCTACTCCCTTCTTGCCTCGTCGCCAGAGGAGGAGGTAGCTCGGGATTTTATCTGTTCTGGGCAGCCCCAAGTCACAGTGGTTGTGGTGGATGCCACGGCCCTGGAGCGCAACCTGAACCTGGTGCTGCAGATTACACAGCTCACCGAGGACGTAATCGTCTGCCTCAACCTCATGGACGAAGCGGAGCGCCAAAATATAACGCTTGATCTTAATCGACTACAAGCAGAACTGGGCGTGCCCGTCGTACCCACCACCGCCACGACAGGAGCCGGTCTGACAACACTAAAGGAAACCATTGCCCGGATGATCAAAAGAGAGTTAAGACCGCAGCCCAAGTCATTGGAGCTCGATCCAAAACACCCTGCTGCCTCCCTCTATTCCCACGCTGAGAAGATCACGCAACAGGTGATCAAAAGTTCTAGGCCAGGTCCCGATCGCACCGAGCGCCTAGATAAGCTGGTTACGTCTCCCCACTGGGGCGTTCCCTTGATGCTGAATCTATTAGCTCTCATTCTTTGGCTCACAATTGTAGGAGCCAATCATCCTTCTGAACTTCTAGCTCAGATTTTCTCCTGGCTGGAAGACGTCTTAACCCTGCTCTTTCTCAGACTAGGCAGTCCGGCCTGGCTCCATGGTGCCCTCATCTTAGGGATGTATCGCGGCTTAGCCTGGGTCGTGGCTGTAATGCTGCCTCCCATGGCCATCTTCTTCCCCCTGTTTACCCTGCTGGAGGACTTCGGTTATCTTCCCCGCCTGGCCTTCAACTTAGATGGCCTCTTTCATAGGGCGGGGGCCCATGGAAAACAGTCACTGACCATGGCCATGGGCCTAGGCTGTAACGCGGCCGGTGTGACCGCGGCCCGGATTATTGATTCGCCTCGCGAGCGCCTGGTCGCTATCCTCACAAACAATCTCGTCCCCTGTAATGGACGCTTCCCCATGCTCATTGTCATGGGAACGATTATGGCGGCTTCGGTGGCGAATATCCAAGGTGATGGATTCTTGGCAACGCTCGTGGTTCTGATCGCCCTGATCATCAGTGTCCTGGTAACACTGGCGGTCTCCAAACTCCTCACCTCCACCATTCTCAGGGGCGAATCGTCCTTCTTCATCTTGGAACTCCCCCCTTACCGTCGTCCCCAGATCGGTACCGTACTGATCCGCTCCTTTCTCGATCGGACCTTAGCTGTGCTCTGGCGGGCCCTGATCGTGGCAGCCCCCTGCGGTCTCTTAATCTGGATTCTTGCCAACACCACTCTGGCCGACAGCACCTTGCTGGTCCACTTAGCTAAGTGGCTGCAGCCTCTCGGGAGGGCCATGGGTCTTGACGGAATGATCCTCCTGGCCTTCCTGCTTGGACTGCCCGCCAATGAAATTGTTATTCCCATCATCTTCATGGGTTACCTGTCCGAAGGAGCCCTGATGGAAGTTCAAGGACTCGCCACAATTGAACACATCTTGGTGGCCAATGGGTGGACCTGGCTCACCGCCCTAAATTTCTTGATCTTTACCCTGTTTCACTGGCCCTGCGCCACCACCCTCTTAACCATAAGAAAAGAGACAGGAAGCCTACGCTGGACACTCCTATCCGCCTTCTTACCAACAGCTCTGGGCACTTGCCTCTGCCTGATTGTCACTGCCATGGCCTCTTTGATCTGAGGGATAGACTTGGCGAAGGGGGCCTTTTCCTTTGGACCTTGTCATTCCGTTAAATATTTGACGCAAGCCTATAGAAAGATATATAATTGGGAAGGAATCCATGAGCGAATCGAGAAATGAGTTCCATGGAAAAAATGCCTGTCCTTGTGACGCCAGTCACTATTTGTTCGTTCTTTGGCCAGGGCCGATCTATAGTGGCGGTCTATTTTGATGTCAGGCTTTATTTCAATTTATCCAAGGAGGAATAGTGAACTTATGCGCAAGATGACTGTTAATGGAAACTTCGCAGCTGCCCATGTTGCCTATGCCTTTAGCGACGTAGCCGCGATTTACCCCATTACTCCATCGTCCGACATGGGTGAGTACTGTGATGAATGGGCCGCCCACGGACAAAAGAACATTTTCGGACGGCCTGTACGTATGGCAGAGATGCAATCGGAAGCAGGTGCCGCTGGAGCAGTTCATGGCTCCTTAGTCGGTGGGGCCTTTACCTCTACTTTTACTGCTTCCCAAGGACTCCTTTTGATGATCCCCAACATGTACAAAATTTCCGGGGAGCTTCTACCCACCGTTTTCCACGTGTCAGCCCGCTCTGTGGCAGCCCATGCCCTCTCCATTTTCGGTGATCATTCCGACGTAATGGCAGCCCGTCAAACAGGATTTGCCATGCTGGCCTCGGCATCTGTCCAAGAGGCTATGGACTTGGCCCTCGTTGCTCACCTGGCCACACTCAAGAGCCGCGTGCCTTTCGTCCATTTCTTTGACGGTTTTAGAACCTCCCATGAGGTTCAAAAGATTGATGTTCTTGATTATGACGAAATGGCCAGTCTGGTGGACAAGGATGCAGTGGCTGCATTTAAGGCCCGCGGTATGAATCCTGAGCATCCTGAACTGAGGGGAACGGCACAAAACCCAGACATTTATTTCCAAGGCCGTGAAGCGGCCAACCCCTATTACTTGGCCACGCCTGAGATTGTTGTTGAGTGCATGAAACAAGTGGCCGAACTAACGGGCCGCTCCTACAAGCCCTTTGATTATGTGGGAGACCCCAATGCCGAGTATGTCATTGTGTCCATGGGTTCTAGCAACGATACAATTGAAGAGACGGTCCACTTCCTGAACGCCCAGGGTGCCAAACTAGGTTTGGTCCAAGTTCGTCTCTATCGTCCTTTCGCTGCCGAGTACTTCGTAGACGTGCTTCCTTCCACCGTGAAGGGAATTGCAGTCTTAGACCGCTGCAAAGAACCTGGTGCACTAGGAGAACCTCTCTACCTTGATGTACAGGCCGCCTTGGTTGAGCAAGGGCGCAACTCCATCCATGTTGTCGGCGGACGTTACGGCCTCAGCTCCAAGGAGTTTACTCCTGCTATGGTGAAGGCTGTCTTTGACAATCTCACCACAACCAATCCTAAGAACCACTTTACAGTAGGAATTGTTGACGATGTCACCCAGACATCCCTGGATGTGCAGGAGAACTTAGACATTGCACCGGAAGGACTCTTTAGTGCAAAATTCTTTGGTCTTGGTTCCGACGGTACCGTTGGCGCCAACCAAAACAGCATCAGGATCATTGGTGATGAAACAGATATGTACGCCCAAGGCTATTTTGAGTATGACTCCAAAAAGTCGGGCGGCATTACCATTTCGCACCTTCGCTTTGGACATACACCCATTAAGGCCCCTTACCTGGTGAGCCAGCCCAATCTTGTCGCTTGCCACAATCCTTCCTATGTAACCCGTTATGATCTCTTGGACGGCATCAAGGAAGGCGGCGTCTTCCTTCTGAACTCCCCTTGGAGTCTGGAAGAGATGGAAACAGAGCTTCCCGCTTCCCTCAAGAGGACGATTGCCGAGAAGAAATTGCGTTTCTACAACATTGATGCTGTAAAAATTGCTGCAGAAATTGGCTTGGGCGGCCGGGTTAACACCATTTTACAGGCCTCCTTCTTCCAGATTGCCAATGTAATTCCTCCAGCTGACGCCCTAGGTTATATCAAAGAAGCGATCCTCAAGAGCTACGGCGATAAGGGCGAAAAAGTTGTTAACATGAACTATGCTGCGGTCGATAGCGCGACATCCCACTTAGTGGAGATCAACTACCCAGCCAGCTGGGCTAATGCCACTGAAGCTGCCGCCGCGGCTGAGCCCACAACACCCTTTGTGGACAATGTGGTGCGCCCGGTGCAATCCCTCAAGGGTAACAGCCTGCCAGTGAGTGCCTTTGCTCCTGATGGACTCATGCCCACCGGCACCACCGCCTATGAGAAACGCGGTATTGCCATTAATGTACCCAAGTGGATTGCAGAAAACTGCATCCAGTGTAACCAGTGCTCCTTTGTCTGTCCCCATGCGGTCATTCGTCCTTTCTTGGCTACCGAGGAAGACGTAGCGGATGCCCCTGCAGCCTTTGAGACCCTCAAGGGCGTCGGGCGGGATGTGGCCGACCTGCGCTATCGTATCCAGATTTCTCCCCTGGACTGCACGGGCTGCGGCAACTGTGCTCAAGTTTGTCCGGCTAAAGAAAAAGCCCTGGTCATGGAGCCCCTTGCGGACCATGTCCAAGTGCAGGATCAAAACTGGAATTTTGCCATGAGCCTGCCCAACCGCGGTGCGCACATTGCTCCGAACAACGTGAAGGGCAGCCAATTCCGACAGCCGCTCTTTGAATTTTCCGGTGCCTGTGCCGGCTGCGGAGAAACCGCTTATATCAAATTGGCAACACAGCTCTTTGGAGACCGCATGCTAGTGGCCAATGCCACGGGCTGTTCCTCCATCTATGGCGGAAGCGCTCCCACCTGTCCTTACACGATGAACGAGTTCGGACACGGTCCAAGCTGGGCCAACTCTCTCTTTGAAGACAATGCAGAGTTCGGATTCGGTATGAATCTGGCCCAAGAGGCCCGCAGAAGCCAATTGGCTCAGATGATGGCTGATCTCCTCGACCAGGAGATCCCGGCAGAGCTGAAAGAAGCCTTGCAGCTTTGGTTGGATAATCTCAATGACGCAGAAGTGACCAAGACGGCCGCCGCTACCATTAAGGAACTCCTGCCAGCGGCCATTGCCCAGACCTCAGGCGATTTAAGGGATGTGCTCCAGGCCATCCTGGCCAATAGCGACATTCTGGTGAAAAAGTCCATCTGGATTATTGGCGGCGACGGCTGGGCCTATGATATTGGCTACGGCGGTCTCGACCATGTCCTTGCCTCCGGTGCTGACGTGAATGTCCTAGTGCTCGATACCGAAGTGTACTCCAACACTGGCGGCCAGGCATCGAAATCGACACCAACTGGGGCGGTTGCCAAATTCGCCAGTGCAGGTAAACGCACCCGCAAAAAGGACCTCGGTATGATGGCCATGTCCTATGGCTATGTGTATGTAGCCACGGTGGCCATGGGTGCCAACCGTAACCAGCTGATCCGAGCCATGATCGAGGCAGAAAGCTATGACGGGCCATCGTTGATTATTGCCTACTCGCCTTGTATCAACCATGGTATTGACATGAGTCGGAGCGTGGAAGAAAGCAAACAGGCCGTGGAGTGCGGCTACTGGAATCTCTACCGCTTTGATCCCCGCAAAGAGGACGCAGGAGAGAATCCCTTCACCCTCGACTCCAAAGAGCCTGATTACGAGAAGTTCCAGGCCTACCTGAAGAGTCAAGTGCGTTATTCCCGCCTGGTTCGTCAATTCCCCGAGTTGGCAGAAGAACTCTTTGCCCAAGCGGAAGCCGATGTAAGACGTCGCTACGAAGGCTACAAACGTCTGGCTCAAGCTTAGGTCCATCTGTTCGAAAAAGCGAAGCAGCCCTCAGGGGCTGCTTTTTCCTTTAGGCAAAGACATGGTTGCCAATCTGCAGCCGTACAGTCTGGGTCCATACCCAACTGGACGGGGCAACTTTGCGAGGATTCCAGAAGAAAACGGAACCATGGGTGGGATCCACCCCTTTGCGCGCTTCCAATACAGCCAAATAGGCTAGATTGTTGGGTGTTTGGTTGATGGTTCCATTGGACACCACTTCAAACTGGCGAGGTTGATAGACGGCCGCCCTAACGCTATCGGGAAATCCAGGGTGTTGAAGGCGGTTGAGCAAGACAGCGGCAACAGCAATCTGCCCGGTAAACGGTTCACCTCTGGCCTCAGCATACACCAAACGAGCCAAAAGACCAATATCGTCCAGATCCTCCTGGGAGTAATAATCCTCCGGCAGGACAAATCCGCCCTCCAGGGAAGGTAGAATTGGTGTGCTTAGAACCGGTTCTTCCTTCTCCCCTGCCTCCTTCTCCGATGCTACAGGAATCAGCAACTCTTGACCCGGCACAATGCGATCACCGGCGCTGGGATTGACCGCTAACAGATCCTCAAGACGAACGCTATACCTCTTGGCCAGAGCCCATAAGGTATCACCGGGCTGCACCACATGGATGAGGGCCACAGCGCTCCCCCCTTTCCTTTAGAATTGTCTCTAACGATAAGCTATGCAAACATGCCCTTCCCGGCGACAGCTCCCATGACCTAGAAGGAAGAATAGGTCTCCCTGTCAAATTAGGGATAGACAGAAGGATACTTAAAGGAGGACAACCATGACTACACCGCATAATGCTGCTAAGCCCGGTGATATCGCCAAGACCGTTTTGATGCCGGGCGATCCGCTCAGGGCCAAATTTGTGGCCGAGACCTATCTTTCCGATGTAAAATGTTATAATGAGGTCCGGGGGATGTATGGCTTTACAGGGCTCTACCAAGGTAAACCCGTATCCGTGCAGGGTCACGGTATGGGAATGCCTTCCATTGGAATTTATACGTACGAACTGTATAATATGTATGATGTGGACAACATCATCCGGATCGGTTCCGCCGGAGCCATTCGTGAGGACGTCAAGATCATGGACCTAGTCTTGGGCATGGGCGCCTGCACCGATTCGAATTACGCCTATCAGTACGGCATGCCCGGGACCTACGCTCCCATTGCCACCTATGACCTCTTGGAGAAAGCGGTGGAGATTGCCAAAGAAAAGGAACAGAAATACTTTGTAGGCAATGTCCTTTCCGCCGACATTTTCTACAACCCACTTGGCCACGGACCATGGAAAGAGATGGGTGTGCTAGCTGTGGAAATGGAAGCGGCAGCCCTGTACCTAAACGCAGCAAAGGCCAAGAAAAACGCCCTGTGCATGCTGACCATTTCCGATGAAATCCACAGCGGCCAGGAACTGCCGGCCCATGATCGCCAGGTGAGTTTTACCAAGATGATGGAAATCGCCCTAGAGTTGGCCATCAGCCTGTAAAGGGCGCAGCAACAGCAAACCCAACCCCCTTGGGTTGGGTTATTTTAGGTACTTTTGGAGGTTCCCATGAAAAGACCATTCGTAGATGCCCAGACATTGCGCAGCATTGCTTCTGAATATCCCACACCTTTCCACCTCTATGATGAGCGGGGTATCCGTGAAAACGCCCGCCGACTGCACCAAGCCTTTGCCTGGAACCCAGGATTCAAGGAGTATTTTGCGGTCAAAGCCACGCCCAATCCTGCGATTTTGGAAATCCTGCGGGAGGAAGGCTGCGGAGTAGACTGCGCCACACTGACCGAGCTTATGCTGGCTGAGGCCGTAGGATTTGCAGGGCATGAAATCATGTTTTCATCGAACATGACACCCTTTGAGGACTTCCAGTTAGCGCATAAACTTGGGGCCATCATTAACCTTGACGATCTCACCGATGTGGAGTATTTTCAAAGGCTCCCTAGTATCCCCGAGACGGTCTGTTTACGGTATAACCCGGGGGGGAATTTCCGATTGACCAACGAGATCATGGACACCCCTGGCGAGGCCAAGTATGGCTTGACCAGAACCCAACTCACTGAAGCCGTGACCCAATTGCTTCAGCTCGGGGTGGGAAAATTCGGCCTTCACGCTTTCTTAGCCAGCAATGTGACGAGCAACGACTACTATCCCACCCTAGCGAAAATGCTCTTCGAGGTCGTCCGCGATCTCCAGGCCGAAACGGGAGCAAGGTTTACCTTTGTGAACCTCTCTGGCGGAATCGGCGTGCCTTATCTTCCCGGCCAGGAGCCAGCGGACATTTCCAGAATTGGAGCCGGTGTGGAGCAAGCCTTCCAGGACATCCTCGTTCCTGAAGGTCTGGGCCATCTGGCCATCATGACTGAGCTGGGCCGCTTTATGCTCGCTCCTTACGGGCATCTGATCGCCACGGCGATCCGCCACAAAAACATCCATAAGAACTACATTGGTCTGGATGCATGTGCGGCTAACCTCATGCGCCCGGCCATGTATGGATCCTACCACCACATTACGGTGGCAGGGAAAGAAGACCATCCCTGCGATCACATCTACGATGTTGTGGGCGGCCTCTGCGAAAACAACGATAAATTCGCTATCAACAGGCATCTGCCCCGAATTGAGCAAGGAGACCTGGTGGTTATCCACGATACGGGCGCCCATGGTTTTTCCATGGGCTATAATTACAATGGCAAGCTACGTTCAGCAGAAGTGCTGCTGAGAATGGACGGAAGCACCAAGCTTATTCGCCGCGCTGAGACTCCCGCAGACTATTTTGCCACCCTAGAGCTGCCCATACCCTCATCTAGAACGTAGCCTATCCTGGAACTGTTTGCGGAATTTGGCCACCTTAGGGGCGATGACCATTTGGCAGTAAGCCTGCTCGGGGTTTTGGGCGAAATAATTGCGATGATAGGGCTCTGCGGGATAAAAGGCCTGCAGCTCTGTGACTTCCGTAACGATGGGATCGTCCCACAGTTCAGCCATGGCAGCCATTACCTCTTGAGCCGCGTCTCTCTCGGACGGGTCTTCATAGAAGATCACGGAACGGTATTGGCTTCCGACATCGGCCCCCTGCCGATTCAGCGTTGTGGGGTCATGGGTGCTGAAAAAGACCTGCAAGAGCTGCTTGTAACTGATAATACTCCGATCATAGGTGATCTGCACCACCTCGGCATGACCCGTCTCGCCGGTGCATACCTGTTGATAACTTGGATTTTCTACATGTCCTCCGCTGTAACCTGAAACAACCTTTACAACGCCGGCCAAATCACTGAAAATGGCTTCTAAACACCAAAAACAGCCTCCACCAAAGGTGGCCCTCGCTTGATCCATAGGTCTCGTCCCTCCAAATTCATCGTAAGAAAAGGTGATCACTTGGAATCCATATACGGGTTTCCTCAATACTATGAAATTGCGTTTTCGTACCGGGATATCGCCTCTGAAGTGGATGTGATGGAAGAGGCTATCCGCAGGTACTCGAAAATTCCCGTCCACAACGTGTTGGAGTTGGCCTGCGGCAACAGCCCCCATATGCTGGAGTTCTCTTCCCGGGGTTATCAATACTCTGGACTGGATTTGAGCCCAACTATGGTCGAGTTTGCCAAAGAGAAGGCCAAAAACGAAAACCTCGACGTCCAGTTTTACCTGGCCAACTTTGTTGATTTTCGCCTCAAGGAACCGGTGGACTTTATCTACATTATGCTCGGTTCGCTCTATGTCAATAACACCGAGGAGCTCCTGAGCCACTTCAGTGCGGTGGAGCAAGCCCTCAAGCCCGGTGGGCTCTATTTTCTGGACTGGTGCATTGACTTCTCTCCCCTGGATAACACCCAAGACAGCTGGGTGATGCGCAAAGATGGCATCACGGTCACCACCCTTTATACGACCCGCCTCTTCCATGCCGCAGAACAGCTCTACGAAGAGAATATCCTCTTTACGGTTAAGGATCACGGTATCCAAAAGACATTGGCACATAGGGGATCCAGGAGAGCGATCTTTCCCCAAGAGTTCGTGCTGGCCACAACCAAACTACACCACTTTGAGCTTCTCGGTTGGTGGAATGACTGGAACTGGAAAAGGCCCCTCGGGGAAGGACGGACCGAAATCATCCGCCCCATCACCATTTTACGACGTCTTTAACCCTGACAGAGGCGGTAGATGCCCAAGACATCACTTTGCCCGAGGGGCAGGAAACTGCCGAGTCTTTTCGTATCGCCCGCTGTAGCCATTTCGGCCATGTCCTCCAGCCGATCAGCGGGGATGTTGGCGTCAGACAAGGTTGTGGGCAGGCCAATACGGCGGAAAAAGTCCTCTAGACGCCGGATTCCTTCCAGAATTGTCTGTTCTGGATGATGGAAATTCTGTTCCACACCGAAGACGCGGACCGCAAACTGCACAAAACGCTCTGGATCCTGTCGGTATACATACTTCATCCAAGCAGGAAACACAATGGCTAATCCCGCACCATGGGCCAGATCATACATTGCGCTCAGCTCATGCTCAATGGCATGGGAAGCCCAGTCCTCGCTGCGGCCCACACCCAACAGACCGTTATGGGCCACCGTTCCAGCCCACATAATATTCGCCCTTGCCCCGTAATTCTCCGGTTCGGCAATCGCCTGAGGAGCTTCCTGGATAATGCTGCGCATGGCTCCCTCGCAGAGATGATCGCCCAAACCCACATGGTCTTCCCTGGTGAAATAGCGTTCTAAGATATGGGCAAACATATCAGCCACGCCGCAGGCGGTCTGATACGCAGGCAAGGTGTAGGTGAGTTCCGGATTCATCAAGGCGAATTTCGGACGCATGAGAACAGAACCATATCCGACTTTCCGCCAACCATCCTCGTTGGTCACAACAGCACTGGTACTGGATTCGCTCCCCGCGGCAGGAATGGTCAAGACCACACCCACGGGTAAGGTCTCCCTCGCTTTGGCCTTTCCTGCATAAAAATCCCAGACATCTCCCTCATACGGAACGCCGATGGCGATGGATTTGGCGGAATCGATCACACTTCCCCCGCCCACGGCCAAGATCAGATCCACCCGCTCCTCACGTGCCAACGCAATGCCTTGACGAACAAGGCTCAACCGCGGATTGGGCTGAACACCGCCGAGCTCCACGATCTCCAAACCTGCCTCTTGGAGCGAGGCTGTCACCCGGTCCTTGAGACCCGTACGTACAATGTGCCCGCCGCCATAGTGTAGCAAAACCTTCTTACCCCATGCTGCCGCCTCTTTACCTGCGTGTTCCTCCGCTCCCCGTCCGAAGACAATCTTTGTGATGTTAGAATACGTAAAGTCAAGCATACTCTTCCTCCTCCTGATTAAGAGATCATAGAATTATCCTTCGTGAACTGAACCAATTCCTGCACATAGCCAAAAGCAATCGCAGTTACTGTATCCGCGCCTCCATAGTACAAAGCCATGCGCCCCGTTGCACTATCCACCAGAGCGGCACAGGGGAAAGCCACATTGGGAACATCACCGACGCACTCATAGTACGTTTGCGGTGATAAGATATAGGGATGGGTCCGGGCAAGCACTTTCCAAGGCTGATCAAGATCCAGCAGGGCAGCACCGACACTGTAGACGAAACCGTTACAGGATGTGAGGACACCATGGTAGATCAGGAGCCAGCCTTCGGACGTTTCAATGGGGATGGGACCTGCCCCGATTTTCGTAGACTGCCACCCAAGGGTGGTGCCCATGACATGGCGATGCCGGCCCCAATAGGTCAGGTCAGGGCTCTCACTGTAAAAAATGTCCCCGAAGGGAGTGTGTCCATTGTCGCTCGGCCGAGAGAGCATGGCGAAGTTGCCCTTAATCTTGCGCGGGAAGAGCACCCCATTGCGGTTAAAGGGCAAAAAGGCGTTCTCCAACTGATAAAATGTCGCAAAATCCTTCGTATAGGCCACACCAATAGTTGGGCCGTGGTAGCCATTGCACCAGGTGATGTAGTAGCGGTCCTCGATCCGGACCACTCGGGGATCATAACCGTAGACAAAATCTCCAATGTCTGGATCATCACAGACAAAGGAGATGGGGTCATGCTCAATGGTCCAGTTCAGGGCATCCTTACTGCGTCCAGAATGGATGCGCATCTCTCGGGCTCTATTGTCCACCCGAAATACACCGCGAAATTCTTCACCGAAAGGTACCACAGCGCTGTTAAATATGCTGTTGGCGCAGGGGATTCGATCCCGGGGAATCACCGGGTTTTGAGAAAAGCGCCATAAAACATCACTACTTCCAGCCGGCCGCTCCTCCCAGGGAATATGGGGAAGTCTCTCACCAACGATCCTTACACTCATGGTCATCCTCCTTGATGCTTTCTGCTAGATCGTATCGGGCTCGGGATACTCAACTCCGAACGTTTCTACCGTAAGCTTCTCCATGCGCTGCTCCGCAAGGGGTTTATCCATTCTATCCCGGGGTGCCGATACAATGGCATCGGCCACGTCCATGCCCTTCACCACCTGGCCAAAGGCCGCGTAGGCACCGTCTAGATGGGGAGCATCAGCCACCATCAGGAAAAACTGGGAGCCTGCTGAATCGGGCCTGTTTGTGCGGGCCATGGAAATAACGCCCCGCTGGTGCTGGAGGGTATTGGCAAAACCATTCTGTTCAAATTCTCCCTTAATGCTATAGCCGGGACCGCCTGTGCCTGTACCTGTTGGATCTCCACCCTGGATCATGAAACCTGGAATGATACGGTGAAAGATCAGTCCATCATAATATCCCTTTTGTACCAGAGAAATAAAGTTGTGCACGGTGTTAGGGGCAACCTCGGGGAACAGTTCAATTTCCATCACCCCAAGTTCACCACAGTCTACTGTAACCACAGGGTTTTTCGCCTGCGCATCCTCCGCATGAGCGGGATTTGCTGCAGCAATAACCATGGCCACAACTCCAAATATCAGCCCTGCCGTCCGCACATAATCCACTGCGCCAACCTCCATCTGTATGATTTTCTTTGCTTAAAAGGACCCACTGCCCAACGTTACGCTGGCAAAGACCGTGGTACTCTTGGCCAAGCCTCCAAACTCTGTTGCTTCCCCACCATAATTGAAGGCCACCCCTATGCTGGGCGAAATTTTGCTGATGGGGGGAAGGCTCAAGGTTGCGCTCACAGTGCCCGATTGATCCGACAAGTTGCTATTGAGAAAGATAGAAACGGACAGCTTCGTGTTCAGCAGTTTGTTCCATCCCACCATGGCCCCGAGGTAATGCCTGCCGGTGGAACCCAGATCAGTTAGCCGGATTTTGGCCGCTTCCGCAGGATTTGTGATCAGCAGCAAGCCATAGTACTTACGGAGATTCTGCACCTCCTCCTGTTTTCGGTACCCTTCACCATTGAAGTAATACTGCGCTGCTGCAGTCAAATTAAACAGCCCTTCGGGGTCATCATGACTATACCTGGCCCCAACCGTGGTATGGAAGAAAAGCTGATCCTTTTTGTAAACCGGATAGTGGAAGGGCAGATCTCCGGCGAAGGCCTTGTCCGAGCCCTTACTCAGAACCGCTTCCCCGAAGATGGCAAAATCACCCAGGGAAGAGGAGAACGTCAGCATACCCCGGGGAGCCTTGTCCTTTTGGTAAAAACCACCCAGGCCGATCTCGGTCCCCCCTACCACAAATTCCATCTTGGGAGCGAGGGCCACCTTGGATATGACATCCACGTCGTCCAAGAGGGTGTAGAGGTAATAGTTGGTGCTGCCTCTGGGGTAGTGCACTTTCAAAGCCACGGGACCTTCCCGTTCTGCTCCTGGGTCGAGGGGATCAAGGCGCCCGATATTGATCACATCGGCTGGACTAAAGAAATAGCCCACGCCCCATTTCACGTTTTGCTTTCCAGCCCGGAAGAACACTTTGTTCTCATAGTTAAAATCGGAGAATAGCTCTTGGAGGCTGATCTCCAGTGGATCCTGGGCGTTTGCTCTTCCGCCGCGCTGCTTGTTAACTGCAGAGCTGAGGCCCAGCTTGCCAAAGACTCTAAAGTTAGGATCGGGCCTCGCATCGAGGTAGAGTTGACCGCCCAAGGATACCCCCAGATTATCCAAGGGATCAGCCCCTTCCACCAAGGTTCTGGAAGCATTGGCCGAAAACCGGTAGTTTCCCCCGTAATCCCAGCCGTCCTGGACTAAAAGGGCTTCCTCCGGCGGCAGAGTCCCTTGCTCTTCCTCGAGTTCCACAAATAAATCGCCGCCAAAAAGGTCATCGAAATCTGTGGCCCAGGCTGTACCCCTTACACCTAGGGAAAAAAACAGTACAGCCAGGAGGATTACCTTATTGCGCATGTTCTTCCCTCCTAACGGTTCACTCTCTCAATATATGCTTTGGTAAAAACATGATCAGGTATGTCGCTGACTGAGATCTCGCTTACACTGATCTGTGTCTTCTGCCCTTCCACCAGCTCGTCAAGGAAGATCAGCTGTACCGGAATGAACACGTCACCCACCTTAGTGTACTTGGGGAAGAGACTTGTACGCATCAGTCGATAGGTCAAGCTGTACTCTTCAGCCTTCAGCACTAACTCACTGTCCTTGGTCACCCAGATCTTGGCATAGGGAAAGGGAACGGTATCATCCACCGCCTTAAGATCAATGATGTACACGTCAAAACTACCCAGAACGCCTTCCATGTACCCCTCCACCTCATAGGAGTCGGAGTAGCTCGTAGAGCCGAAGTCTGCGTTCCTGGCGTCGGAACCCTGGAAGGTTTCTTTCAGGGAGGTGTGGGCAAACTGGCGGCTGGAGGGATCATAGAACCACAGATTGTCACCTTCCAAGAGATACCCCTGCCCCTTTTCGGTTATGGGTTCCTGAATGAGGAGCAAAAAGCGCTCACCATCATCCCGTCGAAACTGCCGTACCACCATTTTTTCGATCCCGGATTCGGGATTCTCCACAATCATGGTCAGTAAGGCGGAAAAGTCGGTACGATCAAAGCGGGATTGTTCATCAAGGCGTTTGAGAATGGCCTCAATGTGAGTAAAATCTTTATCTTGCGCCCCAACGGCCAACGCTGCGGCTAGGACAAGGAGCAACAGCACAAAAATGCGTGTGATTTTCTTCATCGAAAACCCTCCTAAGTATGGGAACTGAGTGCCTTCATCGGAGACAATTTGGCGGCGGCCCTTGCTGGCCAGTAGGCCGCAATCAGACTAGTGAAAACGACTAAGGCTGTGTTCAGAATCGTCTCTGGCAGAGATAAAGCGAAGCTGATCCTCCCGTCATCCAGGAAAAACTGCATGGACGGTGCAGCATTAAAGCGGATGCTCCCCACCACTAAGGTAACAACGGCTGAAAGCACCAGCCCGGCCAGGCAGCCCAATAGGCCAAGGAAGACGGCTTCCCAGAGGAAAATATGCTTAACTTGCTTCTGGTGCATGCCAAAGGCACGCATAGTACCAATTTCCTTCGTCCGTTCAATCATCATCATCCTAAATGTGTTGGTGATCCCAACCATGGTCACCACGAGCAGAATCAGAAAGATCACCAAACCGACGCGATTCAAAACACCCACGACCAGTTCTACAGCCTCCATAATCTGGTTAATATTCATGACCTGATACCTTGTACCTTCCCAGCGTGTGACTTCTTCCTGCTGGGGCAGGGGATCAATGGGCATGCCTCCCACCGTTACGGACACCTCGGGCTCCGCTTCTGCTTCGACTTCTTCTTGCTCGTCGGGATTTCTGAGAGCCTCTCTGAAGGTGCGGGCGAAGATCTCTACCCCGTCCAAATCGGTGACAAACATATTCAACAGCTGGTACTCATGGGGATCCATGCCCAAGAGGGCATTCAGATAGGAGCGACTGATATACGAGGCTGACAGACCGAGCTGCTCTTGATCCTCAATCAATGCCGCCACCTTGACCTCTCCCACGTTTTGTTGACCTGTGAGGGTCTCCAAGCGGATCAGGAGGGTCTCGCCCACCAAGACCCCCAATCGTTCCGCCACCGGTTGGGGCAGGATAATCACGTCATCCTGGGTAAGAACCTCGTTCAGAGAACCCTCCGTAACAGCGAGGCTGCCGAGGAGTTTATCTTCTTCCTCAAAGTCAACACCATAGAGAAGGTGCATGGTTTGTTTGGAACCAAAAATCAAGGAGGGCATGGCCTGGCTGCGACGGGTGAAGCCCTCAATCTGCGCTGCATTTTCTTCTAGCAGGCGATCTAAACGCCCATCGGGGCGAATTTTCATGATCATCTGCCCAGCATCCGTCCACTCCCGCCCCATAATAAAGACGTGACCGCCCAAGGCATGGGAAAAATTGTCACGAATATTGCCCACCACGCCACCGGTGAGCGCGTTAATCAGGGTGATCACCAACATGCCGAAGGCGATGGCTCCAGCCAGGAGGCAACTGCGCTTTTTCTGTCGAGAGATATTGCGAAACGCTACCTTCATCGTTAGGAACATCCAGATCACCTCGAACTTTCCATGGCCTTCAAAGGCGACGTTCTCATGACAATAGCGGTGGGATAGGTGCTGGCGACAACACCCACGATAAGGATCACCACGAAGGACATGATCACCGACGACAGCGATAAAACGGGACGAAGCACCGGGCCGCCGTAGATGATCTCAAAAAAGACATTGCTGGCCTTTAGCCCCACCCGATTAAGGATAAAGAGTACCAGAGCTCCACAAAGCACGCCGATTGTACCTGCAACTCCTGAAAGGAGTAAAGTTTCCCAGACAACCATGCGTCGTACGAAGCGCTTCTGGGCACCGATGGCCCGCATCGTCCCGATTTCTGCCATGCGTTCCGTCACCGAGATGACTAAGGTATTCATGATAATGATAATGGCCACGATGGCGATGACAAAGACAACACCGTTAAAAATGCTCTTGATACCATAGGACAGCTCGGCCATGGCCCCGGCTCCCTGCAGCCACGTTCTAGTCTGGGCCGCAATGCCTTGATCAGCAAAGAACCTGGCGAAGTCTGCCTCTGCCTGCCTTAGGTAGCGCTCGTCAGTCAAACGAACCAAGAGGTACTGCCAGGCTCCCAGATCCTCCACATTGGATTCGTCCCTGCCCGTGGTATCGCCGAGCAGGGAGAACCAGTAATCATCTCCAACGTTCCCCTCTTCCACCTCGACCGGGGCAAAAAGGGAATCAAAGGAAGCAAAAATGTCGTCTTCATCAATCGTTCCAAGAAAAGCACGTTCATCCTCGTTCAGGTCTACCGCTGTGGTGTGACCCACCACCATTCCGGCCAGGGCTCTCACATTGGAAATGTCCATCAAGGAAACCATGTCCAGCTGCACATTGGATTGCTTGAACTGAAAGATCCCGGTGATCTGCACTTCACGAATTCGCATCCCCGTGAGGGTGCTCGCTGAAGTAAACAAAAGCTTATCTCCTGGTCGGAACGTAAAACCAACGCGCCTCTCCAAGAGTTCGGCTACCGTCTTGTTTAGGAGGACTCCCTGCTCACCTGGCTGCCAGAACTCTCCTTCCAAGAGTTCTACATTGTCGGGAAACATAGCTTGGTACTGCCCAGGAATGACGCCAAAGAGCTGCGTCGCGCCGAGCATGGTCTCCCCCCTGGAGATCATCGCTGCCCCTGACACCTGGGGATTGATGTACTCTACATAGGGAAGTGAATTGGCAAACTCTACAATCTCTGCATAGTCGGGAATTCTAGGGACGGCCTGTTCGATGGCGGTAACGTCCTGGTATCCAAATAGAGTCAGATTACCCCGACTTTGCCCTGTGATCATGAGGTGTCCTGTGTAATTCTTGATATAATAGCGTTCGATGCCCGCGGCCGCGGAATCCATAAAGGAGTTGCCCACCACCAAGACCATGATGCCAATCACCATGATCACACCGATGATGGTCGTCTTAACCTTGTGTTCGCGAATATTACGCCAGGCAATGGTGAGGATGATTCTCATAATAGGTTCCCTGCCTTAGCCCCAGTCTTACTGTCCTCGACGACGAGGCCATCGAGGAGCTGAATCACGTGATCGGCGATCTCCATAATGGTTCGGTCGTGGGTGGAGAAGATAAAGGTCGTGTTGAGCTCAGCGTTCATTTTCTTCATCAGTTCGATAATGCTTTGACCGGTCTTGGAGTCCAGATTCGCCGTGGGCTCATCGGCCAAGACGATCTCCGGTTTGGTGGCAAGGGCTCTGGCAATGGCCACCCTCTGCCTTTGCCCTCCGGACAGTTCGTTCGATTTGTGGTGCATATGGTCGGCAAGTCCCACCGCCTCCACTAAGAACTCGATCCACTCTTTGATCTCCTTCTTGCTGGGGCGATTCTTACCTAAGAGCAGGGGAAACTCAATATTCTCGTACACATTGAGCACAGGAATCAGGTTAAAGGATTGGAAAATGAAGCCCAGCGTTTCATGGCGCAGCGTGGTGAGGCCTTTATCCTTCAAGCCCTCGGTGATCGTGCCATCAATACGCACAACGCCCTCTGTGGGCTGGTCAATACAGCCGATAAGATTGAGAATGGTCGATTTCCCCGACCCTGACGGCCCCACAATCGAGGCAAAGTCTCCCTTGTCTATGGCAAAGGTTACACCCCTCAAGGCATGGACTTCTGCCTTCCCGAGTGTATAGACCTTCTTAACGTTCTCCAGTTCAACTATGGCCATCGGATCGTCCCCTTTTTTGCCCTAATATAATCAGTATACCCCAGTGGGTGTGTCTATTCAATGTTTCCCCTTCCCGGTGGCAAATTCCTGGATGCACATAGTAATTCGCCCCTGGCTGGCCTTGGGCTGTCCGTAACAAAAAAGCCGGGTGGTCCCTGCAGGCCCCAACGCGGCTCTTTTCTTCCTAGCTCATCTCACTGTCCCTCTTTCTGCTTGGCATCCTTTCTGCCCCTCCAAGCCTTCCAGGCTCCCTCAAAGCTGAGCCAGGCCGGAAGTTCGTAATGAAAGAGGTTTGTCTTCATGCCCACTGCGAACAGGACAAAGCCCGCGGCAAGGGTCAGAAGCATATCCCTAATAGCAGGCCACTCCCAAAAATCGATATGCCGCAGCACCTCAACGCCCCTGATCCCACAGCTCCGAGCGGCCGGACTGACCAGAAGACCCAGGATCCATTCGGGTTTGCGGCCAATAACGAGCATAGCAAGGGAGAGCAAAAGCATGGCCACAGCCAGCGGACGTCCTTCTCCGAGTTGATCCCGGACAGGGGTTTTCTGTTTACCAAAAAAGGTCAAGCCAATGAGCTTCACAAAGGAAGCTGTGGTGCCCACGCCAACGAGGACAAAAAGTCTCTCCGCCCAAACCATAACTGGGCTCCCCAGAGCGGCCGCATCCAAAATGCTGTGGTGCAGCAGAGTCTTGCTGATGTAGCCGTTGAGGCCAGGAGTGCCGGTGATCCCAAGTGCAGCAACGAACATCATCAGGGCTGTCAAAGGGAATTTGTTCCACAGCCCCCCTAGTTTGTACAGATCAACTTCGCCTGTGCCCAGAATGATAATACCCACGCCGAAAAAGAGAGCGGACTTGAACAAAGCGTGGTTGAGGGAGTGGAAGATGGCACCTGTTATGCCCACTGCTCCGCTCTGTCTTAACACTAAGGCGGACCCGATACCGACCACAATATAACCCATTTGACTAATGCTGTGATAGGCCAAAAGCCGCTTGGCATTACCCTGCAGCAAGGCAAGGCAGACCCCGACGAGCATGGTCAGAACGCCGATCACCACCAAGAGAGTGCCCACCCAGGGAACAAGGTCCGTCTGACCCCAATTCAGAAGCTGGCCCGTTCGAATCAGTCCGTATGCCCCCGTCTTAATTAGGATTCCCGATAGCAGGGCACTGCCAGGGGTGGGTGCGACGGGATGTGCCTGGGGGAGCCAGATGTGCAAGGGCACCAGGCCGGCTTTGATGCCAAAACCGCCAATGAGCAGAAGAATGGCCATGGTAAAAGCAAGGCGATATGCTGTGTTTGTGGCTGCCACTCCGATGCGCAAATCTATCCCCGCTACGTAAAGTAAGATAATGGCGATCCCGATGAATACACCTGCTGCCAACCCAAGATGATGGTATAAGGAACCGGCCTCCTGGGCTTTAGCATCGTCTTGATGATGGGTTACCCAGGCCTGTGAGGTCATGGTCATCAACTCAAAAAACACCAGCAAAACGAGGAAGTTGCCGGCTAAGAATATGCCTTGAGTTGCTCCTAAGGTGATCAGATAATAACGGTAAAAATCCTTACTCTGCTCCTCATATTTCATATAACTGTGCATATAAATCCCAGCAGTAAACCACACGAAGGCGGAAAAAAGACTGAACAAAGCAGACACCGAGTCCACTCGTAAGATGGATTGCAGCAAACTAAAGGAGCTGAATCCAAAGGTGAAGACTCCCCCGCTGCGAGCCAAGGTCATGGTCACGATGCTAGCTAGGAGAGTGGCTGCAGCAGCCCCCATGGCCACTGCAGAATAACCCCGCTGGGAATTTGTTTTTCTTAAGAAAATTGCACCAATCATCGGAACCAGAATCAATGCCAGAATCAAGAACGTCATGTTTCAGCCTCCACTACCACAAATGATCATCCATGAGATCAAAAACACCCACCATCCAAACCGTCCGGCCACAGAAAATGGGTCCTTGGTCTTCCGCTCACAGCTACTACTATACTATTTTGTGAAACATTAATCAAGATCAATCCTCTACCATCCGCCAAAATTAAGCTTCCAGCTAGCGGTACAGATCCTCTGCAACCCGAATACGCAGAAGGAGACCACCGCCTCAAGGAGAATTCACCCAAAAGAGACTTCGCTGGGCCTAGACCCACTACGAAGGAGGAATACGGATGTGTGATACCATGGTCGCTTTGGGAAATTCGACCAAGGATGGTCATGTTATTTTCGCCAAGAACAGCGACCGTCAGCCAAATGAGCCCCTGCTCATGCTAGACATTCCCCGTCAGCAGCATGCACCGGGCAGCCAGGTGCACTGTACCTACATCAGCGTCGATCAGGTCAGGGAAACGTATCGTGTGCTGCTGTTTAAACCCTCCTGGATGTGGGGAGCCGAAATGGGAGCCAATGAGTTCGGCCTGAACATCGGCAACGAGGCCGTATTTACCAAAGTCAGACAAGGCCCTAACAGCCTTTTGGGAATGGACTTAGTGCGGCTGGCTCTAGAACGCTGCAAAACCAGCACAGAGGCCCTGCACTTGATGACCGATCTCTTGGCCAAGCATGGTCAGGGAGGGAACTGCGGATATGAGAAGCGCTTTGTTTACCATAACTCTTTTTTAATCGCAGATCGCAACTCCGCTTGGGTCTTGGAGACCGCCGGCCCCTATTGGGCCGCTCAAAAAGTTCATGACGTGCGGGCTATCTCCAATCGGCTCAGCATAGGCCGTGACTTCGATCTGGCCCACCCTGAACTCGTTGACTATGCCGTTTCCAAGAAGTGGTGTCGGAATGCGAATGATTTCGATTTTGCCCGCTGCTACTCCAACCATCTTGTCACCAGGTTCAGCGGCTCGCAAAGCCGCCAGGGGGCCTGCTCCCTTCGTTTACACCAGGAAAAGGGACAGATCACCGTAGAAACGATGATGGAGATTCTTCGGTCCCATGAGCAGAAACTCGGTCACCAAGGACCCTTCCGTCGTTCCTCCCTGGGGAGCGTCTGCATGCACGGGGGAGGCTTGGTGGGAGATCACACAACGGGGAGCTACATCGCCTCCCTAAGCAGCACCTTGGATACCTACTGGGTCACAGGGAGCTCCACTCCCTGCATTTCCGTCTTCAAGCCCTACTGGATGACAGAAAACGAGATCCTCTTTGATCGAGAGCAAGGAGAAGCCCTGCATTATTGGCTATTCAGGGAAGAATTCCATCGTCTTGTACTGCAAAACAAGGTGGACAACCTAGACAATCATCTCCGCCAAGGAGCGGATCTGGAACGCAAAGCCCTGGATCAAGCAGCTTCCCTGGGCGCGGAGGCGGAGCCAGGCAAGCTTAACGCCATCATGGCAGAGTTCTGGCAGGTCGAAGAGAAGCTGGTGCAGACCACGGTGGAGGAGAGCCGATGGAATCAAGGGAACATGAAGGGCAGCCCCTACTTTCGGCATTACTGGAAGAAACAGACGAAAAAACTCGGTTTCTAGACCTTCACTGTGTGGCGATTGTCTCCAAAAGCTCCATCACTTCCTCGGCGATCAGGAGAACTTCAGTGACCCTTCCCGGCCCTGCCGGCAGCATAAAAGATATTTTCCCGCTGCGATTCTTCTTATCCGCCAGCATAGCCCGGATCAACTTCGTCCAGAGTCCCTCCTTTAGGGTCAGCCCAGCGCCTGTCCTTCCCAGGAGGGTCAGGATCGCCTGGCTCTGGGCTGAATCGATCAAGCCCAGGCCCTCCGCCATACGGGTTTCTAGATAGAGACCAACAAAGACCGCTTCTCCATGTGTGTATTGCTTGTAGAACGTTACTGCTTCCAGAGCATGGCCTATGGTGTGACCACAGTTGAGGACTTTACGCACGCCATGTTCCTTTTCGTCCTGGGCCACCACCTCTGCCTTGATTTCACAGCAGCGTTTGATGACTTCTGTGAGGATCTCCTCCTCCAGCGCAAGCAGCTGGGAGAGGTGCTCCTGCAGATAACAGAAGAAGGCGTAATCCCAAGCCAGTCCATATTTGATCACTTCAGCGAGACCACTGATAAAATGACGTTGGGGCAGGGTCTGAAGGGTTCTAGGGTCAATGAACACCCCTTGGGGCTGATAAAAACTCCCCACCATATTCTTACCCCCTGGCAAATTGACCCCCGTTTTTCCGCCTACTGCACTGTCTACCTGGGCCAGCAAGGTGGTGGGCACCTGGATATAGGGAATGCCCCGCATATAGACGGAGGCGCAAAAGCCTGCCAGATCGCCTACCACACCTCCGCCTAAAGCCACCACAATAGAATGCCTGGTCAGCCCGGATTTTTGCATTCTGTCAAGAATCGCTGCCGCAGTCTGGAGATTTTTTTCTTCTTCACCCGGGGCAATCACGATTTTGTGCATCGTCAGGTCCCAAGCAGGACTGCGGCCATAGAGAGCATCCACCGCCTCGTCTGTGATTACGACCCCACCCTCCGCTGGGGGCAAAAGGTCTTGGAGGTCATCTAGTAGACCTGGGGTAATCTGCAGGGAATAGCTGGAGGGTCCTAAATTGACTTGTACCGTCTGCATGAAAACACCTTCCTCATTTAACAACCTTCTGCAGCACCCGCTTAAACCCTGGAAAAGAAATGTCGATGCAGGCACTGTCCTGGATTCGCACAGAACTAGGGGCAAACAAGCCAGCCACCGCCAAGGCCATGGCCATGCGATGATCACCATAGCTTGCCAACTCCACTCCCCCGCGGATCCTGCTGGGTCCTTGGATCACTAAACCATCGGGGAGTTCTTCGATGCGAACGCCCAGTTTGCCAAGCTCCGCAACGAGTGCAGCGATGCGATTCGATTCCTTCACTCGCAGCTCCTCGGCCCCAGTGATGGTGGTTGTTCCTTCAGCCATTGCTGCAATCACCGCCAGGATGGGAATTTCGTCCACCAGGACCGGGACAAGCTCCTTTGTTATGGTTGTTCCATGGAGCATCCTACCCCTGACCACAAGATCGCCCACCTTCTCCCCGGCCCAATTCTTTTGGTTCTCCACCGCGATGGCGGCTCCCATCTTCCCTAGTACATCAATGATCCCGGTGCGGGTGGGATTAAGCCCAACATTGCGAATAACCAGATGGGAACCTGGCATGGCTGCCGCGGCGCAAAGGAAAAAGGCCGCTGACGAGATATCTCCGGGTACCCGTATCTCTTGGGCCTGCAGTTCGGAACAAGCCAACCGGATCGTACCATCGTCCACCTGGATTCTCGCCCCTAACGAGGCCAGCATGATCTCTGTGTGATCGCGCGCAGGAAACACTTCCCTAACAAGGGTCTCGCCCTCAGCGTACAGACCAGCTAGAAGAATGGAGGACTTCACCTGAGCACTTGGAATTGGCAGGGTATAATCAATGCCCCGCAGTTTCCTTCCCTCAATTGTGAGAGGCGGCCGGTCGGTTCCATCTACCCCACATAGAGCAGCACCCATCTGCCGCAGCGGTCCGATGATTCTGTCCATGGGTCGCCTCTGCAGAGAAGCATCTCCGGTAATGGTGCAAGAAAAGCCTTGAGCCGCTAATATGCCGCAGATTAAGCGCATCGTGGTTCCAGAGTTCCCCGCGTCCAACACCTTTTCGGGAGCCCGAAGTCCCCTGAGACCACGCCCACTGATGACCACGCCCTGCCCTGCGTGCTCAATCTCCACCCCCAACTGCCGAAAGCAGCCTATGGTGTTCTGGCAGTCCAAAGCGGGCAGAAAGCCGCGAATCCTCCCTTTCCCCTTGCTGATGGAAAGGAGCATCACGGCTCGATGCGAAATGGATTTATCCCCTGGAACAGTGATCTGCCCCTCTATGCGGCTGATCGTTTGCGTTTTTAGCAACTTGATCACCTCACCTAATTAAAGGGACGGCTGCATACATTTGTCAAGCCTTTTCTGTCCCTTGTGCCCAGCCAGCGTCAAAATGTCCTTGACAAAGTGGAGAAAGGGTTTTATCCTTAGGACAATAGATAAAGATGATGAATAGGAAGAGTAACCATCATTAACCTGACAGAAAAGGGAGTGTTGGTGAAAGCAGAAGCTTTGTTTTCGCCAAGCTGAGAGCTCCCCCAGGGGCGTTTTGGCGAAAACCACCTAGGAGTTGCCAGCCGAACTTGGACAGAGTCCGTCTGAAAGTAAGCGAGGCCGGGAGCACCGTTACATGCAAGCAAGGAGTGGACTTGTCTTTGGCGATCAGGCCGGAGACAGTCAATTTGGGTGGAACCGCGACAGCCTCGTCCCATGTGGATGAAGGTTTTTTTATTTCCCAACAGAAAGGAGCGATAGTCGTGGATGAAAACATTGGAATGATAAATAAAGAGGAGGTCATGCGTCATACTGCTGCCCACATTATGGCCCAAGCGGTCTTGAGGCTGTGGCCCGAGACGAAAATCGCCATCGGACCTGTGATCAAGAACGGTTTTTACTATGACTTTGACCTAGAACACAGGTTTTCTCCTGAGGATCTGGAGACGATTGAAGCGGAAATGGAGAAGATCATTGCAGAAGATCTGCCCATTGTCCGAGAAGAGCTCACCCGGGATGAAGCTGTGGAAATGTTTGCAGCCCAGAAGCAAGATTACAAACTGGAGCTATTGGAGGGACTGGATGAGGGGATCAGCATCTACCGCCAGGGCGAGTTTGTGGATCTCTGTCGAGGACCGCACCTAGAATCCACTGCAAAGGTCAAGCATTTCAAGCTGCAGAATGTGGCCGGTGCATATTGGCGCGGTGATTCCAAACGACCGATGCTGCAGAGGATCTATGGTTTGGCCTTCCAGAACGGCAAGGACCTCAGGGCCCATCTGCGCATGCTAGAAGAAGCGGCCAAGCGGGACCACCGAGTGCTGGGACGTCAATTGGATTTGTTCAGCATCCAAGACGAGGGACCTGGTTTCCCCTTCTTCCACCCCAAGGGAATGGTACTGCGCAACTGTCTCGAGGAGTATTGGCGTGAGGAACATCGCAAGCATGGATATGTGGAAATCAAGACTCCCATCATGCTTCACGAAGATCTCTGGCATCGTTCAGGGCACTGGGACAACTACAAGGACAATATGTACTTCTCCACCATTGACGAGCAGACATTCGCCATCAAACCCATGAACTGTCCCGGTGCTATGTTGCTGTACAAACGTAAGCTGCACTCCTATCGGGATCTGCCGATTCGAATGGCGGAAATGGGCTTGGTGCACCGCCACGAGTTGTCAGGAACGCTGCACGGTCTGATGCGAGTTCGCGCCTTTACCCAGGATGATGCGCACATCTTTATGCTCCCCAGCCAAATCCAGGAGGAGATCGAAGGGGTGATTGACTTTGTGGATGAGGTCTACAAAGCCTTCGGGTTTAAGTACCACGTGGAGCTGTCCACCAAGCCCGAAAACGCCATTGGTGATGACCAGATGTGGGATACCGCCATCGAAGCCCTGCGACAGTCTCTGGAGTCCAAAAGGCTCGACTATGTAGTCAATGAAGGTGATGGCGCTTTTTATGGACCGAAGATCGATTTCCATCTTGAAGACAGCATTGGACGGACCTGGCAATGCGCCACAATTCAACTGGACTTTGCCATGCCGGAGCGCTTCGACCTCACCTACATCGATGAGGACAACGAGCGCAAACGCCCTGTGATGATCCATCGAGTGCTTTACGGTGCTTTGGAACGCTTCATGGCGATTCTGGTGGAGCACACAGCAGGGGCTTTCCCCACTTGGCTTGCTCCCGTGCAGGTGCAGGTGATCCCCGTAGGCGATGATTATCTCCACTACGCTCATGAAGTAGAGAACATCCTCTTCAAGGAAGGAATACGTGTAGAAGTAGACGGCAGAGGGGAAAAACTAGGCAAGAAGATTCGCGAAGCCCAGCTGCAGCAGATCCCCTACATGCTCATCGTAGGGCAAAAGGAGCAGGAAGCCCAAAAAGTAGCTGTACGGCATCGCCGAGGCGGCGATCTAGGAACGCTGGACACCCTTGAGTTCATCAACAGAGTTAAGGAAGAGATTGCTCAAAAGAAACAGGACTGATAAGAGGAGCGTAAAGGGCAGAGTCACTGGTCCGATGACCAATTGACTCTGCCCTTCGCCTACTCATCTCACCAAGTGTGTTTCAGAGAATAGGTTCTGAAGTCATTATGTGTGCCGGCCAATAGCAATCCAAGTGCCAGCAGCACCCGCAGATCCTTCAGCAGAGGATGGGGATCCTGAACCCCTTCAGCCATCAGAAAGGGCACCTTACGAACATGCTCCAAGAACTCCAATTGCTCATCTGTGAAGCCCGTCAACAGCTTCAGATCCCCTTCCGGCACCAAACTCCGCAATTCTTGGGGTATCCGTTCCAGATCGCCTTCCTGGAAATTGCCATAGAATGTTCTCCATTGGTCAGTGCTTAAGCCAAGAAACTCTGCAATTTGGGCATTGTTGGCGTATCCCTTTTGCGCGCAGTCAACGGCAATCTTCACCCTCAACTGAGGATGTCCCTCACACGCCTTCTGCAGGAAGTCCAAAGATGCCTGGACATACGAAGATTCTGAACGAAGAATATTTACCTTCCTCCCGTTTACCCTCCCTGGTGCCATTACTATTCTAGGCCGTTCTCAAAAATCCTGCTTGTTTTTTTAATTTTTTATCACTATGTCTGATAATTGTATTATTGTACACTTGGATCGGTGGGAACACGTAACAGATCGCCAACTTGGAGGCTGTTAGGATTGGAAATACCATTCTCCTCGGCAATCAGCCGATACAGACTGGGGTCCCCCAACAACTCTCCCGCAATGGACCACAAATTGTCCCCGCGCTTCACAACATATTCCACATAGCGAGGTACCGTTGGCGGCGGAGCAATGGTGGTTGTTTCCCGCGCTGGGGCTGCGGTCTCAGAATCCTCAGTTCCTGGTGCAGGAGATTCCCTGCGAGGAGCGCTTTCCGGCTGCACAGGCTGCATGGTAACCACAGGATCTGGCTCCATGGCGGTCTGGGTCAGCGGCTGCGGCGGAGGTTCCGGCTGGAAGTACATGTCCCGAATAATGGAGTAGCCTGCTGTACCGCCCAGGATCAGCAAGAACACAATCAACACCGCCACGACCATTCTCAGCCAAGGACTGGGTCGATCCAGGGCAATACCCACTTCATTTTCGGCCATATCCCTCAGCACATAATAGCCGTCTAAACGGCTCCACTCGCCATCGACCACACGATAGGCCGCCCTTTCACTTCCCTGCGTGTCCATGACATAAGCGACTTGCCAGGGTTTGGGGAAGAAACGTTGGTGTTGCTCCCGATCGAGCTTGGACAGGAAGACGCCGAATCCTGGATGGGTATGGACCCAGCCAAGGATCTCCTCCCCCGCCTTCAAGGCCATTTGCACAGTCCTGTAATGATCCTGGTTAATCACCAGGCGCGAAGCATCACTTTTTTGAGGAATGGGCACAAAACGCTCCACCATGAGTTCGTATTGCTCAGCTGACTTGAGCTCTTGCTTTCTTCCAACCAAAAACCCGCCGTGTTCACCGAGGGAATGGAGATGCGAAAATTGATCGATGGCCAGCATGACTTCCTCGCGAAAAACCAGGCGCGGAAAAGGACCGGCCTTACCCACTAAGAATCGTCTGGTGGAAAAGGTTATGCGTTCTTTACCCAAGGCACTCCCCCCTAAAATATGCTGAAGTCGAGAACGTCTGACAAACGTCGCAACATGCTGATGCCCACCACGCTATTGCCCTTACGATCCAGGGCAGGTCCATAGGTGGCCAGGCCGTACTGTCCGGGAACCACGCCCAAAATCCCACCGGAAATTCCACTCTTGGCGGGAATCCCCACCTGGATGGCGAACTCCCCGGACCCATTATACATACCGCAAGTGACCATAAAGGTAGACACTAGACGAACGGCATTGGCAGAGACAATGGGGGTACCGGCTCCATTTATACCTTTCGCAGCCAAGAACATGCCTATGCGGGCAAGGTCCGCACAATTTACTAAAATGGAGCATTGGCGAAAGTACAGATCAAGGACTTCTTCTACATCACCTTCCAGGCCGTTGATATCTTTCAGGAAGTAGGCTAACGCACGATTGCGATGGCCCGTCTCCTTTTCTGACAAATAAACCGCTTCGTCAATTTCTATCGGCCGATCAAGGATGCTTTCCAGGAGCCCAGAAATCAGAGAGAAGCGCTCCTCCACGGAAGCGCCTGGAATGAGAGAGCAAACGGCAATCGCCCCCGCGTTAATCATGGGATTCAGGGGCTTCTGCTCCGACGTCTCCAGCTTGACAATGCTGTTAAAGGAGTCCCCGGTTGGTTCAGAACCAACTTTGGCAAAGACCACCTCGACGCCGCGCCGCTCCAAGGCCACCAACAGGCTAAAGACCTTAGAGATACTCTGGAGCGTAAAATTCTGTCGCGTATCCCCAGCTTCAAAAAGCCCCCTCGCGGTCATCATGGCTACTCCTGCCATCTGGGGGTCAGCCTTCTTCAACTCCGGTATATAGCTGGGTAATTGACCGCGCTCTGCATGCTTGCGGCATTCCTGCACTACCTCATTCAAAAGCCCGCTGTAGTCAAAGACAGAACTCACGTCTCTACCTCCAATACAGAACCCATGAGAATCGGCAAAGAGATAGACCCTAGGCAGGGTCGTTAAGGGCGCTCCAGACACGAATGGTATCCTTCCCTGCCTCCTTTGCTTGATACATGGCCTGGTCTGCAAACAAGAGCAGTTGGTGCTTATCTTTGGCATCTTGAGGCGCCGAAGAAATACCGATCGATACGGTAATAGGCTTAGTCCAAACGGTCCCCTGGAGGGATTCTAGATTAGTCACGATCCGCTGGGCTACGCGCTGTGCACCGTCACCGGACATATCCCTGAGCAGCACAACAAACTCGTCACCGCCGTAGCGAATGACCCTATCACCCGATCGGATGCTACTATTAACTGTTTCTACCAACTTCTTAAGGACTTTATCGCCTTCGCAATGCCCATAGGTATTGTTGTAATCAGAAAAATCGTCAACATCAATGAAAAGCAGGGATGTCGCGTCCTGGGACGGTTCCCCCAGCCAACTGGTTAAGTAGCGGAAATTGTAGGCTCCAGTCATCTCGTCAACAACCAGTTCTTCCTCCAGTTCCTGCCGGCGGGCCCGCTCACTGCTGACTTCCGCCGCAGCCTTGAGCAGTCCCGACAGATTCAGTAGTAACAGAGAAAAGGCCAAAATACCCCAAAGTCCATAGCTGATGCCAAAAAACGTGAAGATGACCCCAATGAATGCGTTACTCAAATTGCTGTAGAAATTGGGCCACCCCAGCTCTCGGATCTGGTCAAACCAGGTGACTCCCCTCCAGATGGAAACCAGGAGGCAGACTAGGGCTATGTTGGCAAAAATATAGGCTAAGATACCCCCTGACAGAGCCAGAACGAAGCCCAACCCTGTCGTGCCAAACGTCCTGCTAAAAAGTTGAAGGGTAATGGAACCCAAGAAGGTGCACAGGGCAAATTGGGCGGCGTTAAACATCGTCCGCTGCCACTCCTTTTTATGCCTGACACCGTCATAGATACCCCCCAGCACCGAAATGGCCATGGCCGGAGTTGGACCGCAGAAATACATGAGGGGCAGCACAGCAGCGGTACTCAAAGAATATTCAATACGATCTCCTATCCGCACCACAACGGTCTGCAGATAGAGCATCAAAGCACCAAGTATAAGCATAAAGGGCCAGTTGGCCCAATCCGGGTTTTGATAAAAGGCAATCCCCACAACAACGGTGATAACTGCTATCACATAGATGGCCGCGTAAAATAACCTCTCTGATCCTCTAGGCTCCAAGTAAGCACCCCCCCGGGCAACGCTTTACTAATTATGGTATTTCTGTGTTAATCAGCAATGTCCTGCCAGATCTGGTTTACTTCGTTAAAAAAGGCTTTTTCTGCGAGGAGTCATCAACAAATTGGAGGATTGACTGTAAGATCTCGCCTCTTCCCTGACCTGTTTGTGCGGAAAACAAAAGTGGTGCTGTGCCCAGCGAGTCACGGATGATCTTGGTCTGGCGTCCATACTGCCCCCGGCTGATCTTGTCCAGCTTCGTGGCAATCAGGACATAGGGCATGTCCATGGTCTGCAGCCACTGGCTCATGGTCTGATCATCTGCGGTGGGCGTATGTCGCACATCAACTAGGTGCAAGACGCCAACCAAATTGGGGCGGCCCATGAGGTAGGTCTCAATCATGGGTCTCCATTTTTTGCGGACCGACTCGGGCACCTTAGCAAACCCGTAACCGGGCAGATCGACCAAACAAATCGTGTCCACCCGGTAAAAGTTCAAGGTCTGGGTGCGTCCAGGCTGATTGGATGTACGGGCAAACTTCTTTCTGTTAACGAGAGTATTAATGAGAGATGACTTGCCAACGTTGGAACGACCCACCAGAGCGATTTCCTTGCGATCATGGACGGGATAGCCCTTAGGGTCCACTGCGCTGGTGAGAAACTCGGCGTTATGCAGATTCAAGCTCATGTCCTCTCTCCCATCCACGGTTCACCCCCGGCGGGAAGATTCGGTAGCATGAAGGGCAAAGGACCCTCGCTCTCCGCGACCGGATACAAGGCATGACCGAGGACCTCATCCATGTGTTCAACCAAGGAGATCTGCAACTTGCCCAACACAGAACTTGGGATTTCTTCCAAGTCTTTTTCGTTATCCACAGGAAGCAGAACATGGGTGATGCCCGCGCGGTGAGCGGCCAAAAGCTTTTCCTTTACACCGCCGATGGGCAGCACTCTGCCGCGCAGCGTGATCTCGCCTGTCATGGACAATTCATGTCGTACGGGGCGATTGGTGAGCGCGCTGGCTAAGGCTGTGGCTATGGTGATCCCAGCAGAGGGGCCGTCTTTTGGAATAGCACCCTCAGGAATGTGCATGTGGATATCACATCTCTCATGGAACTTGGGATCGATACCCAGTTCCGCAGCCCTAGACCTGAGGTAGCTCAGGGCGGCCTGGGCCGATTCACGCATCACTTCACCGAGTTTTCCGGTGAGAGTCAACTTCCCTTTACCATCGACCACTGTCACCTCAATAGAGAGGATCTCCCCACCCACCGTGGTAAAGGCCAGACCTGTGGCGACTCCCACCTTGTCTTCCGTATTGGCTTGGCTCTGATGGTAGCGGGGGATGCCCAGGTACTTGTGCACGTTGCTCACAGTAACGCGGGCACTTTGGGTTTGTCCCTTCACAATTTCTGTAGCCACCTTACGGCATACAGTGCCCAAACGCCGCTCTAAGGTGCGAACCCCGGCTTCTTTGGTGTATTCATGAATAATCCTGTAAATGGTGTTATCGGAGATTTGCAGCTGCTCCGGTGTCAAACCATTGTTCTTAAGCTGTTTAGGCCAGAGATGCCGCCTGGCGATCTCAAACTTCTCATATTCGGTGTAACCGGGAATCTCGATCACTTCCATTCTGTCCCGCAAGGGAGGGGGAATGGAGTGCAAGACATTGGCTGTGGTGATGAAGAGGATCTCGGAAAGATCAAAGGGAACCTCGAGATAATGATCGCCGAAGCGATGATTCTGCTCCGGATCAAGCACCTCTAAGAGGGCGGAGGCAGGATCACCCCGGAAATCGGATGCCAGTTTGTCCACTTCGTCCAGGACAATGACGGGGTTAAGGCTGCCCACAGTCTTCAGAGTCTGGATGATTCGACCAGGCATCGATCCAATGTAGGTGCGGCGATGCCCTCGGATCTCCGCCTCGTCCCGCACACCCCCCAATGACAGACGGGAGAAATTGCGGTTCAAAGCAGTGCCCACAGACTGGGCCAGCGATGTCTTGCCCACTCCAGGGGGACCAACAAGACACAGAATCGGTCCCTTCGAGGACTTCGTCAGTTGCCGAACAGCCAAAAACTCCAGGATTCGCTCCTTCACCTTGTCCAAGCCAAAGTGATCCCGATCGAGAAGTTCCTCCGCGACATTAAGATCCAATCGATCCTTGGTCCGTTTGGACCAGGGCAATGCGAGCATCCAATCGATATAATTGCGGACAACAGTGGCCTCCGCGGCCATGGGAGCCATACGTTCTAGCCGATGGATCTCATGAAGAACCTTAGCTTTAGCCTCTTTCGGAAGTTTGGCCTTTTCCAATTTATCTTTTAGTTCATCAATCTCGGTGGAGCCCCGTTCGTCCCGCTCACCGAGCTCCATTTGGATGGCTTTGATCTGCTCCCGCAGGTAGTACTCCCGTTGCGCCTTCTCCATCTGTTTACGCACGCGCTGCTGAATATTTTTCTCCATGCTCAGGATTTCACCCTCGCGGTAGAGCAAACCTAAAATAGCCTCCAGCCGTTTATCGACGGGAAATATCTCCAGCAGCCGTTGTTTCTCCTTGAAAGCTACGTTCAACTGGCTGGCAATTGTATCCGCGAAACGGTGAACATCCTCAATACTGCTCACCGTCAATAATACCTCGGCCGGTATTTTCTTGCCAAGGCGCACATACTTTTCAAACTCCTCACGCACAATGCGCATTAACGCCTCGCGCTCGTAACGATCCATCTCTCCGACTGTTTCAGGAACAGGTGTTACAAAGGCCTCGTAATAGCCTTCAGCATCATCAATATGCTCCAAGTTTACTCTGGAGATACCCTCCACTAAAACCCGGATCTGACCTTCTGGCACTTTGAGCAGCTGTTTCACCTCGCACAAAGTACCGACATCATAAATATCTTCAGGCTGCGGATCCTCCGTAGCCACCAGATGCTGAGCCGCCAAAACAATACGGCCGTCCCTGAGCATAGTCTGCTCAACGGCTTCGATGGAGCGGACACGCCCCACCTCAAGCGGCGTTACCATGTAGGGAAACACCAGAGTTCCACGGAGAGGTAGCAACGGATAAGTTTGGGACTTAATTGGTTGTACCATTTCTACACCCCCATAGTATCGTTCTATGTCCATTGTATCATAGTTTGGAAAATCAGGGAATTATCCCCGAAGAGATTTTAGGAGACGCTCCCAATAAGCCATGAGTGTTGAGGGCTGTGAAGGGAACGTGACTTTGCCCCTCGCCGGCCTCCAAAAGTGCATGCTCCAGCACTTCAGAGATCTTCTTCACGGGCACAATCTCGATCCCGGGTATCGTGGCCAAAATGTCCTGCCAGTTCGCTGCGGGAATGAGCACCTTGGTGATCCCCTCTTCCGCTGCAGCTCTGACCTTAGGTACAATCCCACCAACAGCCTTAACCCAGCCATGAATCGTCACTTCCCCCGTCATGGCCACATGACTGGTGACCGGCCGGTTGGTTAAAGCCGACGTTACAGCTGTGACCATGCTAACTCCTGCCGAAGGACCGTCAACGGGAACTCCGCCTGGGAAATTAATATGGATGTCATAGTCTTGGGGATTCAGCCCCAGACAGGCTTTGAGCACCGTAAAGACATTGTCGACTGAGCAGCGAGCCTGGGAGCGGCGGCGCATCGTGCGTCCCTGCCTTCCGAACTCCTCTTCTTCCATCACCCCCGTCACCTGCATACGTCCCTGGTTTGGTCCAACCAGGATGGCGGTGGCTTCTACCTCGATCACGGTTCCAATATTCGGTCCGTACATGGCCAGACCATTGACCACCCCTACTGTGGGATCCTGGCGAATTTCGCTCTGCGGTCGAGGCGCATACTGCCCGCAGTTGAGTACCCATTCAATATCGGCTTTGGCAATACTGCTGCGACCATCCGTGGTCACCACTCCGGCAGCGATTTGGACAATGTTCACCGCGTCACGGCCATTGCTGGCAAAACGCTTGATTTCGCCCAGGGCCTCAGGATCCAGGGGGTATTGGATCCTCTTGGCGGCATTGTCAGCGATAACTCCAATCTCTTCGGGACTTAGATTGCGAAAGAATACCTCCAGGCAACGGGAGCGCAGTGCTGGCGGAAGATCTGAGGCCAGACGGGTTGTGGCACCTATCAGCCGAAAGTCCGCAGGCAAGCCATGTTCGAAAATCTCACGAATGTGTGCCGGGATATTATGATCTTCCGAGGAGTAGTAGGCGCTGTCCAGGAACACTTTGCGATCTTCCAGCACCTTCAGGAGCTTATTGAGCTGAATGGGATGGAGTTCCCCGATTTCATCAATGAAGAGCACTCCGCCATGGGCCTTGGTCACCGCTCCAGGCTTTGGTTGAGGGATTCCGGCCACCCCTAAGGGGCCTGCCCCCTGGTAAATGGGATCATGAACCGAACCCAGTAGAGGATCTGCGATGCCGCGCTCGTCAAAACGGGCGGTTGTTGCGTCGACTTCGACAAAGACCGCATCACGTTGAAAAGGAGACAAGGGATTGGACTTGGCCTCCTCCAGCACAACCCGGGCCGCGGCAGTCTTGCCCACACCTGGAGGGCCGTAAACAATGACGTGCTGGGGATTGGGTCCGCACAAGGCAGCCCTTAACGCCTTCAGCCCATCGTCCTGCCCAATGATCTCCTGAAAATCCCTGGGTCTTGTTAATTCTGACAGCGGCTCGGTAAGGCGAATGGCCTTCAGCCTTGCCAGCTTATCCATCTCCTTTCTGGACTCCCGATCAACAGCAGATTTCGTACCTTGCTGCTGCCGTAGGAGATTCCAGAAATAGAGGCCAATGACGATAGCAAAAAACAGATTGATCAATCCGAGGATACCCATGATCACTTCACTCCTCTCCGAGACTCACACTCTATTATGCCCGGGGAGAAGAAAAAGGATAAGCCGGAACAAATCCGACTTATCCTGAAGTTGACCATTTGGTTTGCACCTTAGGCGCTCTCTTCTTTGCCTTTGCCCTTTGCTTTGCTGCGAACAATCAAGGGCTGTTCTGCTTTCTCCACCGAGGCCAGGGTAATCACGCACTTGGACACATGTTCTTCGGTAGGTACATTATACATCACATCGAGCATAATTCCCTCCACAACCGTGCGTAGACCCCGAGCTCCGGTCTTTTGTTCCAAAGCCTTATCTGCAATCATACGCAACGCTTCGGGTTCAAACTCCAGCGCCACCCCATCCATATGCAAAAGCTTCTGGAATTGCTTGACCAGAGCGTTCTTGGGTTCGGTCAAAATCCGCACTAAGGCATCGGCATCTAGGGCATCTAGAGTGCACACCACGGGCACACGACCAATGAACTCCGGGATGAGACCGTAGCGCAGCAGATCTTCCGGCATGGTCTGGCGCAAAATGTCGCCAAGCTTTTTCTCTTCCCGGGTAAGAACTTCGGCACCAAAACCAATGTTCTTGTGCCCAATTCTTCTCTCAATAATCTTCTCCAACCCGTCAAAGGCACCACCGCAAATGAACAGAATGTTCGTGGTGTCGATCTGGATAAATTCTTGATGGGGGTGCTTGCGTCCACCCTGAGGGGGAACAGAGGCCACTGTGCCTTCTAGGATTTTTAGCAGCGCCTGCTGCACGCCTTCTCCAGATACGTCCCTGGTGATGGATGGATTTTCCGATTTGCGGGCGATTTTGTCAATCTCATCGACATAGATGATGCCCCGCTCGGCGCGTTCCACATCATAGTCCGCGGCCTGAATCAGCTTCAGCAAAATGTTCTCCACGTCTTCTCCCACATAGCCTGCCTCCGTTAGACTCGTGGCATCGGCGATGGCAAAAGGTACGTTGAGAATGCGAGCCAAGGTCTGCGCCAAGAAGGTCTTGCCGCTCCCGGTGGGCCCCAGCATGAGGATGTTACTTTTTTGAAGCTCAACATCATCCGCTTTTTCATTGCTGTTGATCCGTTTATAGTGATTATAGACGGCCACAGCCAAGGCCTTTTTGGCCTCGTCCTGGCCAATCACGTACTCATCTAAAGCTTCCCGAATTTCCTTGGGCTTGGGAACGCTGTCCAGTTCAATATCATGTTCTTCGGTGAACTCTTCCTCGATGATTTCGTTGCAGAGCTCTATACATTCATCACAAATGTAGACCCCTGGTCCGGCGATGAGCTTCTTTACCTGCTCCTGCATTTTCCCGCAAAAGGAACATTTCAACTGTCCTTTTTCATCGCCAAATTTGAACATCCAATCACCTCACTCGTCGCTTACGACTGTTCGTCTTTGCTCCCGCTCTTCGTGAGCACGCCATCGATCAACCCGTACTCCCTGGCGCTCTGCGCTGACATATAATAATCTCGATCTGTGTCCTGTTCGATCCTCTCTAGAGGTTGGCCTGTATGGTGTTGCAGGATCTTGTTGGCCTTGTTTTTCAAGAGCAGGATCTCTTTCGCCTGAATTTCGATTTGGCTGGCCTGCCCCTGTGCACCACCTAAGGGCTGGTGAATCATGATGCGCGAATTGGGCAACGCAAAGCGTTTGCCCTCAGCCCCGGCGGCCAGGAGTAAGGCGGCCATACTAGCGGCCATACCAACACAAATTGTGGAGACATCCGCCTTGATGTACTGCATCGTGTCGTAAATCGCCAATCCCGAATAGATTACCCCTCCAGGGCTGTTGATATACAGGTTAATGTCTTTGTCAGGATCCTCTGACTCTAAGAACAGAAGTTGGGCAATGATCAGATTGGCCACATGATCGTCAATGGGACCGCCAATGAAAATAATGCGATCCTTAAGGAGCCGGGAGTAAATGTCAAAAGCCCGTTCTCCTCTATTTGTCTGCTCTACAACCATTGGGATTAAAACACTCAATCCTCTCCCGCCTTTCCGTATCCAAGTTTTATTCTTGCTCTGCCGCCTCCGAAGGAGCGTCCACTTCGGTAATCTCGGCGTGATCAACGATAAGCTGGATCGTCTTTGTTCTGCCGATGGTATGCTCAATAGCTTCCCGTTGGCTTTCCCAGTATTCACGCATTCTTCCCTCTACTTCAGGGGTGAGCTCACCGCCGTGACTCAGATATTCCTGAATCTTCTCATTCACTTCTTCACCACTGACAGTAATACCTTCTTGTTCCCGGATGGCCTCGAGGATTAGGTCATGCATGATCCAGGTCTTGGCCACGGGCTCAAAGGACGCCCTGATTTCCTCCCGGCTCTGACCGGTCATTTCCAGATACATCTCTTCACTAACCCCGCGCCTGGCCATGCTGGCAAGGTAATCCTCCATGATGTGCTCTGCTTGATGATCAATCATGGATTGGGGAATCTCACAAGGACTATCCTCAGCAATAAGCTCTAATAGTCTATTCTCCACTTTGGCAGTGGTTCTGCGGGTAGCCTCGTCCTCTAAGTTTTTCCGAATGACCGCCTTCAATTCATCCAGCGTTTCATATTCGCTAATGTCCTTGACAAATTCGTCATCAATCTCCGGAAGGGACTTCTCCTTCAACTCTTTGACCGTGACGGTAAAGGTGGCCTCTTGGCCCGCCAATTGCTCCGCATGATATTCCTCGGGAAACGTGACCTGGATATCTCCGGTCACACCCACTTCAAAACCCACTAACTGCTCTTCAAATCCAGGAATGAAGGTTCCGGCGCCAACTTCCAAGGTGTGATTCTCCCCAGCGCCACCGCTAAAGGGCTTTCCGTCCACATAACCGACAAAATCAATTACAGCAAAATCGCCTTCCTGCACGGTGGTGCGATCCGCCACGACAAGTTGAGAGTTGCGATCCTGTTCCTGCCTAAGAACGTCGTCAACACTTTCATCGGTAATCTTGACGATCTCTCGCTCCACCTGGAGACCCTTGTATTGACCCAGCTCAAGCTGTGGATAAACATCAACGGTATAGGTAAAGGTGGCGCCCTCTGCAGGGTCGATTTGCTCAACATCCACATCCGGCTGCGCCACTGGCTGGATCTCGGTTTCTGCCAGAGCATCCTGGTATAGCCGGAGCAGCAAAATGTCCACCGCATCTTCCAGGAAGACATTGGGACCGTAATTCAGCTCGATGATCTTGCGAGGCGCTTTGCCTTTGCGGAAGCCTGGAATGTTGATCTTTTTCACGTTCTTCCGATACGCTTCCTCCATAGCTTTTTCCAAAACATCCGCCTCTATGTCCACGGTCAGCTTGGCCCTGCTCTTCTCCAATTTCTCTACTTTAACCTGCATATGATAGAATCTCCTTTCTTTCCCTTAACGCAAAAAAAGTACACTTGAGAGTGTAACTAGACTATGTACATGAAAATGAATGGTGCAGGCGGAGAGAGTCGAACTCTCACGGGGGTTGCCCACTAGATCCTAAGTCTAGCGCGTCTGCCAATTCCGCCACGCCTGCACATCATGGTAGATGGTGAGCCATCCGCGACTCGAACGCGGGACACCCGGATTAAAAGTCCGGTGCTCTACCGACTGAGCTAATGGCTCATCATAATCACGCTACTTGATTATAACAGAGAGGAAAATGAGGGTCAACTCCTTTTGGACTAGTTTAGACTAGTTCGTGGGGGAAAAAACCTGTATAATAGGAACGGAAGAGCCCAACAGTCTTCAAGGTGCAAGGAGAACAACCATGAGAATTCCTCGACGTTATTGGCGTAATTTGGATTGGCCTCTCATTCTTTCCGTCTTGGCCCTAACCGTGATCGGTCTAGTGGTCATCTATTCCGCGTCCTACACCCAGCTCGTTACGGCGGGCATGAGCCCCTTGCACTATGTTCGCAGCCAAGTTGTGGCCTTCAGCATTGGACTGGCCATTGCCATTATCATTGTATCCATCGATTATAGAGCCTGGAAACGCTGGACTCGATTGATCTATCTGGGCACGATGGCCTTGTTGACTGCTGTACTTGTCCTGGGTCAAACCGTCTTCGGCTCCCAGCGCTGGGTTCGCCTGGGACCCATGAACCTTCAACCATCCGAGTTGGCCAAAGTCGCCCTGGTTCTTGCACTCGCCCAGGTATTTGAGGACGAGCACAATGCGCAGAATCCCAAGAGTTTCATGGGAGCCCTGGTACTGGTCCTGCTCCCCGTGGTTCTCATCCTCCAACAGCCCGATCTGGGCACCGCGGCCATTTATGTAGGACTCTTCTTCACCATGTGGTACGTGGGAAATGCCAAGACCAAACACATTATCATCGCTGGTGGAGTTCTAGTTGCGGGAACCCTTGGGGCTATCACTGTTTCTCTGCGGGGATGGCTAAGCATCATCAAGCCCTATCAGCTCACCCGGATTTTGGTCTTCCTCGATCCCTATTCCGACCGCAATGGAGCAGGCTGGAACATCATTCAGTCCATGATTGCCATTGGATCAGGCGGATTCTTAGGGAAGGGCGTTCTCAACGGCACCCAAAGCTCTCTCCACTTTTTGCCCGCCAATCACACGGACTTCGTTTTTTCCGTGATCGCCGAAGAATTCGGTTTTTTGGGATCTGTGATCGTCCTAACTCTGTTTGTGATCGTAATTTGGCGCGGTCTGCGCATCGCCGCCATTGCCAAGGACACCTACGGCACACTCTTAGCCACTGGAGCAACCAGTGTTTTCTTCTTCCACCTGGTCATCAATGTTGGCATGACCCTTGGGTTTATGCCCATCACAGGACTTCCCCTACCCTTCATCACCGCCGGGGGAAGCATTATGCTCACAAGTATGATCGCGGTGGCCATCATCCTCAATGTGGGCCTACGCAGGAGCAAAATAATGTTTTAGCTCCAATGCCAAAAGGAGCATAGTAGACGATCCGAAACTCAAGCATGTGGCTGCGGCCACGACCCCAGAGTCGTTAAAGAAAAAGGCGGCCGTGGATCCGATAACCACCCCCACAATGGCTTTCGCAGTGAGGGGGTGATTTTCTTTTAGCCAAAAAATGAACCGGGAGGGCCAAATAAAGCTCGCTCCTACTCCTACCAAAGCCACAATGAGGGCATTGCTCCACTGGCTGTAACGGAGCAGCTTGATGTTCATGGCCACTTTGCGTGTGATAATCATCCACAGCGCGGCGGCGCCGTCACGCCGTACAAGCTCGACCGTCTGCCCGATGTGGGACTGCGTGCCTTGTGCATTGGAGCCGTCCACCACCATCAAGAGGCTCAAGACCGCTGCCATTGCCAGTACCAAGCATAAAATGGTACCTAGCCCCACCCTTCGCTCGGTCAAAGCCGTCCAGGTAGCTCCGAAACCAAAGACTGCACTGATTGCACCGCCCACATTTGTCCCCAGGGAAGGGACGGCAATTGTAAACAGCAAAGTCCCGAAGTAGAAAAGGCCCAGGACATTCCGCCAATGCCTTGGCCATGCGACCTTTTCCGCCAAAGTCGCCCAACCCATAATGGCCGAACCAACCAGAATCCCCATAAACTCGTTCCCTAGACCATAAAAGCGAGCACCGCCCAGGGGGTCGTACCCCAGAAAGGAGTAACGCATCAGCCAGCTGTCAAAGACTACATCAAAGCTGATCGTGACCGTGACAGCTAAAGATAGAAATCCAACTAAGACCAGTGACTGTACTCTGCGAACGGACAAGATCACTACCCCAACAATCACGGCCAGGGCAGCCCAAGGATGACTGTTCCACAAAAGGAGGAACAAGGGTGCAGCCAGTAGGAGCAGCAGGCCAAGCTGCAGGAAGCGGACCGCCTTCGCTGGTAAGGAGGAAGCTACCACCAAAGATAACAACACTGCGGTGTAGATCAGAATCTGGGCAATCACCATCATCCGCAGAACCAAACCGCGGTACTGGGCCAGAAACCCTATTTTCTCCGCCATCTCACTGAGCCAGAGCTGCGCTTCCTTGTGCCCAAGAGGCTCTACAGAGGCCGGCCGCCCTATAAAGGACTGGTCATGGTCCACCCCCAGAAGCTCCAAAATGGTTGGGGCCAGATCCATATTGCAGATCAGGCCCGGCCAGCGTGTGGTGGCAGAGGTCAAGAGGCCCTCCTCTAATCCCCAGCACAGCACAGGAGTCAACGAATATCCCCGGTTCAACAAAGCCTGTGAGGGATAGGCACTTACCACCATGACCGCTGTCCCTGGCCTGCGCCCTGCCAAGAGCCCCTGTACTAAGCCATAGGCCTCTCGAACCATGCGCTCTCGCAGCCTAGTTCTTTGTTCGGGAAGCAATTGGTCCTGGTACTGCTCGAAGCGGAAAGGATCCCCTAGGTCAACCACGACAAAAGGTTCCTCAGCCTGCTGTACTTCTCGGCCAAGTCGAGCATAGTCGGTACGGATACCATAGGGGTAAGCAGAATCGGCGAGGGTGAACTCCGACCCCACACTACCATGCCAGACCCTGCCCCAGGTATCCATGGCCACTAAGGCAGCCCAGCCGTGGGGGTCCAGTCCATCGCTGTTGCCCATTACCCTTACAGCCATGCCCGCCTCGCTCAAGGCCGATCCCAGAGCACCAGGCTCCACAACATAGTTAGCAGGTTGCACAGCACGGATTTCAGCAATCCTAGGTTGAACTATGGAACTAGGCTCCAGACCGGTATGGCGGCTAAATAGCTGGTATCCCGGCTCCCCTTGGTAGAAGGCGGCAGCACCGGCTAGACCATTTGCTCTGGCACCAGCTCCTATGCTCAGATAGGCAGCGGTTAGGGCCTCCCCGCCAGCGGAGCGAGTATTGAGCCATGCCCACGCCGCAGGGCCATCTAACTGCATGCCTTGGATGTCCTCCCACGAGAGACCATGCCACAAGAGCAAAATGACTTGGTCCACGCCTTCAGCACCAAAGACCGGTACCGCTTGGTTAAGGCAGGCGGCAAGTGTCAGACAAAGAAGCGCAACAAGAGGCCGCGACTTCATGTCATCATTCCTTCATAGAGAGCCCTTGTGCAGCGAACCATACGGTCCTCGCCAAAAAAAGCGTCGACGCGCTCCCGGTTGTATTTGCCCATAGCCCTGGCCTTTTCTGGTTCTTTGAGTACATGGAGCAATGCCGCGGCCAATTCCGGGGCGCTTCCTGGCAACACCATGATGCCGCCACGACCAGGCACCACCGCCTCCCGCAGGGCGGGTAAGTCCGAGGCCACCACGGGCAGACGGCTGGCCATGGCTTCCAGCACACTGACATTAAACCCCTCGCTCAAACTCGGTAGAGCATAACAGTCCCAACCGGCCATTAAACTTGGCACATCATCGCGCCACCCCAAAAACAGGGCCCTGCCTTGCAGCCCCAGTCTTTGAGCATACTGCTCCAGTCTAGGGCGCTCGGGACCATCTCCGACCACGACTAGGTGCAGTTTGGGCACGATTTTGGCAATCAACGAGACCGCTTCAAGGAGGGTGGCTATGCCCTTTCCCGGAATGAGACGGGCTACCGTTCCAACCACCTGATCATCGGGCTCGAGCCCTAACGGCAAACGTGATGCATCCATAGAAACGTTGCCGAACTCCTTGGAAGAGATTCCGTTATGAATCGTGAGAACTTTATTTTCCGGCACAAAGGGAGTGATCTGCGAACGAACCGAATCGGAAACACTAATGATGGTGTTCATACCCCTAAACATCCAGCGTTGGACAAGGTTGGTTCCCCATTGGGCAAGGCGCGATGAACTTTGGGGTAAGGAATTATGAGCGGTGAACAAAAAGCAGGGATGCCGCATGGGCGCTAAGGCTGCGGCGGTAACCAAGGCCGCTTTGAGACCATGGGCATGCACAATATTGGCCTGCTCCTGTCTTAAGAGTCGTCTGAGGATCCTGCTGGCCGCGATGTCCCGCCGAAGGTGCAAACCATCTGCCAAATCCAGGGAGATAAACCGCCGGTCGCCAGCCCATTCCCGTAATGCGGCCGGCGCCACCACCACGATCTCCAGGTCGGGAATTCCGTTGAGCAGCTGCTTCAGATGATGCAGAATTCCCCCCTCCGCAGGACGAACCACCCAGATTATCTTCATCAACTCGGCCCCCTTTGTCTCATTTATTTTGGGCAAAATTTATGAATCAATACGGGGCATGCTACAGATAGAAGGGAGGGATCGGATGCGCCGAGCAACGTTTATCACCCTTGTTGCAGTGGGTATCTTGGTGCTAGGTGCGAGGCTTTTGGTCAGCGACAGACTCCCCAGTGAGAATCCTCCAGGGACGGAGATACAGTTTGTGGAATACGGTCCATTCCATAGGTTAAGTACGTCCAACTCACCCTTGTCTCCCATGCAAAGCGCTATTGACCGTGTTTCGGAAGCGGCTGTGCAAGGGCAATGGACAGAAGCGGCTCGAGCCGCAAGGGAGCTGGAGCAAGACTGGCGGGGACTGATTGTGCGGGGTGCGGCGAATCTCCAAACGGAGCAGGACATGGAGGCAGCCATGGAAAACCTCTACCTGAATGTGTGGAGCCAAGATGAGCAGGGCGTTCTGGCGGCGGCCCAGAAACTCACAGCCCTCCTGGGCCAGCTGGCGGAGTAAGAAAAGGGAGCAGCGGCTCCCTTTTAATCTATCAGTTCTGTTCTGGGTTCTCTGGATTCTGTTTGCTTTGACGTTTCTCCCGCTCACTCTGCTGCTGAGCCTGCTGCTGCTGTCTTTTGTGCACCTCTAGATGGCGATTCGCCAGCTCTTCGGCAGTCTCATAAAAATGGTTAGCGTTGACTAAGCCAGCCGCCTTTTGATTGTGGGGTCGATTCTGTGGATTTTTCTTCTTCTTTTTGTCTGGCGACACTTCTTCGAGCACCTCCTTCTTCCCTAGTATGGACGAAGGAGTTTTGATTTATGATGCCGAATTTCAGGTGTAGACCATCATGGAGGAGGCACGGAAATGAGCGTAGCCATCGTCGCTAATCCCCTAGCGGGCAGAGGTCGGGGCGCAAAAATTGCACAGGCAACCAAAGAGCTCCTGACCGCTCAAAAGGTGGATTTTCAGCTACTCTTCACAGAACACCCCGGACATGCCATCGAGTTGGCACACGAGGCCAGCAAGAACCACGAACTGGTTGCCGCTTTGGGAGGAGACGGAACTTGCAGAGAAGTTCTGGAGGGAATCTGGACCAGTTCCGCTACATTAGGCATTATCCCGGGAGGCACAGGCAATGACTACGCCAGAGGCTTGGGCGTGCCCAGACAGATTGAACCTGCCCTTGAGGCCTTGCTGCAGGGCCAAGAGGTCGCACTTGACGTAGGACTAGAAAATGAAACCGTCTTTGGACAAATGGCCTCCATCGGATTTTCCGCCGACGTCTTGGAACATGTGAACAACAACCGCGATGGGTTCTGGAAAGGATCCGCCGCATTCTTGGCGGGGGTTGTGGCCACCCTGCGAAATTTGCGCACATATGCTGTGAAAATTAACTTGGACGGGACTGTTCTGGAAAAAGAAGTGATCGCCCTCTTTGCGTTGAACATGCCCTATGGAGGAGGGGGCATGAACTTCGCCCCGGAAGCCCGCTATGACAGCGGCCATTTCCACCTGCTGTTCATCGAAAAGATTTCCAAAATGGAGTTCGCCGTCACGCTGCCGAAGATCTATCCAGGGAAGCACATTACACACCCTGCTGTTACCATCTTAACAGGAAAGGAGATCACCATTGAAGGCGATCCCCTGCCCATCATGATTGATGGAGACATTTTTCCAGCCAGGCCCTTTCATGCCAAGATCGTACCTCAGGCGGTAAGGGTGCGAATCCCAATAGCAACCCCAGCTCTTTAGGCTGGGGTTTTTTATACTAGATGATTCCCAACTTCCTTCCCACCTTGGCAAAGGTATCCAGTGCGAACTGCAGGTCATCTTTGTTGTGCGCTGCGGTCACTATGGTACGTACCCGCGCCTTGCCTCTGGGTACTGTGGGGAAGGCCAATCCCTGAGCAAACACTCCGCCCTCAAAGAGGTCATCGGCCAACTGCATCGCCTTACGCTCGTCGCCTACGATCACTGGGATAATCGGCGTTGCACTCACTCCGGTATCGAATCCAAGGGCACTTAGCCCCTCACGGAAAAACTCGGCATTATTCCAGAGCGCCTCAATAAGCTCTGGTTTTTCGATCAGGAGATCAACGGCGGCCATTCCTGCGGCAGTCACTGCAGGTGTAAGGGAGGTGCTGAAAAGCACGGGTCTTGCCCTTTGAACCAGATAGTCGATGAGCTTCTGGGGCCCGGCCACATAGCCGCCTAACACTCCAATGGCTTTGGACAAAGTACCCACTTGAATGTCCACCTGACCGTGGAGATCATAGTGATCGACTGTGCCTCTTCCGTTCCGGCCTAAAACCCCACTGGCATGCGCATCATCCACCATGACAATGGCGCCGAACTCCTTGGCCAACTTGACCAATTCATCCAGTGGTGCGATATCGCCATCCATGGAAAACACACCGTCTGTCACTACGATGGTGCGACGTCCTTCCGCTTCTTGGAGAACAGCTCGCAGTCCATCCATGTCAGCATGGGGAAAAACCTTAATCTGGGCGCGGCTGAGGCGAGAACCATCGATAATGCTGGCATGGTTGAGCTCGTCGCTAACGATGACATCCTCACGACCCATAATACAACTGACCGTACCTGAGTTTGCAGTAAATCCCGATTGGAAGATCAAGCATGCCTCCACGTTCTTGAACTTGGCCAGTTTATGTTCAAATTCTTTGTGTAGATCCATTTGCCCAGCAATGGTACGAACTGCACCTGACCCTACCCCTAGTTTCTCCGTCGCTTTAATCGCTGCTTCGATTAAGCGGGGATGATTTGCCAGCCCAAGGTAGTTATTGGAGGACAGGTTGACCACGGATTTTCCATCATAGACACAGCGGGGCTTCTGCTCACCGGTGAGGGTGCGCGGTTGGCGATACAAACCTTGATCCTTCAGATTTTGAAGCTCTTCTTCCAAGAAACGCAGTGCATCCACTACAATTCACTCCCATCTGGATAAATGACAACCTTTCCGCACTGACCAGCCTTCATCAGCTCAAAACCCTCTCCAATACGTTCGAAGGGTAGACGATGGGTGATCAATGGGGTGAGGTCCAGCCCGCTTTCGAGGAGGGCCTGACCCTGGTACCAGGTTTCAAACATTTTTCGGCCATTGATGCCAAGTACGGTAGCACCCTTAAACACAATAGCGGTGGCAAGATCCATCGTAATTGGCTTCGATGGAATGCCCAAAAGCGATGCGGTTCCTCCATTGGCCAAGCACTTGAAAGCATCATTGATGGCCGTTTCACTGCCAGACATCTCCAAAAGAACGTCAATACCGGCGCCCTTGGTGATGGCGAAAACCTCCGAACAGAGATCCTCGGTACGAACATCAATGGTTGCATCGGCTCCGAATTGTCGGGCCAAATCCAGGCGATAACCGCTCACGTCCGAGCAGATTACCCTCTTGGCCCCTGCCTTTTTGGCAATGGGAATAGACGCCAAACCAATGGGTCCAACGCCGGTAATTAAGACCTCCGCACCCACCAAATCGCAGGCCAAAGCTGTATGGACTGCGTTCCCGTAAGGATCCTGAATAGCGGCAACTTCGGGATTGACATCATAGTCCCACACCCATAGGTTTTCGTACGGAACGGTGACGTATTCGGCAAAACAACCGTCTCGATCGACACCAACAATCTTGACTTGCTGACAAATGTGTCCCCGGCCAGTGCGGCAGAAACGGCACACTCCACAGGTGAAATGGGTTTCAACGGAGACAAAGTCGCCCTCTTTGACGCCCTTCACTCCGGTCCCCAGCGCTACTACATCCCCGCAGAATTCGTGGCCGAAAATCAGAGGCGGAGTAATACGGTTCTGTGCCCACTGATCCCAAGAGTAGATGTGCACATCCGTACCGCAAATTGCGCTAACCCGCACTTTCACCAACACTTCGCCCGCCTGTGGCGTTGGTATGGGGGCTTCAATCAGCTTGAAACCTGCGGCAGCCTCGGTTTTGGCCACAGCCTTCATCGTCTTTGACATAGATGCTACCCCTCCAAAATGAGACAATTTCCCCTTCGTGCATTTCTTCCATTCCTGCTCCGATTTATCCTGCCAATCCCTAAAGGAATTGTCTGCTATCCGCTCTTTTTCGCCAACAGAAAAGGAGGCGATCAAAAAAGCAGCCCCTCGGCTGCTCCAGTTTCAAATGGGGTGAGTAACCGGATTCGAACCGGCGACCTCCAGGGCCACAACCTGGCGCTCTAACCAACTGAGCTATACCCACCGTTTTGCTTGGTGCGCCTGGCAGGAATCGAACCTGCGGCACTCGGATTAGAAGTCCGATGCTCTATCCCCTGAGCTACAGGCGCCTCTTGTTAGCTAGGAATGGAGCGGGTGATGAGAATCGAACTCACATAGCCGGCTTGGAAGGCCGGTGCTCTACCATTGAGCTACACCCGCACGATACATGGTCGGGGCGAGAGGATTTGAACCTCCGGCCTCCTGCTCCCAAGGCAGGCGCGCTAGCCAAACTGCGCCACGCCCCGACTGACAATGTCAATCTTACCATACAAATCTAATCTGTGTCAACTGCAATTCTGTGAATGGGAAGGGGTCGTACCCCCTGGAAGAAAATGGGGGGTACGACCCCCATTTCAAACTAACCTGCGAATCGGTTCGAGTATGCCCCGCATGGCGCGGTAGCGATGGCTGATCGTGTTTTTCACCTCGGGTTGAAGTTCAGCCATGGTCTGCCCCAGCTCCGGCAGGAAAAATAGGGGATCATAGCCGAAACCCCCGCGGCCCCTGGGCTCAAAGAGGATCACACCGCGGCAAATCCCCTCTGAAAACTGTACCTCTCCTTGTGGTGCGGCTAGAGCAATCACACAGCGAAACTGCGCCCCCCGCTCCGCGAGGGGTAGGCCCGCGAGCTTGTGCAAGAGCAGCTCATTGTTGCGCCCATCGCTCACCGGTTCCCCGGCGAAACGCGCCGAATATACCCCTGGCGCTCCCCCGAGGGCATCTACCTCCAGTCCTGAATCATCGGCCAGGACAAGCTCCCCCGTTAGCCCAGCGATTTCCAGCGCCTTTTTCTTCGCATTGTCTTGAAAGGTCTCGCCGTCTTCGAGCACCGGGGGATAGTCTCCCATCTCAGGCAAGCCCAGAACCTGCAAATTCAGATGGGCTGTTATCGCTTTAATTTCCTCAATTTTATGCTGATTGTGGCTGGCGACCACCAAACGTCTTGTGACCATCACTTGTTACCGAACTTCTTGGCCAGGTCCTCCATGAGAAGACTCTTTTGCTTATCCAACAACACCGAGATACCCTTTTCCGCCAAATCCATCATCTGTCCCATTTGTTCACGGGTGAAGGGGGCGCCTTCTGCGGTACCTTGTACTTCCACAATCTTACCACTCTGGGTCATGACCACATTGAAGTCCACTTCCGCCGCGAAATCCTCGGCATAGTCCAAGTCCAAAACAGGTTCACCATTGACGATGCCTACACTCACTGCTGCTAGGTAGTCCTTCACTCCCACATTTCCATCGAGCTTGCGAAGGGCGTCAGCCAACGCAATACAAGCACCTGTGATGGAAGCGGTCCTTGTTCCTCCATCGGCCTGGATTACATCGCAGTCGATCCAAATGGTACGTTCCCCAAGGGCTTTCAAGTCTACCATTGATCGGAGAGAACGGCCGATGAGACGCTGAATCTCATGGGTACGGCCCCCTATCTTGCCCCTGGATGCCTCTCGTTGGTTGCGAACCGAGGTGGCCCGGGGTAACATGGAGTACTCACCGGTAATCCATCCCTCACCCTGCCCGCGCAGAAAGGGAGGTACTTTATCCTCTATTGAGGCGGTGCAAATCACCTTGGTGTTTCCAATTTCCATGAGAACCGAACCTTCTGCGTACATATTGATATTGCGCGTAATGGTAACTGGCCGCAGTTCATCCCGGCGCCGACCGTCAGCCCTGGTGTAATTCATTATTCCGCTCCTTCCGCTCGCCAATCTCGATACTTGGCGACACCCTGTTCGTACAGATTATTTCCTTGACTATCGATGGCCACAATCACGGGGAAATCTTCCACCACCATTCGGTGTACAGCCTCTGCCCCTAGATCAGGATAGGCTATAGCTTCCACTTCCTTGATACTCTGTGCAATCAGAGCGGCAGCCCCACCGATGGCCGCGAAGTATACTGCACCATGCTCTTTCATTGCTTCAATTACTACGCTGCTGCGACCGCCTTTACCGATCATCCCCTTGATACCCTGCTGCAAAAGGGGGATCGTCAAACCATCCATACGCATGGACGTAGTGGGTCCCGCTGAGCCAATGGCCTCACCTGGTTTTGCAGGGCTTGGTCCCACATAGTAGATGATGGCTCCCTTAGGATCAAAGGGCAAAGGCTTTCCTTCAGCGATCAGTTTGACCAAGCGCTGATGTGCAGCATCTCTTGCGGTGTAAATGACTCCAGAAATCGCCACTTCATCGCCGGCACGCAAAGCCTCCACATTCTCTAGCGGGGTTGTAAGAACTCGCTTCATTTTTTTCTCCCTTCTGGCTCATACTCTACCTTGAGATTCTGTACCAAGGCACGGAAATGCTCGCCCCTGGCCATGAAGTTGGCATACTGATCATAGCTGGCGCTGGCGGGTGACAGCAAGACGATGTCGCCTGCTTCACCCCTACCGCGGGCCACAGTCAGGGCTTCTCCTAGGTCTTCGACTACCGTAAAAGGAACACCTCCCGCCTCCCCCACGGCCTGGCGTATTTTCGGTCCAGTCACCCCCAGGAGTATGAGGTGCTTGACTCGGCTGCAAATAACTTCACCTAACTGCGTAAAGGATAGCTTTTTGTCTGAGCCGCCGGCAATAAGAATGATGGGCGCCTCAAAAGCCTGCAAGGCTGCGATGGTGCGATCCGGCGTCGTGGCGATTGAATCATTGTAATAGCGGACACCCTGGACCTCATCCACGAGCTCTAGACGATGTGCTACCCCCGCAAAGGTGCGGCCCACCTCAGCTATGGCCTGCCAATTGGCACCGGATAGCTGGCTGAACAGGGCAGCGGCCAAAAAGTTGGCTGCATTGTGTCTACCGGGCAGAACTAATTCTGAACGCCTGGCAAACGCCAAGCGACTCCCTTGATCCAAATAGATCAGATCATCACCATCCAGATAAACGCCTGGATTAACCTTGGAGACTAGACTAAAGAAGTAGACTCTCCCCCTCGCCTCTGCAGCCATGGCTCGGGTCAGGGGATCATCGTAATTTAGGACCAAGAAATCCTGTTGACCCTGATGCCGATAGATATTCTGCTTTGCTCTAATGTAATTATCCATAGTGTGGTGCACATCTAAGTGATTTTGGGCGATATTGGTGATCAATGCACCATGTGGACTTTGATCCAAGCCCTCCAGCTGAAAACTGGACAGCTCGAGCAGCACATGATCCTGTGGGCCAATTTGCTCTAGTTCCAAAATCAGCGGTCTGCCGATATTGCCTCCCACATAGGTAGACAGGCCGCTTCGTTTGAGCATTTCAGCCACGAGACTTGTGGTCGTTGTCTTTCCGCTGCTGCCAGTGATGCCGTAGATTGGGGCGCGGCTGTAACGAAACACGAGGCCGATCTCGCTTTCCAATCGACCGAGTCTTGCCGCTTGCTGCAGTTCAGGCAGGTGTTTGGGAACACCGGGACTGACCACGACCGTATCAAAACTCTGCAATCCCTGCAAATAGTGGGAACCCAGGATCAACTCAATACCCAGCGACTCCAACTCGTCCAGGCCCTCACCGAATTCATGCCCTTGTTTTTGATCCCTTCCACTAAGCTCGGCACCGGCCCGCTTAAGAAAACGAATCAGGGCCACATTGCTGATCCCCAGACCAATCACGGCCACCCGCCTGCCAGACCAGTCCCTCCCAAATTGTGTGTCCATTAGGCCCTCTCTCCCGACATAGGATGACATTGTACCGTTGGCAATTTTTCTTGGAGCAAGCGCTCTGCGGTCTCTTGAAACGTGGTCGGATCACCGCTGACCCAAAAACCTGTCCCAGCTCCCCTGGGGCCCATCTCCGCCGGCTCAAGAGGGAGCTCCTCCGTCACGTGCAGTGCCAGTGAGGGGGCCGGATCCACAATCCGCACATCGGGGCCCAGTAAGTCGACTAAGAGCTCCTGCAGAAACGGATAATGTGTGCAGCCAAGTACAAGGGTATCCACGCCTCGCCCCACCAGGGGAGCTAAGTACTCTTTTAACGCATCTCGGGTCACCTGCGCTGTAATCTGGCCTGCCTCAATCAGAGGGACCAGGCGGGGAGCGCTTTGCACAAACACCTGCCCCTGGGGATAGATCGTGCGGAACATAGTTTGATATACTCCACTTTCTGCCGTTCCACGCGTGGCCAACACTCCCACGCGGCCTCCACTTACCGCCACAGCCGCCTGCACCGCACTCTCAATAATGCCAAAAACAGGGATTCCCACCCTATCCCTGACACGCGGCAGGACTAGCGCACTCGATGTGTTGCACGCCACCACTACACTTTGGCATCCCTGTGTCTGGAAAAAACCTACAATTTCCCAGAAGTAAGTTTCTAACTGTTCTGGACTCTTTTCACCATACGGAACATGACAAGTGTCACCAAAATAGAGGAGCCGTGCGTTTGTGTACCGCCGCAGCTCACGCCATACAGAAAGCCCTCCCACACCGGAGTCATAGATACCTATTACCAAGAAAATTCCCCCAAAAGTATCAACATCATAGATGGGAACTGCCTATCAGCTCATAGTCCTTGCTCAGAGGTTCCCTAAGATCGAGATGGCCGGCGAGGGTGGTGATCAGCCGGTTTTCCACCAAGATCTGCACCTTCTGCACGCCTTGGACTCCACTAAGAGTATTGACAATGCCATAGACGGTCAAAATCTCAGATGAACTTCCCCCCGGATGGTTGGTGATCAGATGATGGCTGAAATTTAGGAACAAGGTCCCGTCCCGTTGGCTATACCCCAAAAACCTCACATCTTTGGGAAGGACCCCAACACTGCCTGAGAGGCGAGGGCCCTCCAGGAGACTGGCTACGCGTTCGTCAATCGTTCCTTCCCCTTGACGAAACTCAGGGATGAGACCATCGCCATCGGGCGAGCCAAAATACACGGCATAGAAAGGCTGCTTCACATCGACGGACACCGGCAGCGTCTGCCTCTTTTCCCAGGCAAGATGGAATACCCCACCGACTACCAGCGCCAGGAGCAGAACACCGCTTAACATGGCTACGCCGCGCTTTAGTCTCATCACGGTCGCCCCCTACTTCTTGTTCTCCAGGTAAAACCGCTTGATCCCGTTATAGATGCCCTGAGCAGCTGCCTCTTGAAAACCCGGAGCCCGAAGAAGCACCTCTTCATCAGGATGATCCAAGAATCCCACTTCCACCATGATGGCAGGCATACGGGTATTGTTAAAAACAGCCAGATCATCCCTGCCCCAAATTCGCCGATTAGCCAAAGTAATGGAGTTCACTAACTCCTCCTGGACTGTCCGGGCAAAGACTTCCGAAACAGGATCTTTTGCCCTGTACAGGGTCTCGGTTCCTCTGACGCTACCCTTGTTCAAGCTCGCATTGGCATGCACCGAAACATAGAGATCGGCATTGGCTTTAGCGGCGATCTCGGGGCGTTCGAAAATGGAGACATAGACATCTGTATTCCTAGTATACACAACTCGAGCTCCCGCCTGACTCAAAAACTCCCCCAAAAAAAGGGCAATGGCCAAGTTGACATCCTTCTCAAAGGTACCCTGATAGCCTATTGTCCCTGGATCAGACCCTCCATGACCAGGGTCGACCACGATGGTCAAGCCTGTCAAAACCCCGTCCGCGGTGGGGATTTCCTCGGTCAAAGCCGTCGTCGACGGCGTATGCTGTGCAGCCATATAAGCATGGACCTCGCGGGCTGTTCCAGCAAACAGAGGAAGGACAAAACCTCCGTCGTCCAACTTTTCCAAGGGGAGTGGAGCCACGGGCTCCGTGACCTGCAAAACAACCCTCGTCACAGAGGACGTATGCTGGCTAACCCTGAAGCGGGCGATTCGCCCCTGATTAATCACCCGGTCAAAGGAATTGATCATCAATGTGGTTTCCTGAAGGTCCATTACCAGTCGGAGCGGCTCCTCTAGATACACTGTTTCAATAACCGGGGCCGCCGAGGCCTGAAACCGAATGCGGAAACTATCGCCGTCTGCTTCCAGTTCAATGCTGTTGAGCTGAAAGTTAAACTCGATTTCTAGACCTCCATCGGGCCAGGGCGTCAGGGCATAGCCCGTTGACGCCTTCAAATCAACCACAACCCGCATGGTCTGATCATCGAAGCGGCTCGATCGAATGGAGCGAATCACAGGATCGTCGTTGACCTGAATTGGAGGCAGGGCATCGCCTTCCACTCCGTAGAGATCGATCACCAGTCGGTCCGGTTCCGTTAAAAGGTGGGTCTGGTAATCAGTATATGAATCGAGGTCAAGAAAAACCCTCGACCTTGGCCCCCCCATGTAAAGGATCTCTCGCAGCCCCTGCTCTTCATCGGGATGGTACAAAACGATCGGTTCACTCCGATCCCCGTCGGGCTGGATAACCACGGTAACAGAGTCATCAGACGGGATTTCCGCCTCTACAATAGGTTCTTCGGAGAGCATTGCGATCAAAGAAGTAAGCCGCGGCGCCGGTCTCTGGGAGAGTTCTAGACGTAGGCCCATGATGTTTTGATCAAAGAGAAGACTCCAACTCCGTTGGTTGGCAATAAAAAGTAGGGGTATCACGATTTCCCCTTCAATCAACTGCGGAGCAACCTTCAAATGGTGCGTTTTCCCATCCACCTGTGCACTTTCACTGCCTACCTGCATAAGAATGTTTTGATCCCCAAACGTCATATGTATATCCCCATTGGTGATCCTTACCTCGGCCCCCAGGTACTCTTGGAATACCCAGGTGGGGATCATAAAACTACCATTCATCAAAACCAGAGGTTGTTTGAGCTCCACTTCGTTCTCGCCAACGAAAAGTCGCATCGAAGCATGGGAAAGATTCGGGTAAAAAATGGATACTAAAATTAGGAAAAATGCAATGAGGGCAACACGCTTCATATTCTTACCTCCAGCTGTACTTATTACCATCACTTCTCCCTAGAAAGGAGGAATCCTCTTATGGCATCGCGCTTTTGGCTGCGCTTAGGCAAACTCGGCTTGCTCTGTCTGTTAGCCTATTTGCTCCTGGCCTATACGATTGTGGTCACCATTATACTTCGTGCAGAACTGTCCATTGTCGAGGCTACCAAGGTAATTTCTGTCTTTCAGACCCCCCAGCAGCAGAGCATCCTAGAAGCGCAAGTTCGCAACGTATTCGGGGATCCCATTCCCCACGCCGTCGTGATCGTAGGAGATCATCTGGTACAAGCCGACAACACGGGGGTTTTTCAAGTCGCCGACCTCAAGCCCGGCCGCCATACCCTCGAGATCTTTGCAGGGGACTACGCCAAGTATACAAGGGAAATACAGGTGGAAGAGGGAACCAATAGCCCCACCATCAAGTACGAAACAGGCCTCTGGCCCCAAGTTTTTCTGGTCGATTTCCATATTTTCTACAAGGACAACGATGCGATCTTTGGTATGATCGGCTTCGCTAATGGTACCACAGACCCCATCTACATCGAGCGGGCCACCCTGTTGAGCCCAAGGGGCGACGTGATCTGCGACCTGCTCCATGATCATAATGGATTTGCTTACTACACGGATCGTTCCAGCAAACTTGAGGTGGTGCACGAACCGCAGGAGGCCTTAAAGTGGGCTCCCCGCATGGTCCAAGGCGGTGAGTTCCCTCCCCTTTCGGGATACTTCCCCCCCGGCCTCTACAGCCTGGAGGTGCACTACGCCTTCCAAGAGGGTCATGATCTTGGTCAATACCAGGTGCTCACCATAAAAGACCACCTCAATCTGGACAACAACTGGGATCCCCATCTTCCGTAGCAAGCCCAATTCTGTTATAATGATGTCTGAAGGAGGGGTGCTGGCAATGTCTCAGATCAAGACCATTGCGGAAAACCGCCGCGCTCGTCATGATTACTTCATCGAAGATACTATGGAAGTGGGTATCGTTCTACAGGGTACCGAGGTTAAATCCCTCCGCGCGGGACGGGTCAATCTTCGGGACAGTTTTGCCCGGGTTGAGAACGGCGAGGTCTTTCTCTACGGCACGCACATTAGCCCTTATGAGCAAGGGAACCGCTTTAACCATGATCCCACCAGGCCGCGCAAACTCTTGCTCCACAAACGAGAAATTCGCCGCCTGATTGGCAAGACCAAAGAAGAGGGCTACACCCTCGTTCCCATCCGTCTTTACTTCCTGCGAGGCCGCTGCAAGGTGGAACTAGCCCTGGCCAAAGGGAAAAAACTCTATGACAAGCGGGATGCGGCAGCGAAAAGAGACGCCACCAGACGGGCTCAGCAGGCCATGGGCAGAGAGCAGTAATCCTCTGGAATCTTGACATAGCGGCGCATATTTGCTATGCTATAGCTACCACGGGGGTGAATCAGTTTCGACGTGGGTAGGAAGAGCATCAGAAGCGAGCCGAGGTCCCCAATGCCGCGTTAAAAGTGGGAAAGCATTAACTGCAAACAATAATTACGCCTTAGCTGCTTAGTTCAGCTAACGTCCCTTGTTTCTCTGTCTGTTAGAAACAAGACCGACGCCAACTTACAGACTACCCTTTAGGCCTTGCCCGGAGCCCGAAGGGGAACTTTACGGGCTGGTTCGTCCTTTGGCTGGCCACAAGGCAGAAGGATGAACGAGAACTAACTTTGTGGCTGCGCTCGGAGATGCTGGTGTAATTTCACTTGCGGACAGCGGTGCAACTCCGCTCACCTCCACCAAAACATATTGTTCTTGGGAGTCTGCCTGCAGACTCTTTTTTTGTCCCTACAACGAAAAATCCTCTGCCCGCATCAGGACAGAGGATGTGCTTCGCATCAGCTTAGAACCACACCGATAATACGACAGAAAGGACCAGGAAACCAACGGCTAGATACGTGGTGGCCGTTGAGAGAATTTCTTCGCTTCCCTTGCGCTGATTGAAAAACATCCGGCTTCCTCCACCGATGGAGCCCAATCCCTCACCCTTGCTTTCCTGCAAGACTACAGCGACAATCAAAGCGATACACACGATAAACTGGATAATCATCAAAAAGGTTCCCATAGTTAAATGACACCTCCCTGCCCCTTTTTCAGCATGCTACTAGGTTATTTTACCACAGTGGAACCCTGTGAGCAAGTGTAAAAAGGCAATAGCGCTCTATGCAGTGTCCAAAGCTAAGGTCCGTTTTGGTCCTTACCGGCGGACTCCAAAATGAAATGGGAAATGGCATGGGCCACCCCATGATCGTTCTCGCTTAAGGTAACCACATCGGAGACGTTTTTGATCAGCTCCTCGGCATTGCCCATGGCCACCGCCAAACCCGTAGACTGCATTAAGTGCAGATCATTATGGCTGTCCCCAATGGACGCAACATCCCCCATGGTGAAACCAAAGTGCTGGCAGAGCCGGGCAATTCCAGACGCCTTCGTGACTCCCCTGGCGGTAACCTCCAGGGTGTTGGGGGCCGCGTAGGTAACCTCAGCTGTCTCCCAGGAACGTACAATCTCACGGAGCTGTGCGATCAACCTGCGATCGTCATGGCGAAGACCGAATTTGAGCCACTCCTCTGCGAACAGAGAGTGGATCCAATCCCGGCGGCGGACTAACCGATCAACACTATACCCCCAATAATGCGCCCCATGTTCTTCGGCTAACCCATGCAAAGCCCTGACAACCTCCTCAGATAGGAGCTGCCTTGCTAAGAGCTGCTGTGAATTGGCCCACACCTCGGCGCCATTGGCCAAAACAAGGGGCAGGTCCAGGCCGAGTTCGTCCAAGTAGGACTGGACCTTGGGCATGCCTCTGCCTGTGGCCAAGGCTACTACTAGACCTGCATCGACGGCTCTTCTCAACCAGTGCTGATTGCGGGAACTCATCGTCTTATCTTCCGACAGCAGTGTTCCATCTAAATCTATAGCAAGCAGTTTGTATTTCATAATCTCAATCCTTGTCGCACCCAGGCCCTTTCTACTTCATGGCCGCCTTGCTCATTCCCGTCATGATGTACTTCTGCAGGACTAAGAAGAGCAGGACAATGGGGATAATGGCCATGACAGCACCAGCCATAATTTCGTTGTAGTTGGCCGTTTCCATACCGGCAAAGGTCTGGCGCAGCCTGGTGACACCCACCGCAATTGTGCGGAACTCATCACGGGTCGCCACCATCTTCGGCCAGAAGTAACTGTTCCAGCCGCTGATAAATGTGATGATGGAAATGGTGATCAGGGTCGGTTTGGTCATGGGTACCAAGACATGCCAAATCAGACCAATACGACCAAGACCGTCAACACGTCCAGCATCGAGATAGCTCTCGTCCACCGATTTGAAGGCTTGACGGAGCATAAAGATAAAGTAGGCGCTGACCAGGTTCGGTACAATCAGGCCAGGGAAACTGTTGATCCATCCCAAACGGGAAATCATGACATAAATGGGCACAAAGGTGACCTGAATGGGAACCATTAGTGCACCGAGGACCAAGAGGAACAAAACGTTTTGACCCTTGAATTTCCCCTTGGCAAATCCATAGGCAGCCAAGACCCCCAAGACAACCTGGCCGAGCATGACAAAGAAGGTGCTCACCAAGGTGTTAAACAGGTAGCGCACAAAGGGAGCCCGGTTCAGGACATTAGGGAAGTTCTGCCATTGAAACTCCCTTGGCCAGAGCGTTGGCACTGGATAGAGCAGTTCTGTACTTGTCTTCAGCGAAGAAATGATCATCCAGTAAATGGGAAACAGCATAATCAAGGTCACCACAAGGGCCACCACATACTGCATGACCACCCGCAGTCTCCCCAGGTTCTTCTTCGTTTGGAGGGATACCTTGTCTTGAAGATAACTGGACAGAGCCAGCAAAGCAAAACCCAGAAGCACAGCTACTAGAGCAATTTGTCCGATGTTCAGGAAACTCCCTCGCCTTAGGGCCAGCATACCTAGATTCTGCCGGATTTCAAACTCCGTTAGATCCTCCGCCATCTGGCTCATCTGCACGTTGTACTGAATCAACCCAGCCACACCCAGCCCGACCAGGATAATGGCCAGGACAAGGAAAAAGACGAGAAGATCAAACCAACCCGCTTGACGCATACGAAGCAATAAAGTGTCTTGCATCCGGTATCCTCCTTTCTACGAATCGTAGCTCACAGATTTATTGGACCACATCATGGTCGCAGCGGTGCAGACCAGTAGAATCACGAAAAAGATCACCGATACCGCCGCCGAACGAGCGGCCCTAAAGTCCTTAAAGGACAGATTGTAGATCCACTGTACCACCACATTCGTGGCTGTACCAGGTCCGCCCCCTGTCATAACGTCCACCGACTGGAACACCTTCATGCTGGCAATAAAGGTGGTGACGAACAAAAACAAACTGGTGGGAGCTAACATGGGCAGGGTGATGAAGCGTAGCCGCTGTACAGAATCGGCCCCATCAATTTCCGCCGCTTCATAATAGTCTTTGGGAATTCCCTGCATGGCCGAGAGATAAATCATCATGGCATAACCCACCACGCGCCACATGGTCAAGATCAAAACACCATACAAGGCCGTATTACCTTGCACCAGCCAGTTTGGACCTCGAATGCCAAACAAAGAGAGGGCATAGTTGAGGATCCCATAGTTGCCGTGCAGGATCCAGATGAAGACAACGGCACTGGTGGCCACCGCAATGTACTTCGGCATAAAGACCACTGCACGCATGGCGTTAAAGGTGCGATTCATCCGGTTAAAGAGCAGGGCAAGCAAAAGCCCTCCCACCAAGGTGATAAAAAGCTCCCAGAACGTATAGCGGGCTGTAATCAGTAAGGACTCACTGAACCGATTCCACCCTGACTGCAAAAACAGCCACTGGTAGTTGCGCAGCCCGATAAATTTTTGCGGATCCGTTACCAACATGCGCATATCGGTTAGGCTAATGCGCACCAAATCAATGACGGGGAAATAGACAAAGAGCATGAAAAAGAACAGCGCAGGCTGCACACAGAATAGATCCTTCATGGATTCCCACGACTGTATCCGCAACATAATAGCATTAAAAACTAAAGCAATTCCCACGATCATGATGATGATAGCATTGTTCATCACCGAGCTTAGAAGCTTGATGGGAACCGTGCCGCGGCCTTCACCAAAGAGGTCTACTGTGCCGGTAATCGGGATCTCAAAGGACCTAGCCTCTACACGCGCCGCATACACCTCTGCTGCAATGGGACGTAAAGATTCCAGGTTGAGATCACCCATCAGCCAGCCCAAAAGACCCAGGCCAAACAGGGCGATACCCACAATCAACACAAGAACGGATACCTTTTTTTGCGTTCTCACACGACCACCTCGAAGATAATGGAGGGGGGCATCTGCCCCCTCCTAGTCAATCCAACCTCCAGACCTAATAGTCTTCTAGGATCTCTTCTATCGTCTGCGCTAGGGCATCTAGGGTTGCCTGAACTGGTGCGCCTTCATTGAAGATCCGTGCCAAGGCATGACGCCATTCATCACCGCACGCGTTAAATGCAGGATGCGGGTTGCGTGGGTTAATCCAGCTGCTCATGGCAACGATATCGCCCATGGCTGGTTTACGCTGCAAGTACTCGTCAAACTCGGGCGTGCCGATTACGCTTTGCCTAATGGGTAAGTACCCTGTTTGGTCCGCCCAGTAGAGGTTAATCTCAGGGCTGGACATAAACATCATAAACTGCCAAGCTGCATTCTTCTGGGCCTGCGAGGCGGCCTTCGGGATAACGAGGGTGACGCCGCCAACTTCACTCATGAAGGACTCTTCGTCATTACCGCCTGGGTACCAAGCCATACCAACCTCAAAGTTGTCGCCAACTTGCTCCACATAGGTATCATACAGGGAACTTGTGTGGAACACGCTGAACGCTTTGCCATCCCAGAAGTCCTGCCGCATATTGGACGAGGCAGCCGTTCCATAGGCGTAGTAAGCATAGCCCTTGTCAATCCACTCTTTCATCTTGGTGGTCAGATAGATTGACATTTCGCTGTTAATATCACTGGTCAGTCCATCTTCTAGGACGAGGTAGACGCCATTATTGATGAACAATGTCTCATAGTACCAGTAGTTGAACCCGCCAAAGACTGTCCCGTAGCGGGCCGTAGTGCCATCCTCGTTGAAGAGGGTAGCCTTTTCCAAAAACTCTTCCATGGCATCAAAGGTGCGCGGCATGGTAATACCTTCGGCCTCGGCCGCTGTCTTATTATAGAACATGGTCTGTGTCGAAATCAAGTAAGGCAGCGCAATCTGCTCACCATTGTGGCTGGTGGTAGCCACCAGGCCTTCACCAAAGTCGGCGACATCGAAATCGAAGGCTTCGATGTAAGGATCCAAAATCTCAGCTACACCCGCTTCCCCGTATCCAGCAACATAGGGAGACTGGGTATTGGCCAATGCGGGCACTTCTCCGGAAGCAATAGCCGCAATCAACTGGGTGTTCAGCTCAGCATAGGCGCCAATGTACACGGGCGCCACAGTGATCAGAGGGTTCTGTTCATGGAACCGTTCTACCATGTAGTTCAAATGCTCATGCCACTGATCCTCGTGGGAGTGCCACCACTCGATGGTAATCGGTTCCGTAACCTCATACCGAGAGGTGTTGGCCAGAGAGAGGCCAGCTACAGACAACATCATGCTCAAAACAAGTACCAGAATTAGAGTTTTTCTCATCATTTGATTCCCTCCTGCTTTCATGACAATCTGATATCGTGTAACACCATCTGTCGCATCCAGCACTAACGATTCGACCATCCATCACCTTCCTTACCTGTAATTTGAGATACCATCTCAGTCCCAATACCCTGCTGCCCTGGTGTTCGCACCCATTTTCGACAGATGCATGTGGATGGGACCAATATCATTTGTCAGAAGGGCCCGCACACCGCCACGCACCGCCTCTTCTGCTTCGCCACTTTCATCAGCCCAATAGAGGTTGGTAACAAAACCCATCTCCACAGCAGACTGCAGATGGCAAGGTTGATAGTAGCCCTTAAAGAACTGAATGCGCTCGCACCCCAACTCTGAGGCGTGCTGAAAGACGGCGCTTGCATCACTGTTGCGAGCTTGGACATAACAGCGGGGAATGTGGGGGCAAATCTTCAGGGCCATCCCTAAAACATCCCGGTTACCGGCGATATAAAAGGGTCTGTCAGGCGAAGGAGTATACTGCGAGAGCAGATGCAGAGGTGTCTGTCCCTGATCTATCCCCTTGATGTGAATGTTCAGACCCACCAAACCGGCAAAATGCGTCAGTACATCATAAAGTGTTGGTATACCAAGCCCCAAGAGACGATCGCCCTGCGGATCAAGCAAATTTGCCCGTTTGAGTTCCTGCGCGCTTAGCTCCGCCACTTTTCCCGTACAGTCGGTGGTCCGATCAAGGGTGGAATCATGAATGACAAAGGGTATACCATCCTTGCTGACCCTCACATCGAATTCCAACTGATCGGCGCCCGCCGCGATCGCCGCCGAAAAGGCGGGGAAACTGTTTTCCGGAAACCGTGTGCTCCAGCCGCGATGGGCGATGAGCTCGATGTTTGTCCTTGACGTGATGATTGGCCTTCTCCCCTTTGACTGCTGAACAGAACTGTCCCTATGCCCCTGAACGTGCCCAATGGGCCCGCCGGCACCCTGTTGCATTTCATATTTTGTTAACCTCATGATTAATACTACCATTGCTCTAAAGGTCTGTCAAACAAAATTCTAGAGTACAATGTTCTTTTTTGTAATACCATGTGCATATGTGGGTGCACCTTTGTCCTGCAAAGTCCTCCCCCAGGGATCCGATGGAAAAAGCAAACAAAAAAAGGCCTTACGCTCGGTGCTCCATGACCAAGCGTAAAACCTTTGATTTCATCGCAGCTAATTCAGAAAACTGCCGATCCGATCAAGTTGCGAAACCACAGTGTACTCCCCATCCCCCGCTGTGGATACCATCACTGCACCATCGATGCTGGTGATATAGGTGTCTGCACCCGAATTGGCATAGTTCCGGTAGATCCGCAGTTCTTCTATGGCATCACTCATCATCACAGCCACCTTGGCGCCTACCGCCTCCCGAAACGGTCTGCTCGATGAGGTACCCGCTCCGTGATGCGGCACTTTCAGTACGCCCGACTTCAGCCTATCGCCGTAGCGGGCTGCAATGTCCCGTTCCGCTGCGGTGTACAGGTCACCGGCAAACAAGAAGGAGGAATCACCATATGTGAGCTTCATCAAGAGTGAATGGTTGTTAATAAACTGGGTGCTGCCGTCTGGATACCCTTCGTAGTACTCGATGCCTGGCGCTGGATGAAAAACTTCCACCATAACCTGATCGCCAAACATAAAGGTATCGCCCTCGGCCAAGATCACCAGGGGAGTGTTCGTTTCCTCCAGCGCTGTCATGTAGTTACGGTAATGGGAGGTCGGATACTCTACCTCCGTGGCATACACAGTCCCAATATTGTAGGCGTAGATCAGTTGGGCAAAGCTTCCGATATGGTCTACATGGGGATGGGATGCCACCAAATAATCGATCTTGGTAATTCCCAATGTTTTCAAGGCCTTGTCGATATCCACAAACGTCGAGGGGTTCCCGGCATCCACCACCATCACCTTACCATCGGGGGAGGTAACGATGGTACTGTCACCGCTCTTGTCATCGCTCCTGGTCGTGAGCCTAAGAAAACGTGCTGTGAGTCTCCCTGCATCCTGGCTTGCGTCAAACACTTGATCATAGCGATCCACTCGTTCTTCCGCGAGGACAGTGACACTGAACACCAGGATTAGGGTGAGGACAAGGACACTGATCTTACGTAATTTTTCCATCGTGAACAGGCCTCCTTAGAATGAATCCTCCTACTTCATGGCCGCCTTGCTCATTCCCGTCATGATGTACTTCTGCAGGACTAAGAAGAGCAGGACAATGGGGATAATGGCCATGACAGCACCAGCCATAATTTCGTTGTAGTTGGCCGTTTCCATA
>FZPS01000163.1_pt256 | contig 101149 bp, 88 predicted proteins | sample 1817821 | NCBI WGS metagenome assembly FZPS01 (sample SAMEA104158645, study PRJEB21678) | metagenome | place: Germany | collected 2015-04-21
ACGTGATGTGGACAGTGTATTACCTGTCCATTCAGAGGTCGCCGCAGGCGGCCGAAGAATCCCCTGGTTGACCACACTCATTCCCTGAACCGTTCTTTATGCTATGGCCCATGAACGGCCCAGTCGCCAAGCCAACATATAAAAAAAGAAGGAGTTAAAGTCAGGCGGCCAATGAAACCTGCATCAATACCACTTACTCGGGGGAGAAGCTATTTCCTGGTTTTTATCTTTTCGCATACCCACAAAAGAAAGCTTCAGTTCCCGAAGAATCCCCTCCTCGAACACCACCCACTATCGGCCTGAACTGGTTCCTAGTTTTTATCTTTCCCCGTACGGATATGTTGGCGTAAGCGACATAGAGTGAATGGCTGCCATAGCATAGCACAGCGCTTGCTTTTACCCGAGATTCCTCGCGGCGCTATTCTTTCACTCCGGTGTTATCATTTCCACGTCATTTTTAACTATGGCTTTATGTTAGTGTTCTTGTTAAAGACCGCTTGCTCGGAATGACAGGGGAGGAAGGTCGCCTTTTATATTATACTGTCATTCTGAGAGAGCGGCTGTTGTTTGCCGCGACCGAAGAATCCCCTCCTCGTACACACCTTACCATCGCCATAATCTGTTTCCCGTTTTGATCTTTTCCCCGTACGGATATGTTGGCGTAAGCGACATAGAGTGAATGGCTGCCATAGCCGGTGAAGGCGAGGAAGCGAAACGGGACTGCCGACGTGATGTGGACAGTGTATTACCTGTCCATTCAGAGGTCGCCGCAGGCGGCCGAAGAATCCCCTGGTTGACCACACTCATTCCCTGAAGCGTTCTTTATGCTATGGCCCATGAACGACCCAGTCGCCAAGCCAACATATAAGAAAAAGAAGGAGTTAAAGTCAGGCGGCTAATGAAACCTGCATCAATACCACTTACTCGGGGGAGAAGCTATTTCCTGGTTTTTATCTTTTAGCATACCCACAAAAGAGAGCTTCAGTTCCCGAAGAATCCCCTCCTCGAATACCTCTACCCCCGGCTGAATCAGAGGAATGCACTGCTGTCCTTCGGGTGAACATTGCTTTTCCCGCAGGCCACGCAAGCTGCGAAACGCTGATCTACAACAGTATCCTGACCCGCCGTTCTTACAATTCCGCGCGGCGGAATGAAAGCGAGGCTACGGCCTGGGCCACGATGCCGAGGATGATGGCCGCTGGCAATGCCGGCAGAAAATCAGCCGCACCGATATTGCCTTTAAGTAAACTGCCGATCTGCGAGCTTAGGCGATAGGGCATGTATTTTCCCACATCGCTCTGGTCCAGAAACAACTGTGGCAACCAGAGCATGATCAGGAAGACCAGGGTAACACCGCCGGCGGCGATCTGACTGCGGAGCAGAGCCGAGGCACTGAGTGCCACGATCAGGATGAGCTCCAGGTAGAGAAACATGAAGACGGCGCCCCAAATTGTCGGGACAAGGGGTGGAACGCCCAACAGAGAGGTGGTATAAAGGGCTGCCAGGAGGGTGCCGGAGGCCATGGTCAGCAGAACCCCGACCGAGTAAGCGGCATATTTGGAATACAGATAGGGGAGGCGGCCAACGGGGCGGGTGAGCAACCAGGCGCTGACACCTTGCTCCCGTTCCCTGGCCACGGCGCCCATGGCCGTCAGAATAACGATGAAAGCTCCCATCTGGGCAACATTGCCGAAATAACTGATGAGTGCATCCGCCGGACCCAGCTCCGGCATGATGATGGTGATTCCTTCCGCTCCGCGCAGCAGTTGTTCCATGATCTGCGGCATGTACCTGGCCCCGATGGGATCAAGGATGGCAAAAAAGAGCCCCGAGAGCAGCAGTGCCGGCAGGCGGAAGGTCCGCCAGAGCTGGCGGATATCCTTAACGAAGAGTGTTTTCATTGCAGTTACCCCCTTCATTCGTCCGGTAACCGGTTTCGCGGAGCAGGTTCAAAAAGATCATCTCCAGGTCTTCATGCTGCCGCTCGTAGGAGGTCACCACCGCGCCGCTACCGGCAAGGAGAGGCAGCAGTTCTTCTTCCATCCGGGCCAGACCGTCCGGGTCGGCTTCGACGGCGATACCACCGGGGATATTTTCCACCTTCCGGGCCCAGGTTCTATCGCGCAACTTGCCAGCCAGGCCGTCCGGAGGTTCCCCACGGAATTTGATGCGATAGCGGGGCAGCCGGTACTGTTCGAGCAGGCTTGCAAGGGATGATTGAAGCAACAGTTTGCCCCGGTGGAGCACTGCCACCCGGTCACAGACCCGTTCCACATCGGCGAGGACATGGCTGGAGAAGAAGACGGTGGCCTTGCCGCGCAGGGAGGCGAGCAGTTCCAGTGTTTCCAGCCGACCTACCGGGTCCAGTGCGGAAACGGGTTCATCAAGGATGTAGAGCTCGGGTTCCGGGAGCAGCACGCAGGCCAGCCCGAGGCGCTGTTTCATTCCTCGCGAATAGGCTGCAGCGCGACGATTGGCAGCGGCAGTGAGATCGAAACGTGCCAGGATCTTATCGATCCGGATCCGCCCCTCGTCAGGGGTGATCCCGTTGGCCGCTCGCACAAAATCAAGCACTTCGCGGCCGGTGAGAGCCTCCGGGAAAGTTGGTTCCTCGGGCAGGTACCCGATTCTTTTCTTCAACCCGCGGGAGAGGCCGGGGCGCACCTCCTGGCCCAGCATGGTTGCGCTCCCCCCGGTGGGATTGAGCAAGCCCATGAGGATCTTGATGGCCGTCGTCTTCCCGGCTCCGTTGGGGCCAAGAAACCCGTAAACGGCACCCGGGGGAACCTCCAGGGAAATTCCCTGCAGAGCCCGATGCCCGCGAAAACTTTTGCTCATATTTATGATCTCGATGGCTTTCATTCTTCGCTTCTCCCGAAAAGAAAGTAGGTTATCGGGCCAAGGAAATTGATGACGATGATAAGAATGATCCAGATTGGCATGGAAAGAGTGCGGGTACTGCGGCGGCGCAGTACATCAACCAGGGCCCAGACCATCAATGCAAGCTGAAGCAGAAGCAGTGGCCAGAGCTTCAGCAGCATATCAAAAATTTCATCGAAACCCATTCTTTTTTTTCTCCTTTCATTTTGTATTATAACACTATCTGTATGCTGCAGGCTGCACGAATAGGGTCTGGCAGTCACCGTCAATCACCGATATCCCGGCGGCAAAATACCATTGCTCCGATTACATGCGCGGGGCTGTTTTGCCGTGTGAAGAAGGGCTGCCTGTTTTATTCATGAAACGGTCGCAACCGATTTTCACAACCGATGCGCGCCCCGCCCTATTTTTTTCTCCCCCTGCGCCGCTGTCTGACCGCATCGGTCAGCAGGTATTCGATCTGTCCGTTTATGGAGCGGAAATCATCTTCCGCCCAGGCCGCCAGTTCCCGCCATAGCGATGAGGATATGCGCAGCAAAATTTGCTTTCTTTCTTTTTCGTTGTCTGCCATGCAAACCAGTCCTTTTTCAATACAGGGAGCCGCTGTTGACTACAGGCTGGGCATCCCTGTTGCCGCAGAGGACCACCAGCAGGTTGCTGACCATGGCAGCCTTGCGCTCCTCGTCCAGCTGCACGATCTCGTTTTCGCTGAGCTTGGACAGAGCCATCTCCACCATGCCCACGGCGCCCTCCACGATCATCTGCCGCGCATCGATGATTGCCGAAGCCTGCTGCCTCTGGAGCATGGCCGCCGCGATTTCCGGGGCATAGGAGAGGTGGGTGATCCGGGCTTCCATTATTTCCAGACCCGCTGCCTCCACTTTTGACTGTATTTCCGCCTTCAATTTTTCGGCAACCTCGCGGCTGCTGCCACGCAGGGATTTCTCGTTGTTATCGTCCGAAACATCCGACACATCATACGGATAAAGGCGAACAATGTCACGCAACGCCGAGTCACACTGGATGGACAGGAACTCGGTGAAGTTGTCGACATTGAAGACTGCTTTGGCTGTATTGACGACTTTCCAGATGACCACGATGCCGATGATGATCGGGTTTCCCAGGCGGTCGTTGATCTTCTGTTTTTCGTTATTGAGGGTCATGGCCTTGAGTGAAATTATCTTGCTCGAAAAAGGCTGGACGGTTGTCGTGGGCGTTGTTTTATCGGCAGGCGCAGCCTGTTTGGCAGCCGCCGCTATGACACCGGAAGACAGAGATTGCGAGGAAGGATTGAAGGCCGCGGTGAAGGGATTGACGAAGAAGAACCCTTCCCCCCTGAGCGTGCCGTAATAACGGCCAAAAAGAGTGAGCACGAGCGCCTCGTTGGGTTTCAGCGCCTTCAGGCCTGCAAAGAGAAGCGGGCCGACAATACAGGTATAAAGAGCTCCAACAATGATCATGACTATCCCTGGAATCATCACGTCCTCGACCAGGATGATACCGCGGATGAACAACAACACGGCGGCGATCATCAGGACGATGTTCACCAGCAAGACGGGCATACCGGCCCTTGACCTGGCCTCGATTTCCTCTTCTAACATCTGCTTGACATTGGTTTTGGGATTTTCAGACATTTATCGATTCCCCCCTGAAAAAGTGAATTATGATATCAAAATGATATCGTCTTAATATTAACACTTGCTGCTTGAAGATGTCAACAGTTGTTGGATAATATTTATGGCGGGAATATACCGAAAACCTTTTTTGTTCCGGTCAATTTGTCGGGAAGACAATCCTGATCCTGTCCTTCGCGGTTTTGGGCGGACATGGACTGCTGCGGAGATGTTCGGGGCGGCGATGACCATCCCTCATGGTTTCGGGCAGGTATCTCATTTCCCGGCTTCCCCGGCTTCCGCAGCGGGGAGATCACAGGTGATGAAAGTTTCCGATACTTCATCGGCCATGGCCACCAGGATACCTTCCGGATCGGCAATGAGGCTGTTGCCCAGGCTGATCAGATTCAGGTGGCTGCCCACGGTATTGGCGAGGAAGACATGGCACCTGTTTTCCACCGCCCGGGCCAGGGGGAGGGCTCTGTTTTTATCCAGTTTCCAGCGGGCCTCGGCCGGCTTGTAGTAATGGGCGGCGGGAAGCAGGAGGGCATCGGCGCCCTTGCATGTTTTCCGGGCCAATTCGGGGTAATTCTGGTCGCGGCAGATGATCACGCCGAAACGGTACCCCCGGAAATCGAAGGAGAGGGGGGCGGTACCGGGAAGGAGGTGATCTTCCTCGGCGGCGGTGAGATTGTTCTTGCAGTATGTGTAACTCTTCCCATCGGGAAGGAAAACCGTGGCTGCGTTGTACATCTTGTCCCCGGCAAGAAATACCCGGCCGACAACCAGGCCCATTCCCGTTGCCGACGCCTGCAGGGCAAGCTTCTGCAGGGATTCGTCAAGTTCTCCCCAGAAATGAGCGTTCTTCCAGGCATGGAAATTGTAGCCCGTGAGGCACATCTCCGGGAATAACAGCAGGTCTATCTCCATATCAGCGGCCGCGGCGATTTTTTCCATCATCCTGGCCGTGTTGGTTTTCATCTCCTCGGCAACGAAGGTCTGGGCAACACCGATACGCAAAACGACACCTCCCAGGTTTTACCTTTCTTGCTCCATATTAGAACAAAAACGCTGACCTGGCAAGGGAAGACGCTGTGGGGGCCTTGCCGGGGGTAGAGTATGCCATGAAATGAACTTTGCACATCCAGGAAGATTGCCCGACCGTTCTTCCCGTCAAAAAACTTCTTTCCCGGTTCACGAAGTTCCTTGCTGTCTATACCGGCAATACTGGGGAAAAGTTTTTGCGATACCATGCCGGGGTAAAAGTTTGAAGCGGCAAGAAGTCAGATAAAAAATCTGCTAAAGTATGAGAACCTTCTCGTCATCGATTCTTGCAAAACCGGTTTCCGGGTCATAGAATTCCTCGAGCATTTCATTGGGTATATACAATGGAGTGTATGAGTCATCGAGACGCCCAACAAGCAACTTGGCGGGAACAGACAGCGTGTAGCTGTTGAAATCACGTTTCAGGGACAGGTAGGCCTCTCGCCGCTTCAGATATTCCTTTTCAGGAATGACCGTGGTTTGATAGAGATGCCAGATATTAGCGGCATCTTCATCAAGTTCAACGAAGACTTTCAAATAATGAGGGCGATCCTCGATCAAGGCAAAATTGGCCACACCGAGCAACTCTGAATCGCGCTCACGAGGGGAGAAACGCCAGGATTGCATTGCCTCCAGCAATTTGTTACTTGTGGAAGTTGATTTGGCTTGTCGCACGGTTTCAAAATAGCTGGCGATGGTTTCGTAAAAATTACTTTCCCTGAGCTGAGGTTCTTTTTCAAACATTACCTTTGCTGCATGGGTGTGAATTTTTCCATAAACATATTGTGCAAGAGAGGTTTCGTTTTTTTCAGTACGATTCACCAAGTGCCATACCCGGACGTAAGCATGCTCATGGGAAAAATGGCGGTTACAGCGTCCGGCCGCTTGCACAACCGCATCCACCGGGCCGAGGTCGCGCCAGACTTCATCGAAATCAAGGTCCACGCCTGCTTCAACCACCTGGGTAGATACAAGAACCGGTTTGCTTCCGTGCTTGAGCAATTCACGCAATTGTTGCAGACGGTGGCTTCTTTCAACGGGGGTAATATTTGTGGAAAGATAATAGAGTGGAGCAGTCGGGTCCAGTTTTTCTTTGAGCAGACGGTGAAAAGTGATCGAGCTTTTTATCGTATTCAAAATCACCAGGTAGGATTGATCACTGTTGTATTGCTTCAGGAAATTATCAGCTAGTTCTTCTACGGTGAAAGGTTCAAGATTCGCCGTTATGGTGACCCGATCCAGGGTGGCAAAACGCCTGCGGATCTGCAGGTCCGCGCCACCCAACTCAAGAATTTCGTCTTTGCCGAACCATTCAGGACGGGTGGCGGTCAATAATAAAACCCGGGTGCCCAGGTGATGACATGCTTCCCGCAGAACATTTTCTACCAGGGGCCAATATTCCACAGGTATATTCTGGACCTCATCAAGGATCAGGATAGAGTTCTGGAGGCGGTGAAATTTTTTCAGCATACGGTTTTCGTTGCCAACAAAGGTATGAAGCAATTGTACGAAGGTGGTTACAATGATTTCACTTTGCCAGCTTTCGATAAGCAGGAGTGATTTGTCCAGTGAAAGTGATTCCATATCTGATTCACCCGCCGTGTGGTAAATATTTTCGGCAAGATGATGATGTTTGAGCAACCAGGAGGAGGGAGGGGTGCTATAATTTTTGTCAGTTTGGTAGGTGCTCAGAACCTCCCGGATGGTACCGTAAGTTTGATCTACAATGCTGGTGAAGGGTAATGCGTAAATGATCCGGGGGCGGGCAATGCCGGATTTCTCCAGTTTGTTTCTCAGGATAAAGGCTGAGGCCAGCGCTGCCAGAGTTTTTCCGCTGCCGGTGGGTGCGGTGATGGTAAAAATTTTCCGGGAAAGAGGGGCCTCTTTCATGTTGTGGCATACAGTGTTGTAAAGTTCGTCACGCAATCGATCAACATCTGTAGTTGGTGGGCCAAATTGTTTCTCCCGATATTTTTTGACAGGCTGACGGGGCAAAGAAGCACGTTCCACATCTTCTAACCGAGCAGCATGAATTTTGTCAGCATCTATCAGTGTGGAGAACAAAGTAAGCATATCAAAATAGTATTGCAAATCTACACTCTCCCTGTTCCGGATCTGCTGCCTCCGGTAACGATAAAGACGTCCGTACGATACAGTCCAATTATCAAGGAAATCATGGAGCAGGGCAGACCAATCCGCATTCAACCAGGACGGCTCGTGTAGATCTTTTTGCTGAAGGAGCTGGCTAGTATGTCGTGCTGCCTTATGCAAGGAACGTGCAACTGCCAGTTTCTCTGTTTCTGTGCCCAGCGCATCAATTTGTTTCTGCGTAATTTGTAAGCGATCACTTCTGGTCGGTTCCAGGTGGTCCCATGGGGGGCCTGTCAACTCGCGGGGCGGCAAGAGAAGTTCTTCGGGATCGGCCAGGCTGCGATGATGGCGGCAAACGGAGACAAACAATGCAAGGGAGTGCAGGGGGGGCATTTCAAACTGTTCGGCAAGATGGGCAGCCCAGAGCGCCGATGAAAATGCGTGCTGCTTCTCCGGGCCGCCTTTTCCTGTACGCAAATAATGCTGAAAAAAACGGGTATATTTGCCAAAATCATGGGTCAATCCGCAGAGCAAGGCTGCTGATACAAGTTCATCATAACGCGGATGTGTACACAACCGTTCCGCTATGCCTGCGGCTGTTTCGGCCAGGTGCGCACTTAACAGGTAGAAGCGTTTTTCTTCTTTGTGAGCGTAGTATGGCACAATCTAACTCTCCATAAAAGCAATTGTATCTGTTTCTGCATCGCCGATTTCAAAACGATAAGCATCGGTACGCAACCGTGCGGCCAGATGTTCTCCCTCGGTGTAAAGTAGCGTTGCCGGCGGCTGCAGACGGCGCCCTTCACCAAAAGAATGGGGGGCTTGCTCTCGAAAGATACGACCGGGGGCGCTTTCGTCCAACACCAATTTCTGTAGTGAAGCTGTGTTAAGAACAGAGGTAAGCATGATCGATGTTCCTTCGGGCAGGCGTTGATATTCCCCGGGCTCAAAGAGGCCCCGGAATTCAGCCATGGCCGGACATTCAGTCAAGCCCAGATAAACCGGGTAGTGGCTACGCCCCTCCTGCAGGCACTGTGCCGTTTCGTCCAACAGATCTCGATCAGGATGGCTGAAAAAGACACGAAAACAAAGTTTGGGATGGCCCCCATCGGGAAGCAACAATTCCAGCGGTATCTGGGTGCCGGGGACTGTGCCGAACTTTTGCAAAATGGTGAGGTCCTCCTTTCTGGTGCGTGTATAGTTCACGGTCTGCATCAGCCGTCTGCCGGGGACTTTTACTGCAACAGCGAAATGGCCCATGTCCATGGTTCCATAGTAGGAGTCTCGCTCCATACCCAAAACCGCAGCCACTACGCCCATAAGCACTGTACGTGGTGGAAAACCATAAGTTAGAGACGATGAATTGGTATAGTATTTTCGGAAATGTGCCATCGATCCTTTCAGATCGAAGACGATTACCTTTTCATTTGGGGTCAAAGTAATCAAGCTCCTTCCCAGATATGGACCCGTTCGTTTCCAATATGATTGACCAACCAGTTTGCCAGGGTTGTTTTTTCCCCGCTGGCAGTGGTCTGCAAGTCTGGATCTTGCCAGACCAGAACATGATCGAGGCGGCTTTCTATACGTTCCAGGGGCCCTGCCAGGCCGTCCAACTCCAGGGAAAAATCATTTATTGCTCGCAGGCCAACACTTTCGCTTAGCCGCAGACTGTCTCGCAGATCGCCCATGAAGGTGTCGCCATCCCGAAAGATAAAACGGGCATAGAGACGCGGATACTGGCCGATCTTGGAGCGGGTTGCCAGCAGGGGGATGGCACGGACCATCGCATCATCCATCAGAGCAATATCTTCCTCGGTAGTGGTGCTTTCCAGTTGTTGCTCGCTCCTTTCAAACATAGCCTGGGCACGCCTGGCGCTGACAATACCATGGAAAGCGATCAGGGCATAATATAGGCGGTAGTCTTTGCCGAAGGTACCCTGTGCGGCGGAATCCCGAGAGGCGAAATGTGAGGATATTGTCGAAGAATCCACAGGTTGTACCTTGTTGAGGGAATAACCCCAGGCAAATTGGACTGGCCCTGTGAGGTTGACGGCCTCGCCTTCACCGCGACGTTCCCCTTTGATGGGCATGGTAGCGCCAAATAGCCGTACGTCCAGCAATTTGGCCAATAATTCCGGAAGATCATTTCCGCTGACCTTTTCTTTATCCAGAACATCCATGAGACGGTTTCCTGCCTGAACAACCCCCGCGGATTTGGTTACGTAAATTGTATGCCCCATCTCCTCCAGATAATCACGCAGATAACGCTTCAACCGGACATCGGAGACCAGGCAGCGCTCCTGATCATAATCCATGCGGGGGCGGTTTTCGTCATCAGGATCTCCGTTTGGATTGCATAGCTTGGCATCGTAAAGAAAAAGAATCTCACTGTTTTTTTCAACTATACTCATAATCAATTGTCCTCCTCTTCATTTGAGTCATTCATTCCCGGGCTTTCTGCGGCTTCAGCTTGTTTTTCCATACCGGCCTTGTAGGCGGCACGCGTGGCCCAGGCATAGCCGGAGAGGATGAAAAAGACATTCTCTTCCGGCGAAAGCGGCCAGGCTGATTTATTGGCGTCGAACAGTTTCTTCATGATTGCAAAGTTATTCTCGTTGTATATGAAGATCCGGTGCTGGTGCAGTTGATCAACCAGTAGATTGCTTAGACGAACAACCTTGGACCAGCTCATCCCGTTGTAATTGATCTTGTCCAGGATCGGTTTATGCTTATAACCGCTGTTTCTCTGCGAACTGCCGATCTGGTGCAGCAGGTAACCCAGCAGGAACAAGGCTGTATGCGTTTCGTTGTAACCCATTTCCACAAGGTATAAATGCATGTCTTCTTTGAGATATACTTGGCCGTGTTTCTCCTCCGCATCATTGTTCATCAGATTCCCCCCTTTCAGAAGTTTTTCCTTGTTCAAAAAGGCCAGAAAGAGATTGGCTTGCAGCAGGCGGCGTGCCATTTCCAATTCCTCATAACCCTTATTGGGACGCTGTATGCTGGTTGAATCAAAATTACTCGTAAGAAATATTTTTGCCAGGGCGACAAATTCCCGGATGAGCGAGCTGTAAGATATCGCCCGGCGGTGCAACAGGGACTGGTAGATATGCAGCAATTTTTTGAATTCCTCGTTCTGGCCTTTGCGCAGCGGAATCAGACGGTAGAGCGCTGTCAGGTCGAAATGCCAGCGATCCCTGCCCAGTAGTCCAGCAGCGCGGTTGGTAAGTTTGTAGGCCTCTTTGAGCAGATGGTTGATCCAGCTGGGAGAAACATCACGCACCAGAGCATGGATACGAAATTCACTCTGGTTTTTCTGGTAAAAGAGAAAATTTAGCAGGGCGATATCTTCCCCGGGCAGATCATCGAGATAATCAGCCAGCCTGGTTTCAAGCCCATCACTTCCCCCGATCTTGTCTAGCCAGGCAGTGGTGTCGACCAGACCGTTAACCCGGTCGAGAAAGAGTTCCGACCAGGATCTGATATCGGTGCTTTCAGGGGCAACACCTGTCAAAAAGGCCGGAACGACCATGAATTGCAGCGGGCCGACCCTTAGGGACATGTGTTGCGGCAAGAATTTTTCAGCCAATTGTAACCCGTAATAGCATTTTCCGCAGGCAGTAAAATTGCGTGAAAAATCTTGCAAGCCCGAGGCGAAACCTATCTTGTCGGTAATATAATATTTTAGAAAATCGAGTGTGGCAAAGTTATCGGTTACCGGGCGGTCGGTGGCGCCACAGATCGAGCAGACCTGCTCGGTGGCAGCATCTACATTTTCTTTGGTTCCCGTTTCAAGGTAGGGCGGCTCCTTGCTTTGCATGATCGCCTGATCATAAGTCCGATCTACCGCCAGCGGGCGGCCGTTGTAAGCCAGCGTCCAGAGTACGGCCTGCGGGGCTTTCAGATTTAGCTCGGTCAACAGCTTTTTTTTCAAGGCCGTTGAAACTTCAGCCAGAACTGCTTTTGGTTTCTCCTTTTTTTCATGCCAAGCAGCGTTGATGAAGCCTGACTCCAAAAGGCTTAGCTTTTCAACATCCAGTATGGGATTCCGGTTCGGCAGGGAGGTATAAAAAGAGTGGTGCAATTGGCTCAGATCCTTGTAAAGGACGGTGTTCTCAAGGCCGATGTTTTTCAAGTATTCCAGAAGGTTGAACACGTTTGAACCCACCAGATAATTCAAATTGTCCGTGGTCAGGTAGGTCTGCGGACGGTTGCCAACCATATTGCCTATCCAGCGGTAACGGATGCGGATATCACGGTCAACTTCAATCGGCGAAGGTATCAACTGCAATTTTTCTGTCCCATCACGAAGATCAAGCTGGATAAGGTAAACTTCTTTATCTTTCAATTTCTGCACTGGTTTTACCAGTGTTGCCAGGGGATCATCTTCCTGTGAAAGTGACCGGCCAAATCCGGCAATTGCTTCCAACATCCTTATTACCTCCATTTTTGGTTTGATTAAAATAATGATAAAAAAAGGCATAGCATAATTATACGTGAATCTTCTGTTATAGAGACAGGCAACAAGTTACCGTTTTGATTGGTAAAAAGTTACCAGGTTTAAAAATCAAGTAAAGCTCCCAGTGCCGGTATCAGATTTTTTGTGTTATTTCTGATAGTTCCTGATGATGCTGCGTTGGTGTTCATGGCACAATGAGCTATATCGTTGCGTAAATTCAATAGCATATTCCATATATGGGCGATACTGTTTGATTGTGAATCCTTTTCATACCAGTCGGGAAGCACGTTACAATTTTTATCATTTTGTTTCCGGAAGGTAACTTTTGCTATCAGCCCCAATTCTTTTTCGACCGCAAGCCGTTCATTTCTGTTACGCCACTTTTCAAGTCTATTGGCTTTCAGATATTTAGTGGGACCCAGAAAACTAAGGCCAACCATTTTTTTCCTCGATTTCAGTTTATTTTATTCAAGCAGGGAACAGCAACCATATCCCTGCGAGTTCTTTGCGCCCAGCCCCGCTGCAAGGGCGGTCTCCAACAGGGAGGGGGCGCCCCGTAGCTCGTATATTCCCATCCAACCCTTGACTATAAAACCTTTGTAACGGGTAATTTTGTGATCCTTTTCGGTTACCTCAAGGGGCCTTATTGAAAATTCCTCGGAAATCGGGGGGCTTCCATGGATCAAGAGATGTTTTTTGAGCAGGTTGGCACCAACAAGCTCACCGAAACGAGGCTCGAACGGAGAAAAATAATAGGTGTATTTGCGGCCACTCGAGGGGGGAAGGGTACTGTAAATTGTCATCGGTGAGAGCATACGTACATGTACAGAATCTGTTTTGACCCGGGGCTGTGCCGTGGAAATTTCTTTTACGATCAATTTTGCCGATCCGATGTGGACCTTCCCCTGACGCAGAAAACCGGTGCCCAATTCCTGCAGAATGAAGGGAATTGGTGAACAGATAACCAACTCCAGGGGAGGGGCCATTATGAGCTTTTTTTTGACCTGATCAAAACGTGTTTTCTGTCCCATCAGACGCGAAAAAGAAAAAAGCTTGAAACGCCGTTTTTCCAGCTGAAAACCATGTTCGTGCAGATAGCGCCCCAGAAGCGGATTTTCCATCCCATGGTAGATCATCCCTTGGATAAGATGGCCGTAATGTACTGGTAATTCTACCTGTCCAGGCGCATCAAAAAATAAAGTTAAGAGCATAGGGTCACCTCAAAAAACAAATAATTTTCCGCATCAAGGCTTTTCCTCTTCAAGGACGGCACGTATAGCTTCTATTATGGGTGCGTTTTTTTTGTTTGGTTTGTTCCATTGCTTTTCACGATAAACCTGATACCAGTGTTCAAGTAGTTGCGCAATTATTTGCTGGTCAGCAGGAGGGGTTTCTTCTGACTGCATCCTGGACAACCATTTATTTTTAATGGCTTGCAAGAATTCATCTGTATTGTACCGATCCTTGACCATCTCTTCAGCAATCGGACCGGCTAACTTTGCGGGGATTGGCAGTATCTTTTCGGCCTCTTCTTTTTTATACTTGAGCATGGTTGATTTCAAATTGTTTTCTGTTTGTTCACAGCGAATGAAACGGCCGTAGCCAGCCGCAGTTTTTGCACCGGCTCCGATGTTTTCCAATGCCTGTTCCATCCATTGAAGAACTTTCTCCAGGTCGGATCCGTTTCTATCATCGGTTCTATTTCTCGGTGCAACAGAAAAAAGAAAAGGTTGCCCCGTATTGACGGTTATAAAAGGGATCGGATTGGGGTTCTGCCAATCGCCGGGAACTTCATCTCTACTGTAATATCCTTGATAGTGTGGTGTCATTACATCGGCAACAAGCCGAACCGGTGTAACAGGAAGAGCATCGAAGAAGATTACACTACCTACGTTTTTAATAGATTCATTTTTGTCATCATTTCCCCTTGGCCCGAAAATGCGGTTGATATCATTTTCTGAAGGACTATCAAGCCATTGCTCGACCCATGCTCTGACCAGGCCTTTGACAGAAGAACCGGGTAGGTATGGGACTCCCAGGGTGTGGTGCCAGGCCATTCCATTTTCAATGGGATTGTTCAATCCCAGACCGATGGTAAAACGCCAAAGCGTTCTGTAACAGCTAAAAACACCCTCCATAAAATCGGTCAGCTCAATCAATCTTTTCGCCGCTTCATCAAGTAGTGTCCCGTTTCCCACGGGTTTTTTACTGATTTTTTCAATAAATTCGAGTTTACCTCTATCTGCAATGGTCCAACTATTATCCCAGAAATTACAGTATTTATTGAACAATAGTCCGGTGTTGCCTCTGTTTAGCTCAATCAAATTTATACGTTCCCGCTCATATTCTCCTGGCAACTGGTATAGTGGTAAAGTCATTTCGTCACCCCTGATCCATTATTGACTTTTTTCCGGTATTTTTAAGTAGAGCTACCGCAAATTTTTTGTACCATTCCAAATAACCTAAAGCTTCTGCCTGTGCCAGAAGATAAGTTTTGCGATTTCCTTTGGTAATAGCGGTTAGAAGATCCTCATCATGAGGATAAGGCGCCGAGGGGTCATTGCGACAAAGCCATTCTTTGATAGCATTGTAAACTGTCATATGAGGATCATCAAAATTGCCTTTTGCCTGAGCCCGTAGTGTGGCAGCTGCCTGGCCCAATCCGTTAATAAGTATTGATGCGGGTGCATTTTCGGCATAAGCAACTATTTTATCCCGATCTTCGCCTTGGTATTTTTTTTCTGCTGCCTCGATCTTTTCCAAGGCATGTTTGGCTCGCTGCTGCTGCATGCTTTGAATTCGATTGCTCAATCTGATACACCTCCATAGATAAATGTTATGGCAGTCCAACCTTGCCCAATAGTCTCGTTGCCGCCAATCTGCAGGTAGGGATACTGGTCAAAAAAATCCGTTAAAGCGTTCAGGTGATCCTTTCCTCCGGGACGAGCTGCAAACAGGGCATAGAAGAGGGTATCAGTCGGTACTGTTTCTTCATACCAAAGATTCTGGCTGATTTTTTGCTTGTCCAGTAGGTTACGCGCATTTACAGATAAAGAGTACCTGGCAAAATATGAAAACTCATCATTGCTTACCACTACCAAGTTTTCAGCGAGGCGTTCCTTTATCGTGGAATGTCTGATCATCGGTTTGATCGCTTCGGCAAAAGGGACAGTTCCCGATCCTGATTCGATTATTTCAAAATGAGCATCCTCGAGGTATAGCCTTCCTTTCCCGGTGGCAATTGCTTCTCCCTCTTTTAAATCGGTTATAGCCGTGATATCGATTGTGCCGACCGATACCCCGGCCAAAGCACAGTCGCGTTGATAACGTTCCAGCAGATAGGGGCAGGTTACCCATTTATAGTGGCTGTTCAAAGAACGCACCGGTAGAAGTAGCAGGCGACCGTCGGAAACCGCGACGCAACCGGCATGTTTTTGGCTACCGAAGACCTGTTCCATGTCAATTTCTGAATTGTTGGTTATATTGTGTTGTTCAACAGTATCTTTTAGTGCGCCTTTCAGGCTGGAACCTACGATGACCGGATAATCGGTAGTTTTCTCGCGGGCTACCGGCAGATCGACCACTCCGCTAACCTGTCCGGTCCCGGGGTGTAAATTGGTTTCTGCAAACATTCCCATTATTGCACTGGCCATATTCAATCAACCTCCCATTTTCCAATTAATACTTGACCATAACCAAGAGAGTGGGACCCTTCATTACCAACATGGCATCCATGAAGGGCTTCTATTTTTTCTTTATCTGTCGCTGCGGCTTCAAAAAACCAGGTGCTGCCAGGGGGCAGGCATGGTTGCAGTGGGCGAGGTTCGTTATTTGCCAGATCCCATCCTCCATGGAATTGCGGCTTGCCGATACAGGCACTGACACACCTGCCTGGAGCATTGGCGGGGCCTTCCCGAACAAGGAGTTCAAGCTGATCTCCATCGGAAAAAACAGATTGAGTGATCAGAGAGATAGTATAACGGATCTGCCCATCCTTTGTTTGCTTTAACGAGGGGCATGGGGGAAGCAGGTTTCGGTAATCATCAAGGGTAATAGAGTTGATTTCGATTCCTGCCAAGCGCCCTTCCCCGCCCAGGGGAACCACTCTCTGTTTTATTTCGGGCCAATCGGGGGGTAACCCCTGAATGATGACACGTATTTTTAAATAGTACTCCGGCCGGATATGTCCGATGCGGTATAGGTTATGATCTTCGGCAGTTCGGGTTCCGGCGTTGCGTTTTAACCCTACACGAGGTTCCACACTCCACAATGATTCCTGGAAATATGCATCGTCTGTAGCAGGGGCTTTTCCTTTGGCAACAGAACTGTAGCCTGAACGGGTAAGGTAGAGATTTCCCGAATGGTGGGCTCCGTCCAGTTTTTCTTTTTTCCTGGGCAGGCAAACGTCTGGACCGAGGTCGCAGACGCATGTTTCGCCAGGTATGAGAAAAGTGGTTTTTATTGACTTCGGATCCGTTTTTGAATTGACCCCAGGCATCTTTTTGATTAATAGATTCAATGGTGCCGGAAAAAGGAGCTTTTTATCCCATACCAGGTGTGGTCCCAACAGAGATAAAAGACCCAAATTTGTATTGTCACCAAGTTCATCGGGCCAATTTTTATTTTGGCCGGGCCACCACCCACGAGCATTGGCCAGGGTGCTGCGGATCGCGCCTTGAAGAGTGCTTATGGGCGGGGGAAAGTGACTGATGATCCGGCTGTGTCCGCCTTCACCGGCATGGAAAGGCTGCCCGGTACGGAAAAATACAGTATCGATCAAAGTAAAATCCCAACATTGGAGGTTCATCGTTCCACTCCTTTCTCCAACAGGAATTTTATTAAAAACAGGCTCTCGAGCTGCAACCTTTTTTTATCCTTGCATATTTTGCCTTCCTCATCCCTCCAGTAGTGATGACAGAGTTCCAGCAATTGACGCATGGTTTTTTCAGCCTCAGTGTGATCTGTATCCGAGCCGCGGCTTTTAACATATTCAGCTGTAAGCAGTGCGTTCAGAACTGAATTTGAAAATGTTGATAAATCTATATTCTGGGTAGTGAATAATGCCAACCGATATTGAATATTGTAGAAAAAACTATTGCTGAATTCTTTAAACTTTTCTTCATCAGCAGTTGCTTTCCCGAAATGTTGGATATATGGCAGGAAGTTATCTACAATTATTTCCCAGGGGGCGGACCAGCTCAACACCTTGCCCACACTTTTCCAGACGGTTATGGCGAGGCTGTCCCGGCCGGTTTTAACCTTGGCGACTTCCGAAAGTAAACGCTGTCCCTCGTGGTACACTTCGGTGAGCGGTGTGGCAAAATGGGCATAAACAATTGCTCCGGAAATAGTGGCCAGGGATATATTATTAGCAGCGAATGCTTCAAGGTAAGCAGTGCGCAATCTTATTGCTGTTGTCAATGCATTTTCCAGGGGTGTCAAGGCAAGGACGTCGTCACCACCAGCGAAAACAGTGATTCCATTGCCTTCTTCAACGAGTAATTGCACCTGCTGACTGAACATATTCAAAGACTTGCTGATCAGATTTGTATCAGTTTGATGTTTTTGTAGCAGCGCGCCGAGCCTATCACCATCCATAAGGAGCAGGGCATAGAATGGCGAAGAGGGAGCGGCAAGATCTTCAAGCTTTTCTATCAGCTTTTTTCTGGTTTCTTCCGTATCCATGGAAGAGCTTGCCCGCCCATTCCAAAGATTCGAATTCTCAAGGGCGGCTTTGAAAAAACAATTACCGTCAAGAGAAGCGAACTCCCGGGCGTGGGGATGATCGGAAACCTCTTTTTTTAGAATTGGAAATATGTCCGGATTTTCACGACCCCTAGCTTCCGGAAGGTTAGAGGCAAGGTTGGCAAAAGATCTAGCTTTCTCGGCTTTGTCCTTGACCACTTTGGCGATCCAGTTAACGGCTGCGAGATAGGGAGTAGAAGGATAATTGATGGGGGCTTCTTTAATTATCTCCCTGGCAACGTGCGGAAAAAGCCGTTTTATCAAAGCGATGGAACAGAGCCGTTCATTTTCATCCAGATCATAAAATATACCCGCCTGACTTTGCTGTCGTATGGATTTCCAGAACCCATCTTGTTTTTCTTTCTCATGTATGCGTAAATAACCTGATAGTTCCTGAAGATCGCCGAAAAGGGTACACTTGTCACCGGGTTCAACCGGGGGCAGATGGCTACGCCAATTTTTGCGCTGATCCAGTGCGCCGGCATCTTCGCTCAAGACCCAGTTTATTTCCCAGTAATTATCGATCTGCCTCTCCCATATTTCTGTGGTCAGGTCCCCCTGCCCACTTTGCTCGGCGAGGTATCGTTCCCAGATTATTTCAGCTATCATCTGCCAATTTTCTTTTATTGCTTCCTTACATACAACCGGAGCAAAACCTGCCGGAACCTTGGCGCGGAAACGGTTTGGCAGTGTAGCCACAATGTTGCTGTAGCCGTTGATACTGGTTGTTTTTCCTTCTCTACGGTCCATGATCATCTGCAAAAGCGGGTCGGTGATCAACTTTTTGCTTTCCGCGACAGCAGGTAAAACTAGACTGCCTCCTTCTTCAAGAACTACTGCCATGGCTTGTCCCGCAAGGAAGGAGAGCAAGAAGGAGCCTGTCCAGAAATCGCGTGTCTTTCGTGAGCGGGAAATAAAGCTCTGTACTGGCCCCAAGGAGAAATTCAAGGTTTCTATTTTGCTCATGGCCAGACCACCACCTTGCTGCGCCTGAAAGCCGGTCGGTTAATGAAGTTGGTGACATTGTTGTAATCTACGTTGCAGTCCACGGTTGTTCTGTTGTGTCGTCCCGAAGAAATTTCGATTTTTACATCCCGTGGAAGAAAGACAGCCGGAAGCAAAGTTAGAACTGCCGCAAAATGATTTTTACCCAGGGCATGGATATGGATAAAAAGGGGGCTGGCACGACGATTATATTCTTTACTAGCAGGGCTTATACCGGCTTTGTCCCTGGTGGATATAAAGAAATAGTTATGAGGGAGCCCGAATACTACCCGCCTTGGATGTGTATCTATTGAATTCCCCCGACAAAAACCCAACATCAAATCGTGGTCATCTGCAAAATTTTGTTCTGCTTCTGTATCGTCCGGTAGCACATGTTTGCCTTTATTATTTTCCCTGCCGTAACTTCGATAACAAAGCATTTCATAACCTATCCTGTTCAGGACCTCAAGTGCATCAGATCCGGTAAGGGCTATCCAAACGCGGCTATACCTGCTAAATGCTGAATACTCAGGCAATGCATCATTACTATTGTCAACTTTGATCTCGCGTAGCAAGGTTTGTAAACATGTACCAAGATCTTCAACAGTTTCAGGCATTTTCCAGAATTTATTTCCGTTGCAGGCTATGGATTCGAGTGAAAGTGAACCAAAACCTTTGCGAGAACGTGCCCCGGCCGCACCAAACAGGCCAAGTGCCTGCAAAGCAAGTGGTAAAAAGTGGGCGGCCTCTTCCGGTATTCCCTTTTTTGTTCGAATCTGCAGGGTAAAGCGACCACCTGGCTCTAGATGAGGACGCATAGCGTTACCCCTTTGGTCTATTACACCGTACCCCAGATAGCGTATTCCATTAAAATTTAGCCAGCTGCTCTCTTTTTTTTCGGATAACCCTTCTTGATCTCTTATCGTTAACAGAGTAGATGACTGACCTTTAGTGCTACCAAAAACAATGTTCTCTAGACTCTTTACCGTGGACCATTTGCGTAGCTGGGCCAGTGCTATTGCCCGAAACCAGAATCGTAATAATCCTTTTATCGAGGACGGTCGAAGTTCTGCATGTTTGTTCGGGTTTGCTCCTCCCAAAAACAGGGGAGTTGTTACCCGGTAGGTTGCATCCCAATTCACGGTTTAGATACCTCCAGTCTCTTTAAAAAGTATTCAAGATATTTTTTTTGCTATCATCACCTTTTTTCCCTCGCTCGTTCACGCATAACCTGCAGGTTAAGGATCTCGGCGGGCTCGAACCGAGGGGTAATTTCACCGGCGCCTGGACGCAGACGAAGTATTGATGGAAAATGGCCGATCCGGCCGTGCAACTGTGCCAGCAGGGCCGCTGCGCTGTAGTTCAGAGAAGGCAAATTGATCAGCAGCGGTTCTGTCTGCCATTCCCGCGGGCTCAGTCCGGCATGGTCCAGCATTGCTTCGATCTGTGCTTCGATAGGTTCGCCGGGATCGATCTGACTTGGTATTTCGGTCACACTTGTTATTTCCAGGCCGGCGAGAACCTCTATTCCGTCCAGTTGGCTTTCGGTGAACGGATGGGCAAAATTCAGGATCTGCATTATCACAAATCTCCCTTTGGTTCTTTCATCGTAAAGTAGGGTGAGAAACGGGCAATCAAGACATTACGATCCACGCTGTAATCAGGAAAATTCAACCATTCACGCAGTTTGTCGTAGATGTTGCACAACTGGTTGGCGACTGTTTGTACCCCTTTTCCCAGTGTGGAAGCAATGGAGGAATTTTCAAAACCCTGGCAGGCCAGGCGGGCCACCTTCCGCTCGGCGGGGGTCAACCAGTGCCGGATGAATTCATCCTGCCGTTTTTCTTCTTCTTTTTGTGTAAGCCTGTGATACCAGGACAGCACTTCTTGAGGATCATCAAGCTCGGTCACCGTTTGCATCAGAGTTCCAGCTTCCTTCCAGCGAAGAAGCGGTACCGGAACCAACAGGACCTGCTCACCGTTGACAGCGTGAAGGTGACGGTTGACACCGGGCCGCCAGCCTTCCGTAATCAGATACCAAACCCGATCATCAGGACCGAATAGGAGTTGGGCTACGGTCATGGCTATTACCCCCATTACCTTGCGGCCACCGGAAATGCAGAGGTGAAGGGGGCATCCCTGTTGACGCACCTTCCTGATTACCGAATAAAAGGTTCGCAAGAGTGCCCGCAGGTCATCTTCAGTTTTAAAATCCTTCACTGCAACGTCTCCGGTGGATATTGCTCTGGTATGAAAAGAGAGATCCGGGTAGTACCCTGTTTCAAATTCGGCTTCAAGAACGGCCAGAGCTTCCCTTATAGCGGGGTATTCGGTGTATAAAACGGTAACTTCTTTGATCTTTTTCCCCCTGTCTATAAGGGCATCCAATGCGAGGGTTACTACCTGCGGCTCAACACCGAGAGTGGCAATCATTGTTTCAGGTTTGTTTTCCAGGCCCATCCGGAGAACCTCCTCGACACATTTTACCAAATTGTGATCGTTGTGGCAATCATCGACATTAAAAATGGAAAAGATGCCCATTCAAATTATCTGGTTACACTATTGGCTTTGAAAGATATTTTTAAAAAATAGCTTAAATACCAGGCGTACGGATGCCCGGTGGACCTGTTATATTTTTAGTAAATCCATTCTTCGCCGCCTTTCTGTATGCCGATTGATTTTCGTTCCGTATATTTCCGGCTACCCAGTATGTAAAATAGCAGTGAATCTTCATCCTCAACAATTATTTGATTCAGTTCGGAGAGCAGGGAGCGAAACGTTGCTTCCGTAAGTTCACCTTCAAGGACAGAATTCTGGACCCAGGTAAGGTAACGACGAGAAATCTTCAACACCTTGGCAACCCGCTTTACATTGATGTCATAGACCAGAATTACATACATTTGTTTATTCTTTTCACCTCACTTACCAACGGCTGACAAAGGGCTGGTATACTTGTTCGCCGATCAGATGTTTTTCCAACTTGTAGATTTCCATTCTGATCAATGTCTGGTAACTGACGTTACGTTTGAGCTGCCGATGATAAAAGGTGCTCATCAATTTATCTTCAAATTCCTGCACATAGACTTTACGCCCCTTGTCTTTTAACAGAACGGCTCCCCCGTGTTTTTCAAAATCCCTTTCTGTTAACATTCTCTTACCTATCAGGTTGAAAAGCACCCTGTCGGCCAGTATCGGTTTAAAAATTTCCGCAATGTCCAGATTCAATGTAAAGCGGCGAAAGTTGGTAGCATGCAAGAAACCGATCCGTGGATCAAGATGAGTCTTGTAAATTTCGGTTAATACTTTCATGTAGACAAGGGTGTTTCCAAAGCTGATCAGTGCGTTTAGCGGATCTTCGGGCGGGCGTTTGCTGCGCCCCTGAAATAAAAAATTTTGTTCGGTGAGGATTTGATTGAATGATTCGTAATAATGGGCCCTGGCATTCCCTTCAAATGCCATGAGTTCTTCAATGCTTTTAGAATCTGCACTTTTTTTGGAAAGAGCGGTTATGGCCAAAATTTGTTTTTCAACATCCTTGCCCCGGTTTTGATAGTAGCGCAAGACCTGCAAAATGTTGGCCAGAGCTCCACTTACAAATTTTTGTGCAAGTTTCAAACGGCTTGGATAATCAAGGTAATGTTCAGTTTGTTTCAGGATCATGTAGCCGGAATTGTAATGTTCGCGGGGATAGAAGCTGCCGATATAGTGGCCATGGTAGCCCAAAAAATGCAGTATGACCTCATTTTCGTGAAGAAATTCCAGCAACTTTTTGTTAATATCCACTTCGCCAAAAATAAAGATGTCACGGATACTGGTAATGGGGAAATAACGGGCTTTTTCCGAAGTTTCAACAAAGATCGTATTCCCCTTGCGTTTTAAACGGCCACTTTGAAAGAGATAAAGGGTTTTATTCATGATTCGCTCCTCATTGATTTTAATTTACTGGCTGGGAAGGCCGGACATTCAGGGTTTAAAGGGGGAAACCCTTTCGGCCTAAGCCCAGCACAATTCAGCATAAGCGCACTTTGAACACAACTTGATCTTCTCGGGAGGCGGGGGATATTCACGATTCAACAGAGCGGTAATTTCAAATTTGATCTGTGCAACCTGTCGTGACAAGGTTTCATCAAGAAATAAACGTTCCTTGCGTCGCTCTTCAGGAAAAAGCAGTTCTCCTTCAGCTTTTATTCCCATGGCCTCCAGTTCGTGCAGATAGAAGGCCAACTGCAATCTGGCCGCTTCCCGGGCACGGGAAGATTTTTTAACCTCCCCGATGACTAGTTGCTTGTTGCCGCGGCGAATCAGATCCAGGCAGAGGTGTCCTAGACGGATCTCTTTTTTTTCCCGCCCATAAGATTGTTGGTCAATAAGACGCCCCAGGGCCAAATAGACATTGTCTTCATCCGGGCAGATCTGCCGTGAAGCAAGCCAGGCCTGGCGGGGGCAGACCATGTAAGCTTGAACCATACTTCCGGTGATGCGGATGTTATTTTCCAATAAAACGGGTCTCCTCCCGGTATCATTCTATTTTTCAACCAATGACAACTTATTCTAAATCAGGATTTGAGCCAAGTGCCTTTCATACCGAATAAAATAGTAGTTTGTTACTAAAATCTATACCGAAAAATAAGTATGAGGTTGCTTGATCAGCAATAGGGAATGGGTGCACAACAACAAAGGAAAATCAGAAGTGTTCCGGGTTAACCGGAAGAAGCAGATATTATGAGGTTTAAGGGGTATTTTTCAAAATTAAGCCGAAAATCTAAAAGATTTACAACGACACCGACAATAATTTACCATCACGGATAGGCTAGAAAACCCATTAAACTAAACTCAGGCATTAGCGAGATCGTTAATATAGTTTCAATTCCTCATAGGTAGGCTGGAAATTGAGATATGCGACACAGAGCTTCCAGAGGCAGATAGGTTTCAATTCCTCATAGGTAGGCTGGAAATAAATTCGCGGATATGCTGTCTTTGGAGGTTTTACAGTTTCAATTCCTCATAGGTAGGCTGGAAATCACATCGAAAATGATTGATGCTGACCTTCCCCTTGGTTTCAATTCCTCATAGGTAGGCTGGAAATGGCAATTACCGGATAAAAGGGCGGGTGAAATAATGGTTTCAATTCCTCATAGGTAGGCTGGAAATGGACTACGACTACTGGTGCATGAGAACATACCTGCAGTTTCAATTCCTCATAGGTAGGCTGGAAATGGCTTTCACCGGCTCGATCTGGCTGTTATGTATAATCGTTTCAATTCCTCATAGGTAGGCTGGAAATGGACTACGACTACTGGTGCATGAGAACATACCTGCAGTTTCAATTCCTCATAGGTAGGCTGGAAATGGCTTTCACCGGCTCGATCTGGCTGTTATGTATAATCGTTTCAATTCCTCATAGGTAGGCTGGAAATACGTGGGGACGCAGGAACTAAACGAAGCTTTGAGTTGTTTCAATTCCTCATAGGTAGGCTGGAAATTTTCCGGTTCGTATAATTGATTTGAAATAATAACGGTTTCAATTCCTCATAGGTAGGCTGGAAATCTAAAACCGCCGGAGGTATTTTTATGAAAAAGTTTTGTTTCAATTCCTCATAGGTAGGCTGGAAATTAGGTGACGGGAGTCTTTTTGACCCTGTTAAAAGGGTTTCAATTCCTCATAGGTAGGCTGGAAATCCCCTTTATTTTTTCTAGATTGCCTTCAGGCGATCTGTTTCAATTCCTCATAGGTAGGCTGGAAATCGGAGATGCGTCAGCAAGGGCTGATTGATAGCCTCGAGTTTCAATTCCTCATAGGTAGGCTGGAAATAGATTTACCATTTATTGAATATGTGAGTTTTAGACCAGTTTCAATTCCTCATAGGTAGGCTGGAAATAGGGATCTTGCGGAGCCCCTGTTGCGCCGGTGCCGTCGTTTCAATTCCTCATAGGTAGGCTGGAAATAGCATCCTCACGCTGATAGGGAAGGATTTATGTGTCGTTTCAATTCCTCATAGGTAGGCTGGAAATGTTAGTGGTTTAAAAGTGTATTTTACACCTGAAGTGGTTTCAATTCCTCATAGGTAGGCTGGAAATATTATTCGTATCGATGTTATCTTTGTATGTTTCGTGTTTCAATTCCTCATAGGTAGGCTGGAAATTCTTCCATCACAGTTTTATCGCATAGAAGATATTGGGTTTCAATTCCTCATAGGTAGGCTGGAAATAAGGTCCCGTCTACACCGGAACTGATCCGGCTAGTGTTTCAATTCCTCATAGGTAGGCTGGAAATCAGGGCGATTTTCCTCGTGGCTGCATTTTTACACCAGTTTCAATTCCTCATAGGTAGGCTGGAAATCACTCCGCAAGGTTCTTTCGGGGTAGTTCGCACTTGGGTTTCAATTCCTCATAGGTAGGCTGGAAATATGTCCAGAGGAAAAGGGGGCAGGTGCAAAGTGGCGTTTCAATTCCTCATAGGTAGGCTGGAAATACCGCCTCTTGACACAGGAGCGACCGTTTTGTTCTGTGTTTCAATTCCTCATAGGTAGGCTGGAAATCAACGAAATGCTTGATCGTATCATCAACTATCCGAGGTTTCAATTCCTCATAGGTAGGCTGGAAATATTTCCCGTCCCGTGTAAGAAAATGGAACATCCGTGTTTCAATTCCTCATAGGTAGGCTGGAAATTGACTAGGGAAGTCATCCTTTCCGGGGAAGATTTTGCGTTTCAATTCCTCATAGGTAGGCTGGAAATAGGCGCGCCGGTATCGATAGCAGTAGTTCGTAACGATGTTTCAATTCCTCATAGGTAGGCTGGAAATCCGGAACGTTAGTTGCTGGTGCCGTGTGTATCGTTGTTTCAATTCCTCATAGGTAGGCTGGAAATCTCCCGGATCAGTTCCGCGCGGGTGACATCACGGGGTTTCAATTCCTCATAGGTAGGCTGGAAATAAAACTTGAATTGTGAGTGCGGACATCCCATCATGGTTTCAATTCCTCATAGGTAGGCTGGAAATAAATTATCAACTGCGAGCGTATGATTGCTATGTTGTTTCAATTCCTCATAGGTAGGCTGGAAATGAAGATGAAGAAGAAATAGAGGAGGAGGAATATTAGTTTCAATTCCTCATAGGTAGGCTGGAAATAACGATAGACGAACTACCATGGGCAGTTCAAAGAGGTTTCAATTCCTCATAGGTAGGCTGGAAATAAAGTTCACCAGGGAGTTCCGATTGCTGACCAACGGGTTTCAATTCCTCATAGGTAGGCTGGAAATGATGATGTCAACCACAACCGAGTGGATGCTGTCCAGTTTCAATTCCTCATAGGTAGGCTGGAAATGGGGAAGGAAAAACCGGGGGAAGGGGAAGGAAAGGGGTTTCAATTCCTCATAGGTAGGCTGGAAATTTTCTTTATCATTCTCTCCCCTCCTTTCCTCTGGGTTTCAATTCCTCATAGGTAGGCTGGAAATAAGAAGTAGTAGCGGAGAGTTGGACTTCACTCGTGTTTCAATTCCTCATAGGTAGGCTGGAAATAGTGGACATGAATTGTCCGTTTAAACTATCGATAGAGTTTCAATTCCTCATAGGTAGGCTGGAAATACGGCGGGAAGCGGGAACATTCCCACTCCGTAGTGGGTTTCAATTCCTCATAGGTAGGCTGGAAATGTTGGCAGAAAAACACTTGAAGGGTTATCCAGGTAGGTTTCAATTCCTCATAGGTAGGCTGGAAATTGATATATTTATGCCTTTCCACCAACTCAAGTATGGTTTCAATTCCTCATAGGTAGGCTGGAAATGTCTAACACTTGACGGCGACGGCCTGATGTTCTTTCTGTTTCAATTCCTCATAGGTAGGCTGGAAATAAAAACAAGGAGGAATGAAAATGGGAGCGACGGTGTTTCAATTCCTCATAGGTAGGCTGGAAATGTTTCGATATAGAATCCAGCACGTTGCACGCTAGTTGTTTCAATTCCTCATAGGTAGGCTGGAAATGAAGAACACCCCTACGACTATTCCTATATAAAAAGGTTTCAATTCCTCATAGGTAGGCTGGAAATTCGACGGGCGGGACTACAACAAGCCCGTGGTCCTGACGTTTCAATTCCTCATAGGTAGGCTGGAAATATCCAAGAAAAAGTTGACGAGTTTACCATGTTAAAGTTTCAATTCCTCATAGGTAGGCTGGAAATAAAAACCAGTTATAGTTATACATGGGAAGATGATTTGTTTCAATTCCTCATAGGTAGGCTGGAAATGAAAACAGGCGATAGAGGACGGGGTTTTGGTGGATGTGTTTCAATTCCTCATAGGTAGGCTGGAAATGAGGGGCGTAACTGCTCTTTCCTTTGGCGTAAGCGGTTTCAATTCCTCATAGGTAGGCTGGAAATAACAAATCATCAAAGCCCTCAGGGGCTGGAATGAGCGTTTCAATTCCTCATAGGTAGGCTGGAAATGAGTTGGTCAGGTTCGCCCGGTCAACGTCGGTAAAGTTTCAATTCCTCATAGGTAGGCTGGAAATAGGTTGTCCAGGGTGTCCAGGTGGTTGTCCAGGTGTTTCAATTCCTCATAGGTAGGCTGGAAATGGGAAGTACCTCTCTACTGCCCGGTCGTGGTCGTTTGGTTTCAATTCCTCATAGGTAGGCTGGAAATGTCTCCGGTCTGGGTGTAATCGCCCCGGAATTATAGTTTCAATTCCTCATAGGTAGGCTGGAAATGGGTGTATTTATCTGCAGTAAAAGCGTACGCAGAAGTTTCAATTCCTCATAGGTAGGCTGGAAATTCACATGTTCGACACATGCGATGCCTACGGCGGCGGGTTTCAATTCCTCATAGGTAGGCTGGAAATGGACCCACCGGCCGCCGGCGGTGCGGTATAGATCCGTTTCAATTCCTCATAGGTAGGCTGGAAATACGGGGCAAAATAAAATCAAGGAGGTATTTTGTTAGTTTCAATTCCTCATAGGTAGGCTGGAAATGGAGGGGCGTAACTGCTCTTTTCTGTGGCACAAGCGTTTCAATTCCTCATAGGTAGGCTGGAAATAGCCTAACGGTAGTTGTCGTAATCATCCCATTCGGGTTTCAATTCCTCATAGGTAGGCTGGAAATTCCGCCGTATGACAAATGTCACTTTTGGGCAGTGGCGTTTCAATTCCTCATAGGTAGGCTGGAAATGCACTGGGTCCGGGTGCTGGTTAGCGGAAGGAAAGAGTTTCAATTCCTCATAGGTAGGCTGGAAATGGCCCGAGGTGGGACCGGTGGTGGAAGTGCGGCTGCGTTTCAATTCCTCATAGGTAGGCTGGAAATTCTGAGCGCCGACGAGGCGCGCGAGTGGCTAATAGCGTTTCAATTCCTCATAGGTAGGCTGGAAATCACATCCGAATGTCTTTTTCCTCTGTATCCTCATCGTTTCAATTCCTCATAGGTAGGCTGGAAATTATTTCCGATGCAAAAATCTTCCGCCGCGCCGTTTGGTTTCAATTCCTCATAGGTAGGCTGGAAATCCGCCCCGTGCCGAAAAACGGGGCAAAATAAAATGTTTCAATTCCTCATAGGTAGGCTGGAAATCTGTGAGGACAATCCGACGGTATCAGGCTTATTTCAGTTTCAATTCCTCATAGGTAGGCTGGAAATTTGAACACTCGTTAGGAAGGGAGGTGAGAAAATGCTGTTTCAATTCCTCATAGGTAGGCTGGAAATTGAACGATGAGGAAGGGTTTATAACAGTTACAGGAGTTTCAATTCCTCATAGGTAGGCTGGAAATAGCGTCAGTGCAAATAGAACATCTGATCGAAGTGCTGTTTCAATTCCTCATAGGTAGGCTGGAAATGTCGGTGATCGATAGTATAGATGTTCAGGAAATAACGGTTTCAATTCCTCATAGGTAGGCTGGAAATGATTCGGCCCCGCCTCCCCCCGCCATATTAGAAAAAAGTTTCAATTCCTCATAGGTAGGCTGGAAATTCACTTTGCACCAACCGTGCCGACAGGGACAACATCGTTTCAATTCCTCATAGGTAGGCTGGAAATCCAATGGCGGCACCAGGATCTATACCGCACCGCCGGGTTTCAATTCCTCATAGGTAGGCTGGAAATTGGGTGCCGACTATGACAACAGGTATTATGTTGTCCGTTTCAATTCCTCATAGGTAGGCTGGAAATAGCAATGGCGGTCAACCTCGAGACCGACGAAGAATAGTTTCAATTCCTCATAGGTAGGCTGGAAATCTTCTTGTCATCACTATCACTCCTTTTTTGTTTTATGTTTCAATTCCTCATAGGTAGGCTGGAAATGGACCATGGAAGTATAGTTGAGTTCGGACGTTTGTTGTTTCAATTCCTCATAGGTAGGCTGGAAATTTTGCGGCACGGGGCAGGCCGTGGTAGCAGCCCCTAGTGTTTCAATTCCTCATAGGTAGGCTGGAAATCCGTTCCACGCTGCTATTGCTTTTTTGTCAGTCAGTTTCAATTCCTCATAGGTAGGCTGGAAATACACGGGCGAAAAGACGTTCTGCAACAACTTCTGCGTTTCAATTCCTCATAGGTAGGCTGGAAATGGGCCCGTGGAGGAAGAAAGAGGACCGGGCCGGCCGTTTCAATTCCTCATAGGTAGGCTGGAAATGCTCACCGAGATTTTGCAAACGGTTTCATCCGTGTGGTTTCAATTCCTCATAGGTAGGCTGGAAATCACATCTGGGCAACTTCCTTAATGCAATCTATACCTAGTTTCAATTCCTCATAGGTAGGCTGGAAATACCGGGCGTGTATGAAAGAAGTCGGCTACCTCGATGTTTCAATTCCTCATAGGTAGGCTGGAAATCATATTTGTCTGGAATGTCTTTAATCTTTCCCTTCCGTTTCAATTCCTCATAGGTAGGCTGGAAATGGGGCCTACACCCAGGGCGGAAAGGTGAGTTTGTTTGGTTTCAATTCCTCATAGGTAGGCTGGAAATTTGCATTTGCGAGCGGGGCCCGGTCCTGGCTTGTCATGTTTCAATTCCTCATAGGTAGGCTGGAAATCTCTACGGTTTCCAACAGATCTGTCATAGCACTTTGGTTTCAATTCCTCATAGGTAGGCTGGAAATATAATTTGGGCCCGTTTAGTGGCCATGCACCACCAAGTTTCAATTCCTCATAGGTAGGCTGGAAATTCAGTGTGCAAGTCCCAAGCACATCAAAATTTTGGTTTCAATTCCTCATAGGTAGGCTGGAAATACTGGGTAAATATGTATGACATATGAGCCCATTGAGTTTCAATTCCTCATAGGTAGGCTGGAAATAAAAATATTTTTTTCTTTTGCATGCCATATTTTTGCCGTTTCAATTCCTCATAGGTAGGCTGGAAATGAAAATTCCTTCTGCACGTGTAATGAGTGCGGAAGAGTTTCAATTCCTCATAGGTAGGCTGGAAATGGGGACTAATCTCCCCCCTGTTTTTCCAAGACTGAGTTTCAATTCCTCATAGGTAGGCTGGAAATAGTACTTTAGGTGTATTTCCACCAAGTAGGAACAAGTTTCAATTCCTCATAGGTAGGCTGGAAATGGGTGAATCGCTACGGAATAAGACATGAGGAAGATAGTTTCAATTCCTCATAGGTAGGCTGGAAATATGTCTGGTTGGATTACATTAAATATTTGTTAATTTTGTTTCAATTCCTCATAGGTAGGCTGGAAATGACTCTCCACAACCGCAAGGAAAGATTGCATCCGCAGTTTCAATTCCTCATAGGTAGGCTGGAAATATCGACAACCTCGACCGCCTTGAAGTGCGTCTGAGTTTCAATTCCTCATAGGTAGGCTGGAAATCTGATAGAGAAGGATTCATGTGTTTGGGAGAGTGGGGTTTCAATTCCTCATAGGTAGGCTGGAAATAGATAGACAGCAACCTAATAAGGAAGGAAGGAGAAGGTTTCAATTCCTCATAGGTAGGCTGGAAATTGTTTGGCTGGACTTTTTTTTAGAAAGGAGTTATAGTTTCAATTCCTCATAGGTAGGCTGGAAATAGAGATGTATCCCTACTACCAAGTAGGGATAGCGGAGTTTCAATTCCTCATAGGTAGGCTGGAAATAGTTGCTCGTCAAGTTTTAGCTTTTTTCATTTCCTAGTTTCAATTCCTCATAGGTAGGCTGGAAATGTTGTTCCGGTTGCAGTGGACTTATCGGACAGCCCGGTTTCAATTCCTCATAGGTAGGCTGGAAATATAGCACAGCTTGTAAGCTCTCCTTATAGAGGTTATGTTTCAATTCCTCATAGGTAGGCTGGAAATTTTTTTCTCTCCCTTCCTTCTTATTAGGTTGCTATTGTTTCAATTCCTCATAGGTAGGCTGGAAATCACATCGACATTTTGTGAAAGTATGTGCATGTGCAATGTTTCAATTCCTCATAGGTAGGCTGGAAATCTTATATACCTATTTTTTGTTAAACCTCATCTGGGGTTTCAATTCCTCATAGGTAGGCTGGAAATTTTCACCCATTTTTTAGGGATTGTTCGCTATGGTTTGGTTTCAATTCCTCATAGGTAGGCTGGAAATTAACTAACGACCAGAGTACCGCCACACACACACACGGTTTCAATTCCTCATAGGTAGGCTGGAAATTGAATGGGACAAACCCATTCGGTAGCGCAGCAGCGGGTTTCAATTCCTCATAGGTAGGCTGGAAATCACCTCGGGCCGGCCGGGGCCCCGTTCGTCCTCCAGTTTCAATTCCTCATAGGTAGGCTGGAAATTCCCCTGCGGTTGTGGGTGGTAGGACAAATCCACCGGTTTCAATTCCTCATAGGTAGGCTGGAAATTTCCCTCTGGTCGTGGTCCCCCTGGGTCACCTCTGGGTTTCAATTCCTCATAGGTAGGCTGGAAATGGTCGATCCTGTCATCGTTACTGTAATCCTCATCTAGGTTTCAATTCCTCATAGGTAGGCTGGAAATTCTGCCCGGATTGTGGGCAATCGCTCACATTCCGGAGTTTCAATTCCTCATAGGTAGGCTGGAAATCCGTTAAATACACGTATTGCAAGGGTTTATCAAAAAAGGATATTTGATTGAAAATATTATCCGGCGTTTCATTTTTACTTCTCCAAATACAAAAAAGCGTTATCTGGCAAGCGTTGCGGGTTTTTTCTTGTCATATTTTTAAGTGGCGTCGGTTCCCGGGTGTTTTTACATCTCCGGGGGACGACGACAGTTGAATAGCTTTTATTTGCGAATGCCAGCAAAAGCCATTCTACTACTATTTGATTCTACACTCAAGGTTGTTTTCCTGTTTTTATATCGGTAATCTTGAATTTATTTTGATGTGCTCCTTTGATATGTCCATGTATTTTACCAGAAGGCTCGGAGGGGGAATTTTGCGACGGAATGAGAAAAAGAAAGCAACAACGATGCTGATTTAACTGAATGGCGCAAATCAATTCAATTGACAGACATGTGCATAATTTGTTATAATTGTGCAAGTTTGATCAAATTTTTGTAATAGAAAGGAGTGCTGGTTTTATGACTTTGGTTATCGACTGCGTGGCTATCGGCGATACGATGATGCAAGAAATAATTGAAGAGGTCAAGACACTCAAAAGTAAAGGTATTACCCCGGGTATTGCCACCCTGCTGGTGGGGGACGATTTTGGCTCCAGGATGTACCGTGGGCAGGTCGAGAGGTTTTGTGAGGAGGTTGGTTTCAACTATATCAACGAGAATCCCCCGGCAGATATTCCCGAGAAAGATGTTATCGAGGTTGTAAAAAAACTGAATGCTGACAGCGCCGTGAGCGGCATTTTGCCACTGCGCCCCTTCCCGGAACATATTTCCGACAGTGCGGTGATCAATACCATCGATGTGAACAAGGATATTGACTGTTTCCATCCTTTCAACATGGGCAAGCTGGCCCTCGGGGAACCCACTTTTCCGCCGGCCACTCCGGCGGCGGTGATTGAAATTCTGGAGCGCTATGCGCGTGAAGTCGAGAAGGTCGATCCCAAGGATTTCTTCGAGGGAGCGGAGATCGTCGTCGTTGGCCACTCGAATATCGTCGGGAAACCCGCTGCATTTCTGGCGCTTAACCGCAATGCTACCACCACTGTAACTCATGTATTTACGAGCATGAAGGGCAATCTGGCGCAGCATACAACCAAAGCCGACATTCTGATCGTTGCCGCGGGCAAGGCTGATCTGATTGGCCCGGACCTGGTCAAGGAAGGGGCGATCGTGATCGACGTGGGTATAAACCGGGTCAAGGTACTTGATGAGAACGGCCAGCCAGTGCTCAACGAGAAAGGCAAGCCCAAGACCAAGACTGTCGGTGACGTTTCTTTTGATGCCGTCAAGGATAAGACCAAAGCCATCACTCCTGTTCCCGGTGGTGTGGGCTCGGTAACCAATCGCATGCTTATCAAGAATGCGTTGAAAGCCTGCAGGATACAGAACAATCTGTTATAAATCGTGAACCTTCGTTTCAGGTGAACAATTTTGGGGACGGTTTTCGCTGCCAGGGGTGGCGAGCCGTCCCCTTTGTCTTTTCGGGCGGCTGGCTTGGTCTCGGGTCTTTCCCGGCCAAAGGGGGCAGAAAAATTCCCCAAGAAGAAACGATAACGGGTTGTTCTGTTTTCAGATTCTTCTCAGCCCGGCTTTGCGGGCGATTTCCAGGGCAGCCCGGTATTCGCTGGAAGTGATCCTTCTTCCCAGCACAGGATGCCCCACGACCTTGTAGCAGGGCCGGTACTGCGCCATGATGTTGACGTAGGTGTCACGGGAGATTTTTTCAGCGATGAAAGTCATTATTTTCTCCGTGCCGGCTTTCCCTTCCGGCAGAACCAGATGCCTTACCAGAAGGCCATGGACCGCCGTTCCATTCTGATTGTTGAAGACCAGATCCCCGACCTGCCGGTGCATTTCCTTGACCACCGCAAAATTGATTTCCGGGTAATCGGGTGCTCCGGAAAATTCCTCGGCAGGTTCGCGTTCACCGTATTTCATATCGGGCATGTAGATATCGACGACCCCGTCCAGGAGGCGGATCGTTTCCGGATCATCATACCCCCCGGTGTTGTAAACCAGCGGGAGTTCGAGGCCAAGACGGGAGGCGGTTCTCACCGCATTCAGGATGTTGGGGACCACATGGGTAGGCGTCACCAGATTGATGTTGTGGCAACCCATCTGCTGCACCCTGAGCATGATGTGGGCCAGCTGTTCATCGGTGACTTCCCGCCCTTCACCCAGGTGGGCCAGGGTGTAGTTCTGGCAAAATGAGCAACCCAGATTGCAGCCGGCAAAGAAGATGGTGCCCGACCCCCTCGAACCCACCAGCGGGGATTCCTCGCCAAAATGCGGCCCGAAGGAAGATATGAGCGCCCGGTATGTTATTCCGCAGAAACCGGTTGCTGGCAGGACAGATTTTCCGGACCCCGTGTCTTTGTATCTCATGGCCCGGCAATGCCGGGCACATAAGCCGCAGGGGGAGGCAAGCTCTCTTGATCTGGCGATCTTCTCGTTCCATTGTTCCTCGTCAAGAGAGAGGTAGATTGGCGGGCGTGGATCCACGGTAAATTTATTCATCTGTTCAATCCTGTGCCCATGGAGAACGACGGTCGGAAAACTCTGCACGGGCGGTGGTCGGGGCTTTCCTCCTTCGTTTGTTCAGAAACTGAATGTTGCGTAACAGTGGCCGCGGGCCGAACCTGCCCCGGGATCATGCACATTGCCGCAACAGTGCTGAAATTATAGTATCATACCGAGGCCGATACGACAAAATATATGAAACGACGAGCAAGGAACTGGCATCCCCGATGTGGAATATTCAACCATCGATGTACCCTGGGGGTCTTCCGCGAATGGATGGGCTTGGCTTATGCCCTTCCGGATCTTTAACCGTCAATGCACCCGGGGCAATCGTTTGCATGGCCTGTTTTGAGTAGTTCAATTTCTATGGGTATCATAGCGAACAAAAAAATCTGCGAAAGGAAGGAGGGGGACAGACATGAAACTGATGTTCATCGCCGATATCCACGGTTCGCTGCATTATACACGCCGTGCTCTGGAGTTATTCGAGAAGGAGGATGCCGATCATCTTCTTCTCCTGGGCGATATACTCTATCATGGGCCGCGTAACCCGCTCCCCCGGGACTACGACCCCGCGGAGGTGGCACTTGCCTTCAACAGTTATGCCGAAAGAATTGTTGCCGTGAAGGGCAATTGTGACAGTGAAGTCGATGAAATGGTCCTCGATTTTCCGCTGGCGGCTGTTCTTTCTACCGTTTTTCTGGAAGGAAGAAGGATATTGATGACGCATGGCCACATATACAATGGGGATCTGCGGCCCCCGTTGAATCGGGGCGATGTTATGCTCTGTGGCCATACCCATATCCCCGCTCTCGGGAAGAAAGACGGGATATATATTGCCAATCCGGGGTCATTGTCCCTGCCGGCGGGAGACCATTACCGTTCTTACGGCCTTCTGGATGCCGGCTCTATCTGCATCAAGGACCTGGAGGGGAAGCTCCGGGAAGAACTTTCGTTGTGTTGATGCAGATAGGTTGCGGGGTGACATCAGCCCCCGATCATGGATAATGACATATCCTTCATCAATTGAAAATAAACTGAAGAAAATAAAAGATGGGGAGGATGTAGCTTCCGGAAGATCACAGGAAGCCGTCCACCAGATAGGGTAGATCATAAAAGGAATCTTGGCCCAGACGAACGCAACATTTCTTTGCCAGTTTTTTCAAATCTGTAGATGTATCCAGTTCTATCCAACCACGACTTGAACTCCTGAAACAGTATCTTTGAGCTTCGAACTCCCTGGTTTTCTTGTTCACAAGGATAAATCTCATGAGGGGATTGTACCAATCATCGCATTCTATTTTGAGGTATATTGTGATCATGTTTTTCATGATGTTTACTTTTGCGTCAAGTTTTTTGGGGATGCTGCTTTTAACCGCATTTATTTCACTTCTGGAGAAAACCGGTGGCCTTATCTTTGCCAGATATACCATTCCGTTTGGTGTTTCATGTACTCTGTAACCATCGGGAATTCTATCAACAAGGGTTCCATCCGGTTTTTTTGAAAACCAGTAGCGCGGATTGCCCTTCCTGGTCAATCCCTGATGCAAATAATAGTTGCCATCCAGAAAATTGGTATATACGAATGCCATTCCAGAAGCCCCCTTGGAATATTTTGTTTCATGGATACCCGAAGATATTCTCGATGATTTTGATATTCTTGATTATATCACGCTTTTTTAGCCCGACAGGTTGACAAAATAAATATAGGGGAAAGAGACCCAAGCAGCAGCAATTATCTCCTGAAAACGGGGAAGCACAACATGCATTGTGCGTGGCTCGTTGTGCCGGCAGGGTGAGCATCGTTGACTCCCTCGCAATGGTTGCAAGATGGCATCCTGTTTCCGCCTGGCGGGTCTTCTTCCCGGCCTGCACTGCACTCCGGTGGAGGCAGCTGACGGGGGCATTCATACAATTGACGTTCATAACCTAGAATTGCTATAATTGCATCGCATGGACAATTTCCTGTCTTTGGAAATGAAATCGACTTCAATGCCGGATGGAGCATCGAAAAATATGTTTTGAAACTGCCGGGATTGTTACGATTATAAAAATACCGGAATACGAAGGAGGGCGGAAAATGTCAAAACGAATTGGAGTATTCCTGTTTACTGTCGTGGTGTTCATCTTGATGATCGTTCCGGTCATTGGCTGTTCGCCGCCGGATGAGTTGTTCCAGACGAAAAGTGAAGAGGAAAACGGGGCGCTGGAGGCGGAGAAGTTGGAATTGCCGGGGGGGCCTCACCAGTATCCCTATCCGGAAGGCCTGGTTCTGCCGCAGGTTTTTATCATGTCAAAGGATTACTACGATCAGGCTGACCTTGATGCCTTGCAGGGCAATGTGGTAGAGCCTCTGGTCGCTCATTTCGATTCTGAGGGGCAGACCGTTGTTTCCATTTTTATCGACAACGATAACAGGGAAGGAGCCGAAAAAAACTATTTTCTGATCGAAGTCATCATCTCCAAAAATGACGGGTCAAACGAACCTATTGAATTGGAGTTCATGCATTACAAGGTTGATGGGCAGATACCGGAATGGGAAATGATAGACATCATGGAGTAGCTGTTTGAATTGCACTTCATCCATTGATTGTAGCGTTCGTCATCATGGAGAAGGGCTTGAAATATTTGATTGAATCCTTCGGGGGTGCAACGATTTTCCTGTAAACTGTCGGGAAGAAAAAGCGCTTGTATCATTACTTTTCTACTATCCGGTTGCTTGCCTAATTGAACCGGTAACGGTAAAATATTGCCATGGATGATAAACGGATCTTCTCCGTAACTGAAGTCAACAGTTATATCCGGGGTCTGCTCGAGACCGATAGTATCCTATCCCATATCACGGTGGCCGGAGAGATTTCAAATTTCACTCATCATCGTTCGGGCCACATGTACTTCACTTTGAAAGATGAGCGTTCCTCGTTGCGTTGCGCCTTTTTCAAAGGAGACAATTTCCGTTGCAAATTTCTGCCTTCCGATGGGATGAACGTCTGGGGCATCGGTCGCATTTCTGTCTACGAGCCTTCTGGCCAGTACCAGCTCATTGTCGATGAGCTCGAACCTGCAGGGATGGGCTCACTTTATCTGGCTTTTGAACAACTTAAAAAACAGCTCGAGCGGGAAGGGCTCTTCCATCTGCGGCACAAGAAACCGCTTCCTGCTTACCCGCGCCGGGTGGGGCTGGTGACTTCCCCGACCGGGGCCGCCCTGCAGGACATTCTGAGCACCGCCGGGAACCGCTTTGCTCCCGTTCAATTTCTGCTGGTTGAAACTTTGGTGCAGGGAACAAGGGCTCCTGCCGATATCGTGGCCTCTATCCGCCGCCTCAACCGTCTGGGCAATGTTGATGTTATCATCCTGGCTCGCGGGGGAGGTTCGTTGGAGGATCTCTGGGCTTTCAACACCGAGGAGGTGGCCCGGGCCATATTCGCTTCCGCTGTCCCCATCCTTTCGGCTATCGGGCACGAGACTGATTTTACCATCTCCGACTTTGTGGCCGATCATCGTGCACCAACCCCTACCGGGGCGGCATCGCTCCTTTTCCCGAAACGAGAAGATCTTCGCTGGCAGATCGGTTCCCTGAATGACAGGCTTTCAGCGGGCCTGTGGAGGCGGGTGGAGAGGGAGCGGCAGCGGCTCGAATATATCATCACCGAACGTTTTTATCGTCTTCCGTACGAGTATATCGGGCGGAAAGAGGAACAGCGGCGGGAATTATCCTCGCGGCTAAAACAAACCTTTCTCTACCAGCTCCAGGAAAAAGCTTACCGTCTGGCCAATTCTACCACCAGGCTGGAAGGCCTGAGTCCCTTCAAGATCATGCAACGAGGTTACAGTTTCTGTCGCGATGAAGATGGCCGCCTGGTAACGTCCGTGGCCGATATGCGTGAAGGCGAACGGCTGGAGCTAACTTTCCTGGATGGGAAGGCCTGGGCACGGATAGAGAAGATAATAAAAGGGAACAGTTCTTGATTTTTGTTGTCTGAATCCAATTTCAATTGTAAATAACAATACAGGGAGGAGCGCGGGAAATGACCGGGGGCAAACAGAAGATCTCTTTCGAGAAAGCGATGGAGAAACTGGAAACTATCGTCAAGAAGATGGAAAGCGGGAAACTCTCGCTGGAGGAGTCGCTGGAGTTGTTCAAGGAGGGGATCGATCTGACGACGGTCTGCAGGGAACTGCTCGCCGAAGCGGAATTCAAAGTTAAACATCTCCTGAAAAACGAGGAGGAGGGCGGCCGGGATGTCGATGACAATAAAGACTTGCCGGTTGAAGGCAGCAGTTATGACGGGGACAGCGATGATACCTACAGATATGAAGAATGATTCAATAAACCCCCTGTAATTTTTTTTGGCAAAGGGGTAAATATAATTCTACGGTCCCGAATCGAGGAATCGGGGAATCGAGGCATCGAGGCATGGTGGAAATGAAAAAAAATGTGGACGACAAACGAGTCCGTGATCGGGCCCGGACGGAACTTGGCAGAAAACTTGATGATTGGAAGTTCATGGTCGATGAATATCTGGGCAGGATCATCGACCGAGCTTCTCTGCCCGAACCGATCATCGCCGAGGCCATGAATCATTCCTTGCTGGCGGGAGGGAAGAGGTTGCGCCCGCTGATCTGCCTGGCGGCTGCCGCCACGTTCGGCCTGCATGCGGAGGTGATCATGGAGGTTGCATCCGCAATCGAACTGGTACATACATATTCGCTTGTGCACGATGATCTGCCGGCCATGGACGATGACGATTACCGGCGGGGGCAGCCAACCTGCCATCGTGTCTACGGGGAAGCTACTGCCATTCTGGCCGGGGATGCGCTGCTCACGCTTGCTTTCGAGTTGCTGGCGCAGTTTGGCCTGAAAGAAGGAGGCGCACATCACGAGCAGAACGCCCTGCGCCTGGTTCATGAACTGGCTTCAGCAGCGGGGTACAGGGAGCTTGTATGCGGGCAGACGATGGATCTGGCTTCCGAGGGGCGCGATGATCTATCGCCGCGGGAAGTAGAAGAGATCGGGCGCCGCAAGACGGCGGCCTTGATTCGCGCGGCGGCAAGGATGGGAGCTATTGTCGGTGGAGCCAACATCGGGGAACTGGAAAGCATCTCTCGATATGGCCTGTTCATCGGCATGGCTTTTCAGATCGTCGATGATATGCTGGACATGGAGGGTGATCCCGAGCGGATGGGCAAGAAAACGGGTACCGACCTCAGGAAGGGCAAGGCGACCTACCCGGTGTTGTGGGGCAGGGAAAAGGCTTGCAGGAGGGTGATGGTGCTTTATCAAAGTGCGATGAAGGAACTGGAACAGTTTGGTTCACGTGCCGCAGCCCTGCGATTTCTGGCCGGCCGGGTTGTCTCCCGGCAGGATTGAAGGAAACAATTTGCCCCTGTTTTTTTGACCTGCGGATCGGTCAATATTCTGTTGTTGCTGACTACGTTCTATGTTATAATACTTTGACACAGGGCATAAGTGATGCAGTATTCTAGTTGAAGCCGCTGTTTCCAAAAACGGGCCTAAAAATCCGTTGAGGGCACATCAATGAAGTCCCTGGTGCTGGCTGCTGACGCCCAGTCGGGGGTCGGTGCTGGGGGTTAAGGAACTGGGGCGATCTACAAAGGCATGTAGGCGTTGACCCTAGCTCCGTGGAGACCCAAGTGGGTGGTGTATTGCTGTAGTGGCAAAGGACTACTGCTTGGGGTGAACCTGTATGCGGTGAAAGCTGTGTGCAGCGTAGCCTGCCTTGAGGTGGTGCGGGTGGAGGAAGCCGCTTGCTACTTAAACCCCCACTGCAAAAGAGGCTAGGAAGCAGAAAGGCTTTATCGAGGAAATCTCCTAGGCTGTTTCCGGGCGCGGAAGGTATCTTCGGGGTTAAAGTACGAGCTAAGTGGCAATCCAGCTCTGCTGTTGGCAACATGGCGGGGATGATCGTAATAGGAAACTTCCTGATCGGCAACGACAGGTGATCATCCGGGAAATCCTGCTGGACCTAAGCCGTAAAGTTTACCGGGGTTATCATCACTTATGCCTGATTTATATAATCGGTCTGAGCTCCATGGGTTTTCGGCTTGCTTCCTGTTCCCGGATCCCCGGGGGCGTTATTTTTGGGGTGAAGATGTTTGGCACGAAAAAAAGGAAATGGGGCCGGGAACGGCTGGGTCATCCGCATGGCCATCGGGACTTTTCTTCTGGCAATTGTCTTCGGGGTTGCTTCTCAACTGCTTCTTCAGAAAGTATTTTCACTTTATCTGGCGTTGCTAATATTGATAGTAGTAGTATTGATCGGGATTGTTTTCGATGGTATCGGCACGGCAGCGGCGGCGGCGAAGATGGCCCCGTTGAATGCCAAGGCTTCCCGAAAAATTGAAGGGGCGCGCAAGGCGGTGCAGCTGGTCAAGAATGCAGATCGCGTGGCCAACTTCTGCAATGATGTTATCGGCGACATAGCCGGCATCGTCAGCGGGGCGGTCTCCGCGGTGATCTTCTTCAATCTCTTTTTTTTCGAAGAAGAACAGGAGTTTTACCTGCGTATTCTGCTTACAGCCGCGGTGGCCGCTGTCACGGTGGGGGGGAAGGCCTGGGGCAAAAACAGGGCCATCCGCAAATCAACGGAGATCATGCTGGCTCTCGGCCTGTTGCTGACAAGGCTGGAAAGGATTTTGCCGTGCAGGTGGGGCGTTTTCCGGAAGGATAAATAGAAAATAATATAGTAATTGGTTAATATTATAAATGGATTGGCAGAAGAAAACAGGATTATAGATAACAGAAAACAGAAAGCGACATGAAAAGGGGTTGTCAGGAACTTGGCCGGAATACTGGATCGTGTGCAGGATCCATCGGATCTGAAAAAAATGCAAAAAGAAGAGCTGGATCAACTCTCTGCCGAAATCAGGGATTTCCTCATCGAGGTGGTCTCCGCAAACGGGGGACATCTTTCTTCCAGCCTTGGGGCAGTGGAGCTGGCGGTGGCCCTTCATCATGTTTTCTCATCACCCCGGGACAAGATCATCTGGGACGTTGGCCATCAGAGCTATGCCCACAAGGTGCTTACCGGAAGGAAGAAGGTCTTCGACACCCTGCGCATGCAGGGCGGCATCAGCGGTTTTCCCCATCGTGAGGAGAGTGAACATGACGTTTACGGAACCGGTCACAGCAGCACTTCGATCTCGGCGGCGCTCGGGCTGGCCGAGGCCCGGGAATTGAAGGGGGAAGATTGTCACGTCATTGCTGTCATCGGCGATGGCGCTCTTACGGGAGGAATGGCATTCGAGGCTTTGAATCATGCCGGGGCTCTGAAACGGGACATGATCGTGATACTGAATGACAACAACATGTCCATCGATCATAACGTGGGCAGCATCTCTTCCTATCTGGGAAGGATAAGAACCAGCCCGGGTTATACCAGGCTCAAAGAGAAGATCACTCTCTTTCTGCACCATGTACCGCTTATCGGCCCGTTGATTGCGGGTGCAACGTCCCGCCTGAAATCGGCCCTGAAACAATTGCTGATCCCCGGGATGCTCTTTGAAGAACTGGGGTTCACCTACCTGGGGCCCGTGGATGGCCATGACATCAAAAAACTGATTGCAATTTTGCAGAGGGCTGCCCGGAAGAAAGGGCCGGTTTTGATTCATGCCCTTACACAGAAAGGGAAAGGGTATATTCATGCGGAAAAAAACCCCGCCGAGTTCCATGGCGTCGGCCCATTCGATGTTTCCAGGGGACTGTCATCCCCGGTTTTACAACGGGCGCCTACCTACACGGAAGTGTTTGGCCGGACCTTGTTGGAACTGGCCGAAAAGGATGAACGGCTGGTGGCCATCACGGCGGCGATGACCGCCGGCACCGGGCTCGAATCATTTGCGGCCAGATTTCCCGAGCGTTTCTATGATGTGGGCATCGCCGAGGCACATGCGATTACCCTTGCCGCCGGCCTGGCAGTGGGTGGGATGAAGCCGGTGGCGGCAATTTACAGCACTTTCATGCAGCGGGCTTACGATCAGGTTATCCACGAGCTGGGTGTGCAGAAAATTCCCGTCGTGCTGGCCCTCGATCGCGCGGGCATCGTCGGGCGGGATGGTGAAACCCACCAGGGTGTCTTCGATCTTTCTTACCTCAGGCACATTCCCAACCTCTCCATCATGGCCCCCAAAGACGAGAATGAACTGTGTCACATGCTCAAGACGGCCTTCGATCATGAAGAAGGGCCGGTGGCCATACGTTATCCGCGATCTGCGGGCGAGGGTGTCTCCCCGGAGAACCCCCGGCAGTTGCCCTGGGGCAGAGCGGAACTTCTGCGCCCCGGCAATGACCTGCTTTTGCTGGCCCTGGGCTCGATGGCCTGGCCTGCGCGGAGGGCGGCGGAACGTCTGGCTGCCGAGGGGGTTGATGTGGCGGTGATAAATGCCCGTTTTGCCAAGCCTCTGGATGAGGATCTGATCCTGGATCTGTCCCGGAAGTGCCAGGGGGTCATGACCGTGGAGGAAAATGTACTTGCGGGTGGTTTCGGCAGCGCCTGCCTGGAGCTTCTGGAGGAAAATAAATTGCCGGTCCCGGTCAAGCGGCTGGGGATCGGTGATGAATTTGTGGCGCATGGTAGCCGGGAAGAGCTTCTTGCCCTGCACCGATTGGACGAAAAAGGCATCTACGAGGAAGCGGTCTCTTTTGCGGCCCATATCAGAGGGGAAGAGAGCCCGGTAGCCGGCAGCCGGTTCATGAAGTAGACGGGGTTCCATGCCTTCCCCATCCGCTGGTTGGCCCGGGGCATGCCTTGCCTCACGCTGCCGGGAAATGGTGGGAGATGGTAGGCGATGGTGAAGAAAAAGAGATTGGACATTTTGGCCGTGGATGCCGGTTTTTTCACCCATTCCCGTCGTGCCCGGGCGGAGATAATGGCCGGTAACGTGCTGGTCAACGGTCTTGTTTGTGATAAACCGGGGACCATGGTTCCCGTTGAAAGTGAGATTGCCCTCCTTCCGCCGGAGAACCCCTATGTGGGAAGGGGGGGGCTGAAAATTGAAGGCGCCGCCAGGGATCTGAATTTCAGTTTTGAAGGGAAAGTCGTTCTCGATGCAGGTGCTTCGACGGGGGGATTCACCGATTACGCTCTCCGCCATGGAGCGGCCAAGGTCTATGCCGTTGATGTCGGTTACGGGCAGCTGGACTGGAAGTTGAGGCAGGATCCACGCGTGATCAACATGGAACGCACCAATATCCGCCATCTTCGCCGGGAAGACCTGGGCGAGATCCCCGACATTGCTACCGTCGACCTTTCGTTTATTTCCCTCAAAAAAGTGATCCCGGTGCTGGTGGAGATCGGTATCCCGGAGATCGTCGTACTGGTGAAGCCGCAATTTGAGGCCGCACGGGGGAAAGTGGAAAAAGGGGGGGTGGTCAGGGATCCGGAAGTGCACCAACAGGTGGTTAATGATATAATCGAATTCGGGGAAAGCCTGGGCCTGGAACATGGAGGCATGGCCCGATCAAGGCTGAAAGGCCCGCGTGGCAACCTCGAATTTTTTCTATATTTTGCTTGAAGGAGCAGCACCTTTGCGCACAATTGATTTCATTTTGCTCGGTATCATCATCGTCGGCATGGCGTTTTATTTCTGGCACAGATATCGGCGTCCAGGCCCACGCAAGCCCCGGAAACGTTCGGAGATGACACGGCTGCAGGGCAAGGCCCTGGAAGTTCTCGCTGAAGCGGGCTATACCTTGCAAGAAAAACATCCTTCCATCTCCGTGGTCCTGACCGTGGATGGGCAGAAGAGGCGAGATATCAGCCATGAAGCTGATTTTATTGTACGTAAAAAAGGACGCCTTTACCTGGTCAAGATTGTCAAGGGTGAACGACCCACGCCATTAACCTCGGTAGCTTTCAGAAAAGAGTTGCTACTCGATCATTTTATTTTCCTCCCACATGGAATTTTGATATATAATGCTAATAATGACCGGTTTCAGGAATTGCATTTTGCAAGCGGTGGCTACTCTGTCCGCGAAAAGTTGATGACCAGACTGGCACTTGTACTATTGATTGTTGCCGGGGTAGCCGTTATCGTTTATTCGCTGTACAGGGAGGTTTTGACTCTTTGAAAGGTGTAGGCATAATCCCCAACTGGCAGAAAAAAAATGCTTTGGAAGTGGTTGAAAAAGTCCGTTCTTTTTTCGAGAGTGAAGGTATACCCGTGATCGTGATGGAGAGGGACGATGGAAAACGCAAAACTTTGCTGTCCGAACGGTTGGGGGATTGGCATGGCAAAATAGAGATGCTCATTGTGGTCGGGGGCGACGGCACGATCCTGAAAGTGGGGCGGGACCTCGCTTCCTGGGGGTTGCCCATTCTGGGCATCAATGTGGGGCATAAAGGTTTTCTGGCGGAGATGGAGGTTGAGGGGTTGCCGCGTTATCTGCCGAACATCATTTCCGGCGATTACCTGATCAGCGAACGCATCATGCTGAAAGCCACAGTCGTGCGCGGGGGGAAGGAAATCAGCTCCTTCAGTGCCATGAACGATGTGGTGATCACCAAGGGGCCGTTCTCCCGCATCATCCGCCTCGATGTCAATATTGACCGCGAGTTCCTGGAAAGCTACACCGGCGACGGGATCATCATTTCAACCCCGACAGGATCCACCGGTTATTCTCTTTCAGCAGGGGGGCCGATCGTGAACCCGGTTCTCGACGTCATCGTGATCACGCCGATCTGCCCGCACAGTTTCTCCAACCGCTCTGTCATCGTGGACGGTTCAGAGGCGATTCAGATCAACGTTTCCACCGCACAATCGGATATCGTGCTGACTGTCGACGGCCAGGTGGGCTTCGTCCTCTCGGATGAAGATCATGTTGTGGTATCCCGATCGCCGATAAAAACATTGCTGGTTGATTTCAAAAACAGGTCATTTTACAGCCTTCTGGGCCTCAAGCTGAAAGAGTGAGGATGGCTGATACAACTTTCCCGGCAACCGGGCCAACATATGGTACGAGAAAAATCGGAGACACGCAATTGAAGGAAAACGGTTGAAGATTGATGCAGGTGCACCTCCGCCGGCCGACGGTAGAAGCCTCCGCAAGGTTCGGGGCATCCCGGGGCGGCGGGGCTCAGCATCTCTGCCCTTCCCCGGCGGGAAAGAACGGTAGAGAAGGCCCTTTCGTTCCGGGTCAGGTATGGAGGAAGTACGGATGCTGCGCGGATTGCATGTAAAAGAGTTTGCCCTTGTGGAAGACCTTTCCCTGGAATTTGCCCCCGGATTCAATGTTTTGAGCGGTGAAACCGGGGCGGGCAAATCCATCATCGTCGGCGCCATCGGCCTTGTTCTGGGTGGGCGGGCGGACACCGGGCAGGTTCGAGCCGGTGCCGGGACTGCCCGCGTGGAGGCCATCTTCGAGCCGGCCGGGGAACCGACACTTGCGGAACTTGGTTCCCTGTTGAAGAAGGCAGGCATCGAGGAACCCGGGGAAGGCGATCCGTTGATCATCTCCAGGGAGGTACATGCCGATGGGCGCAGCAGTATCGGACGGGTCAACGGAAGGGCTGTTCCCATTTCGTTTCTCAGGGAACTTGGGGATCTGCTGGTAGACCTGCACGGTCAGCATCAGCACCAATCCCTGTTACGCCCCGACCGGCATCTCGAACTTCTTGATGCTTTCGATGCCGGGACGATCCACCCTCTGCGGGGGGAGATTTCCGCACTGCTAAGCAAAAAAAAGGAATGGGAAAGGGAACTTGCGGCGCTGGGCCAGGATACACGGGAGAGGGAACGGCGCCTGGACCTGCTCCGCTTTCAGATCAGGGAGATCGAGGAGGCCCGCCTGAAGCCGCAGGAGGAACGGGAACTGAAAGAAAAAGAAAATGTACTGACCCATGCCGAAAGAATTGCCGGGGCCATTTCCAGTGCATATCGGCTTCTGTCGGGTGGCGATTTTCAACAATTGTCGGTCAGGGACCAGCTGGGACAGGTCCTGTCGCAGATAAATTCTGTTTCCCGCTGGGATCCTTCCCTGAAGGGAATAGAAGAATTGCTGGAAGGGGCGGCGGCACATCTTGAGGAGGCCTCCCTGGAAATCGGCACTTACCGCTCCGGAACCACTTTCGATCCCCGTGAACTGGAAAGGGTACAGAGTCGGCTGGACGTTATCCGCGGTCTCAAGCGGAAATACGGGGAGACCGTGGAGGATGTTTTGAATTTCTCCGAGCAGTGCAGCCGGGAATGCGAACGGTTGCAAAAAAGCGAGGAGCATGCGCTGCAACTGGAAGAAAAAATCGATACTGCCGGAAGAAAACTGGCTTCCCTATGCCGGCGGCTGACGCAGCGGCGCCGGGAAGCGGCTGCTTCACTGCAGAAACATCTGCAGCAGGTTTTTCCGGATCTGGCACTGGAAAAAGCAGTGTTGGAAGTCAGGATCGGCCCCACTGAAACAGGTCCCCGGGGGGCGGACCAGGTTGAATTTCTTTTTTCCGCCAACCCGGGGGAGCGGCCGAAACCCCTTGTTAACATCATATCCGGTGGTGAGGTGGCGAGAGTTATGCTGGCATTGAAAACCGTATTTGCCCGCCAGGACCCCCTGCCCACCCTCATATTTGACGAAGCTGATGCCGGGATTGGCGGTGCCACGGTGCTGGCCGTGGCGGAGAAGATGGCCGATCTTTCCCGTTACCATCAGATTTTGACCGTTACCCACAGCCCCCAGGTGGCCTCCATGGCCGACAATCATTATTTTCTTTTCAAGGAGGTGGAGGGGGGGCGCACCATGACTCGTGCGCGGAAACTTCAACCCGAAGAAAGAGCAAGGGAGATTGCGCGCATGCTTGACGGCGGCATCGGCCGGGTGAACCTCGAGCATGCCGCGCTGCTTATCGAGAGGGCGGAAAAATACAAGAGGGTATTCAAATAGAAAACATGGTCAACAAATAAGATATAATGGCCGGAATGCAACGATAGAAAAAAGGAGTAAATTTTTGAACAAAGGAGGAACATATCGATGATTTTCGAATTGACCCAGGAACAACAGGCCATGCAGAAGATGGCCCGCGACTTTGCCGAGAATGAGATCAAGCCCCTGGCGGCGGAATTTGATGAGAGGGACGAGATGCCGGAGGATCTGATACGCGAGATGGTGAAGCAGGGGTTTGCATCCATTTCCATCCCCGAGGAATACGGCGGCGGTGGCATGGACGAGCTGACCGTAAGTCTGGTTACCGAAGAACTGGGGCGTGGGTGTGCCGGCATCGCCACGGCGGTGGGTGCAAATTCGCTGGCCTGTTATCCGATCCTCATTGCCGGGAGCGAGGAACAGAAGAAAAAATATCTTACCATGGCTTGCGAGGGAAGTTTTGCCTGCTTCTGCCTGACCGAGCCCGGCGCCGGGTCGGATGTTGGTTCGATTTCCACCACGGCGATCAAGGATGGTGAAGATTACATCATAAATGGCACCAAGTGTTTTATCACCAACGGGGCCGTTGCCGATTTCTACGTTGTCTTTGCTGTTACCGATCCGCAGAGGGGGGCGCGCACCCTTACTCCATTTGTTGTCGAACGGGGTACGCCCGGCCTTTCTGCCGGAAAGAAAGAAAAGAAGATGGGAATCCGGGCCAGCAACACTTCGGAGGTTATCTTCGAGGATGTCAGGGTCTCCGCCGGGAACCGCCTGGGAAAGGAAGGCGGTGGTTTCCGCACGGCGATGCGCACGTTTGACCTCTCCCGTCCCATGATCGGTGGTCTGTCCGTGGGCATTGCCCGCGCCGCTTACGAGGCGGCATCCGCATATGCCCGCGAGAGGGTCCAGTTCGGGAAGCCGATCATCCAGCAGCAGGCTGTCTCTTTCATGCTTGCGGACATGGTGATGAAGATCGAAGCGGCCCGTCTTCTGGTCTGGAAAGCAGCCAGCCTGGCTCCTGGCGGGGAACGAAAGACATCGGCATATTCATCGATGGCCAAGGCGCTGGCCTCGGATGTGGCCATGGAGGTGACCACGGATGCGGTCCAGGTTCTGGGCGGGTACGGGTACACCAGGGAATACCCGGTGGAAAAATACATGCGCGATGCCAAGATAATGCAGATATTCGAGGGCACCAATCAGATTCAACGCCTTGTGATTGCCGATGGTATTGCCAAGGGCCTGATTTGACCGCCGATTTGAACTGTCGGCGCCGGGGACAGGAAAACAGGGGGAAGTGAAGAAGATCGAAATTCAGTCAGAAGGGGAGGCACGGCCTCCCCTTTTCTTTTCTGAAGCTCAGAATCCCGATATGCGGGAATTCATGTTATCTTTGCTGCCGTACAACCGCACCCTGTCGGCGACCATGGCGATGAACTCGGAATTGGTGGGCCGGCCGCGTTGGCTGCTTATTGTATAACCGAAAAATTTCTTGATCACATCTACATTGGTTCTCTCCCAGGCTACCTCGATCGCATGGCGGATTGCCCGTTCCACACGGCTCGGCGTGGTCTGGAATTTTTCGGCGATCTGCGGGTAGAGGACCTTGGTTATGGCTCCCAGAAGCTCGATTTCCTCCACAACCGAAAGTATTGCTTCACGCAGATAGAGATGGCCCTTGATGTGGGCAGGAATACCGATCTCGTAGAGCATCTCCGTGATTTCTTCTTCCGGGGGCCCGCTCTGGCGGCGATGATTGGAATTATGAACAGATTCCCTGGGGGCAGATCTGTTTACCGGAAGGGGGGCGCCGTTGATCTGGCGTATTCTTTCCGCCAGAGTATCCATATCGAAAGGTTTGAGAATGTAATATGAAGCACCCAGGTCCACTGCTCTCCGCGTGATGCTCTCATGCCCGAAAGCGGTGAGCATGATCACGCACGGCATTTTTTCCAGCGGCAGGAAAGGAAGCTGTTCCAGGACACCGATACCGTCCAGATACGGCATGATGATATCAAGAAGAAGTACATCCGGCTCATGTTCTTCCAACAAGCTCAACGCCTCATTGCCATCGTAAGCGGACCCGACCACTTCCAGATCGGGTTCATCGTTAAGAAAATTGCTCAAAAGATCGTTGAATTCCGGGTTATCATCGGCAACAACAATTCTTAACATTTGAAAACCTCCATTCCAATTTTGGTAATTTATGTTTACGGAGTACAATTATTCGACATTGGTTTAGAAAATCCTTCCCAGTTTCCCAAATAATATAAATTATTTATATATTTTCACAAATTGAAGATTTTTAGGGGGTTGAATCGGCCGTGTGGATCATCCATTCCATGAAGATGCCGTAACCGCGGCGGGGGTCATTTACAAATACATGAGTTACAACCCCGACCAGTTTGCCGTCCTGGATGATGGGGCTTCCGCTCATTCCCTGAACAATTCCCCCGGTGGCCTTGAGGAGATCCCGGTCCGTGATTCTGATGATCAAGCCCTTGTCAGCCGGAGACTTCTGGGGCATGACCCGTTCGATCTCCATATCAAAACATCTGATCGTATCCCCCTCCAGCACGGTCAGCAGCTGTGCCGGCCCGTTCTTGACCTGGGAAGCCAGCGCCACGGGGATGGGATCTTGAAAGGGGGAGACAAATCCCTGAACTTTCTCCAGGTGCCCGAAGATACCGAACGGTGTGTTCTTGTCTATGCTGCCCGAAAGATCATTCTGGTTGAGAAACACCCCTGTTTTCTCACCCGGTTGCCCCCTCTGTGCCGGGTTGATATGCACGATGTTGGCTTTGACGATCTCACCGCTACTCATATCAACGGGTTTGCGGGTGTCCGTATCAACGATCACATGCCCCAGAGCTCCGTACAGCAAACTTTCGGGATGGTAAAAACTCAGAGTGCCGACGCCTGCGGTCGTATCGCGAATATATGCTCCGATGCGATATTCCTGGTCAAGGTCGGAATGCTGCGGTGTTATCGATACATCCTGTACCCTGTCTTTCCTGCGAATCGTGATCGTGAACGAGCCTTTCCGGGCTGCTTTCTGCAGAAGTTCGGCAGTATGTTTGACATTCTTGACCTTCTCCCCTTCCACGGCCAGGATCGAGTCGCCAAGTTTGATACCGGCGTTCCTGGCCGGGGAAGAACTCACGCCGCCGGACGGAAAATGGTAGAAACCCACCACCGAGACACCATCCGAATGTATCTTGATGCCGATGGAATGGCCTCCGGGAACCATGTTTATTTCGGGTAAGATATTGATGGTGACATAGCGCAGGGGGATACGCCCGAAGAGGGCAAATTCCAGATTGGCCTGCCCCTGTTTCACACCCTCCACGCTGAGAGGGAAGTTTATGCGGCTATGCTGTGGAGGGGTTGGCTTTCCATTCAGGGCAATGATTTCTCCGTTGTCATCACCGCGCACATATACGAAAGGGAACTTGAAGTTTACATAATGGTGTTCCCCTTCCAGTATGCGTATATTCGGGGAAAGAATTGAAAATAATTGCAGATAGTAGACGAGAGCGAAAAAAACAACGGAGAGAAATGTCCAGAAGATCGCTTTTCTCAAGATGTTGCTTTTATTGTTGGCGTTTTTATTGTCTGGCAATGTCTTCCCCCGTGATGTGTTGGCCGGTCAAGAAACGTTGTTTATTTCCGGGATGCTTTTTTTAAATTAACCACCGCATGAAATTTTATACCCGTGCAGATTACATAAAAATAATCTTAAATTTTCCAGGAAGAAGGTCTGCAAAAAAACAAAATTTTGCCGTGATATGTAAATTGGAGGGCAGTGGGGAAAGATATACAGGGATGAATATTGGATAGAAACAGTTCTGTTGAAGAATGGAGGCGAGGCCATCGCTTTCAAGATTACTGAAAATATCAAAAAATAACGAGGGCAGATATCTTTACCGCGGGCGGATACGTCTGGGCCGATGCACCAAAGAAATGGTGCGGAGAATCCGGCCCGGCGAGATAGCGCTGATCTCCCATCGCGATCTGGACGAACTGGCCGTCGAGTCTCTGCTGAAGTCCAGGGCCCGGGCGGTACTTAACACCGATACGTATATCAGTGGCCTGTTTGCCAACAGCGCCCCCCGGCGGCTTCTGAAAAAGGGGGTTTACCTTCTGGAGGAAATCGATGAACGTATCTTCGATCATCTCCAGGACGGGGAGATGATCCGGATCCGGGGAAAAAATGTGTTGTTGCCGGGCGGGGAGGAATTTTGCGGCACCGTTTTCACGGAAGAGTTGTTCGAGGAAAGGATGGCCGAAGCGCGCCGACGTGCATTTGATGTGGCGGCCGGATTCTTTGACAACACTTTTGTTTACGCCCGCCGCGAAAAGGAACTGCTCCTGGGCAAGACAGAGTCGCCTCCCTTGCAGACGAAGATCAAGGGGAGGGATGTGGTCGTCGTCGTGCGGGGCAGGAATTACCGTGAAGATCTGCATATTCTTCAGCATTATTTGAAAGAGGCGCGGCCCGTTCTGATCGGTGTGGATGGGGGGGCGGATGCTCTCCAGGAGGCCGGTTACCGTCCTGACATCATCATCGGAGACATGGACAGCGTTTCCACATCGGTTCTGTGCAAGGCCAGGGAAATAGTCGTTCATGCCTACCCTGACGGGCGGCGCTCACCGGGGATCGAACGCGTGAAAAAACTGGGCCTGCAGCACAGCATCTACACTGTTCCGGGAACCAGCGAGGACATAGCGTTGCTGCTGGCCTATGACCAGGGGGCCGAACTGATCGTGGCCCTGGGGACACATTTTGGGGTGATGGAGTTCCTGCAGAAGGGGCGGCGGGGAATGTCCAGCACCTTGCTGGTCAGGCTCAAAGTGGCCGATCGCCTCGTCGATGCGAAAGGAGTCAGCCGCCTCTATCGCAGGGGTGGTTCGTTTTCGCTGTTATCCGTTGTTTTTCTGGCCGGGTTGCTGCCGGTGATCATCCTTCTGCTTCTATCGCCGTTGATCCAACATTTTTTTCGCGTTATCTTCTGGCGCATGGGCATCGGCCTTTAACATATTTCCGGGAGGGACGAGTTTTGTTTGATTTCAGAGGTTATCTGGTAATATTGACTTCCGTGTTCCTGGCACTGGCCATAGGATTGCTGGTGGGCATCTCGTTTGGTGAAGATTTCCTTATTTACAACCAGCAGGAAGTGATTGACAAACTGGAGCAAAAATTAACGTCACAGGAAGATTTGATCGCTACCTTGCAGGAGGAAGTGGCGGCCTGGGAATCTTTCCGTGATTATTTCAGATTCAATTTTGCGGGAAAGGGTTCCCTGAAGGGGGATCAGCCCACGGTCAACATCATTTCCAACAGCGCGCCGTTCACCGAGGAGGTCACCTCCCTGATGAAAGAGGAAGGAATAGGCTACCGTGCCATAAGCCTGCATCCCCGGTTTATCGAACGTCTGAGAAGTTCGACGGGGCAGAAGGCCGAGAACCTGGCCGAGGGGATTGCGTCCGAGATCGGTTTGCTGAACTCACTTGTTTTTTCATGGGGCTATGCCGAGGTTGATCATGCCATCATGGCGGGAGAGCTGATGGAGTCGGGGGAAATAGAGATACAGGGTAACTGGTCCGAGGATGTACCGGGGGCCGTTGCTCTGTTGCTCTATGACCGTTCCGCCGCTTCCGGAGAGGGAGATGGCAGATCACAAACAGAAGGCCATGCCGAGGAATTGAACTATCTTTTCAAGGAATTGGCTGCCTCCCTCCGGGCAGAAGGCTACCGGGTGGTGATTGCTTTTTCAGGGTTCGGCGCCACGGAAGGCAGAGGCAGGAAGGCGAAGACAGAAGCGATGGGTGTTCTTCCCGCAGGCTGCGGGGAATGGGGGGAGGCTATCGTGGATCATGCCGATACTTTCTGGGGGCAGATAACCCTGTTGGATCTGATCCGCAAGGAAACCGAAGGCCATTACGGTTTTGGATCTGGCAGCAGGGGGATTCTTCCCACGGGTGGCAAGGAGGATGGGCAGTCATGAAATCAGTGACAGCTCTGGTACCGGCTTTCAACGAGGCGGCGCGGATCGCTGCCACGGTCGATGCACTGGGCAAGGCCCGGGGAATCGGTGAGATAATCGTCATCGACGATGGTTCAACGGATGGCACCGCTTCTGCCGCAGCTGCCGCGGGGGCAGAAGTGTTTCGCCTTGGCAGCAACAGGGGCAAGGGCGAGGCCGTCTGGCGGGGGGCACGGTTTGCGCGGTATCCCCTGCTTGCTCTTGTGGACGCGGATCTTGGTTCCAGTGCGCTGGAGATTGTTCGTATCATGGAACCGGTCATGGCAGGTTTGGTGGATATGGCCATCGCTGTCTTCCCGCCCCGTTCCGGAAAAGGCGGGTTTGGCATCGTTAAAAGATTTTCGCGCGCCGGCCTGTACCTGCTCTCGCGGCAGAAATTTGTTGAACCGCTTTCCGGGCAGAGGGTTTTGCCTGCACAGCTGCTGCTGGATATGAAGAAGCCGCCCCGTGGTTTTGGCCTGGAGGTAGCGTTGACACTCGAAGCATTGCGCCGCGGATACAGGGTGGCCGAGGTTCCGGCACCGATGAGCCATCGGGAACGGGGACGGGATCTCCTTTCATTTTTACACCGGGGGCGGCAATTCATGGCTGTCTGCCGCGAACTCTGGCATGGGGTCCGGGCCGGAGGGGTGGGGGAAAAATGATGGAGGATATCGCTGTTGCTGTTTCTGTTGCCATGGGCCTTTTTGTTGTTTTTTTCCTGACTCCGCGCCTGATCTTCCTCTACTGTCAGGCCGGTATCAGGCGGAAAAACTACCTTGGCCACAGGATCACTCCGGCTCTGGGGCCGGCCATCGTGCTTTCCTGGATACCGGCAGTGATATGCCTTCCCCTGTGCAGTGGCAAATTTGCCTCCTCTTTTTCCGGGTTCGGCCAGGCTGTTTTTCCGCCGATAGTGCTTGCCCTGGGCCTGATGGCAATAGGGTTTCTGGACGACATTTTCGACGAAAATATCAGGGGGTACCGGGGACATTTTTCATCGTTGATGGAAGGCCGCCTGACCGCGGGTATGCTGAAAGCGCTCTGGGGAACGGCTCTAACGGTGTTGGTGGTCTTCAATGACGGCCTGCTGGCCCGGAATATGTACACGGAAACGGTTTCCCCTGCAGCGGTGCTGCTTCTGAAGGCGATGGCCGTGCTGACTGTCCTTTTCTGGGCCAATGGCTTGAATTTTCTGGATCGGCGGCCGGGGAGAGCTTTGAAAGTATTTCTGTTCCTGGGATTGGCCATTTCGTTCTGGGGCCTTGCAGCCCGCGGGGTTTCCACACCGGTATGGGGTTCCCGGAGCCTGATCCATGGCGGGGATATTTCCGGGCCGCTGACACTGATGCTTCCTCTTCTGGTAATTGTGCTGGCCCTTCTTCCCGTGGATCTCGGGGGAAAAGCCATGTTAGGCGATGCCGGCTCAAACCCGCTGGGAGCGCTTCTTGGTTTCTACGCTTTGCTCATGCTTCCCCCCGGGGGTCGCCTGTTGTTTCTCTTCCTCGGCTTGATGCTCAACCTGATCGGGGAAAGGGTGTCCATCTCCGGGGTAATCGACGGGAATCGCTTTCTCTCTTTCCTTGACCGCCTGGGATGCCATGCCGAAAAATAAGTAGCGCGGACAGACGGACCGGCCCGGGGTAGTTTTGGCGGGGTGGGGCAGGGAGGGGTGCCTGCCGGCCGTCCGCAAGATATGTACGGGATGTGGTGAAAGAAATGATTCAAAAACAGGAAGGTTCGGTCATATCCATCGGTGCCTGCCGTCCGGGTGCAACCGAGATCGAGGTCAAGATCGGCGGCACTGTTCATCAAGCTTTGAATTACGATCAACTCACCGGGCCGGTATCCGTGGGGGACCGGGTCATCCTGAACACCACCGCGGTGCAGTTGGCCCTCGGGACCGGCGGTTATCATTTCGTCTGTTTCAATTTCGACCGGGGGTGCAGCAGCAAGATTGCCGGCCCCGGGCATCTGATAAGATTGCGTTACACCCCGTTGCAGCTGGCGGTCCAGTCGTGTGAGGAAGAAGAAGGTCCGCGTGGGGCCATAACCGATTTCAGAAGTCTCCGTGGGTGCCCGGTCATCATCGGGGAGCTCCACAGCATGGTCGCTCCGACGGTTCTGACCCTGAAGAAGATGGAACCAACGTTGCGCCTGGGCTACCTGATGACCGACACCGCCGCCCTGCCCATCTCTTTCAGCCGGGCCATCGATGGCCTGAAGAGGGAGGGACTTCTCCGGCTGACCGTGACCACCGGGCAGGCGTACGGCGGTGACCTGGAGGCGGTGAATGTTTATAGCGGCCTCGTTGCCGCTTTTCAGGCCGGTGGTGTTGACACGGTGATCATCGCGCCCGGCCCGGGGGTGACCGGGACGGGAACCAAATATGGTTTTTCAGGGATGGAGGTGGGGGAAAATGTGAACCGTGTGACCTCCCTGGACGGCACCCCCGTGGTTATCCCTCGCATCAGTTTTGCTGACCCCCGTCCGCGCCACTGGGGCATCAGCCATCATACCCTCACCGCCCTGAAGACTGCTGCTTTTTCACCGGCATACCTGCCCCTTCCCTACATGGGAAAGACGGAGATGAAGCACATGAATGCACAGCTGATGGATGAGGGGCTTTTCGAACGGCACCGGGTCTGTGCCATTCACATGAAGGGGCAGCTTCTCTGGGAGAGGGAAGAAAAGAAATGGCTTCATTCCATGGGGCGGGACAGCGACGAGGATCCCTATATCTTTGCTGCTCCGGCGGCGGCGGCCATCTTCACCGCTTCGTTTCCCGGCAGGGAAAAGGGGGCAGAAGGTAGAAGAAACAGGAAAGAAAGCAGACTCGGATCCTGAGCGGTTTCTGCGGAAATGGCGGCCATGAAGAGAAAGAACGATGACCGGTGTGAAAACAAATACAGGGATTGGGGAGGAACGCTTATGAATGATCTGACGGAGAAGATGCTGAAGACAGAGATGAAATATCGCGGGCGCATCATCAATGTGAAGGTGGATGAAGTCGAGCTTCCCACCGGTACCCGGAGCGGCCGGGAGGTGGTGGAGCACCCGGGGGCGGTAGCCGTGATTGCAGCAGATGAAGATGGGCGGATCATTCTGGTGGAACAGTATCGTTATCCTGTCGGGGAAACTCTGCTGGAGATCCCGGCGGGCAAACTTGATCCCGGCGAATCCCCGGAGGAGTGTGCTCTGCGTGAGATGGTGGAGGAGACAGGCTACCGGCCGGGCAGGCTGGCCCTGCTCTCCAGAATATACACCACCCCGGGTTTCAGCAATGAAGCCATCCACCTGTTTCGCGGTTATGACCTTCAGTACGTTGGCAAGCCTGACCGTGATGTGGATGCGGATGAGGAAGAAAATCTCAACACGGTGTTGTTGAGCGAGCGGGAAGCGGTGGAGAAGATCGTTGCCCGCGAGATCGTCGATGCCAAGACAATCATTGCTCTCCTGTGGCCTTGAAGGCTGTTGCATGTGCGGGTTCCCCCCGTCATATTCTATTATGTGGCTCATAAATTAGTATAAATATCAAAATCATGTTGACGGAGGAAAATTGGCCTTGCGGGAGGGAATAAATGCTTTTATAAGGGAATATCTCCGTGAAAACCTGGGTATATATATGGTTGTTGGATTTATTTTCACGGCCGGTGTGCTTGGCGGGGTTCTGGTCCTCAGATATATGCAGCCGGGGGCGATCGGCGAAATGGCCGATCATTTTGCACTGTTCGTGAGGGGGCTGGAAGAAGGCAGGGAGGTCGATTACGGTTCTGTTTTTCGCGCTTCGATCGGGCAGAACTTCAGGCATCTTGCCCTGGTCTGCCTTGCCGGAGTCTTTGCCAACGGGTTCCCGTTGATTTTCCTGCTGGTTGGTATGCGGGGAGTAGCCATCGGTTTCACGGTCGCCTTCCTGATTGAAAAAGCATCCGTGGGTGGGGCTCTCTTCTCCCTGGCTGCGGTGGCTCCGCACAACATGATCGTTATCCCCGTTTTTCTGATAGTCGCTGCCACCGGCTTTGCCTTCTCCTGGCGCCGTTTCCGGGCCATCTACATCGAAAAAAGGCCGCGGCCATTCGGCGAAGACCTTTTTTCATACGGGCGCACAATTGTTTGTTTGGGTCTGGCTTTGATCATCGGCAGCCTGGTGGAAACATACGTTTCCATGCTTTTCATGCGCCTGGCCGCAACCGCCTTCCTGGGGTGACCCGGCCGGTTGAAGAAGTTTATTTCCTGCCAGAGGTCGACAATATCCGGAAAGAGCAGGGGAACTTTGGCTTGACCGGACGAAGCATGCCATAAAAAAAGGATTTTAATATTACTTTGTGGAATAGTATGAAATGTTTGCTTGTTCTTGTACCGGAATGGGAGCGTACATTTTTTGGGCGCTTTCATGCGTACGGTTGAAGGGAAGTATTTGATGGAAAAACTGGCTAATGATTTTATACACTATCTGACCGTGGAACGGGGCCTGGCCAAGAACACCCTGGAATCCTACAATCGCGATATCCGCCGCTATCTGCTTTTTTTGAAGAAAGACAATGTCGGCGCCATGAAAGAAGCCAATCGCAAGCATATCGTTGCCTACCTGGCAAACCTGAGGGAACGGGGGCAGGCGGCTTCCACCGTGTCCAGAAACCTCGCTTCGATCCGTTCATTCTATCATTTTCTGATCCAGGAAGGAATCGTCGATATCAACCTGGGACAGCAGGTTGACCCGCCCAAGCTGGAGAAGAAACTCCCCCGCGTTCTATCCATGAATGAAGTGGAAAGGCTTCTGAGCCAGCCCTCGGACAGGGATCATATCGGTATAAGGGACAAAGCCATGCTGGAGCTACTCTATGCCTCCGGGATCAGGGTTTCGGAGCTGGTGTATCTGAACCTGAATGATTTCAACCCCGAGGTCGGATTTTTACGTTGCCGCGGCAAAGGTTCAAAGGAGCGTATCGTGCCCATCGGGTCTGTGGCAGTGGACAAAGTACAGGAATACCTGGCCCGTTGTCGTTCAAGACTGGTAAAAGGAGATCATGAAAAATCACTTTTTGTCAACCAGCATGGCCGCAGAATGACCCGACAGGGTTTCTGGAAAATATTGAAAAAATATGCCCTCAAGGCCAATCTCAACGAAGACATTACCCCCCACACACTGCGCCATTCTTTCGCCACCCATCTGCTGGAAAATGGTGCAGACCTGCGTTCGGTCCAGGAGATGCTGGGGCATTCGGATATATCAACCACCCAGATCTATACCCAGATCACGAGGCGCAAGATCAGGGAGATATATGATCGGACTCATCCCCGCGCCTGAGGAAACGATGATGCCTGTTATTGATGAAAAAAAACTCAAGATAGAAAGACAGTTGCAGGAGAAAGGCCCCCCGCCCGGAAGGAGGGTGTTGCTCCTGATTCTTGATGGGGTGGGGATCGGCTCGTTGCCCGATGCTGCCAGGTACGGCGATGAAGGTGCGGCCACGCTTCAACATGTCAGCGCGGCGGTCGGCGGGCTGAAGGTTCCCCGTTTGCAGGAACTGGGCCTGGGAAACATCGCCCCACTTGAAGGGGTGCCTTCTCATCCGTTTCCACGTGCCTCCTACGGTCGGATGGCCTTCCGTTCACCGGGCAAGGATACCACCACCGGGCACTGGGAAATTGCAGGCCTTGTCCTGCCTTACCCGTTTCCCGTCTACCCTCATGGGTTTCCCCCGGAAATAATCGATCAATTTCAAAGAGTGGCAGGGCGCAAAGTGCTTGGCAACAGGCCGGCATCCGGAACGGCAATCATGGAAGAACTCGGGGAAGAACATATGAAGACCGGTTCCCCGATCGTCTATACCTCGGCCGACAGTGTCTTCCAGATTGCGGCGCACGAGGAGGTTATTCCGCTCGAAAAACTTTATTTTCTCTGTTCCCGGGCACGGGAGCTGCTTTCCGGGAAACATGCGGTAAGCCGCGTTATTGCCCGCCCCTTCATTGGTACACCGGGTAACTTCAAACGCACCTCCGGTCGGCGGGATTTTTCCCTGCCGCCATTACGCCCGACGATGCTGGATCTTCTTTCCAGCGATGGGGTGGAGGTGACCCTGGTGGGCAAGGTTAACGAAATATTTTCCGGCCGGGGGACGACCCGTTACATACCGGCCAGGGGGGATAACACCGTGGTCGAGCTCGGGGTGCTGAAAGCGTTGAAAGCTTCCCGGGGGGGGCTGATCTGGGCCAATTTTGGTGATTTTGATTCCCTTTACGGGCACCGCAATGATGCAGAGGGATTTGCCCGGGCGCTCAATATTTTCGATACCTTTCTGAGCAGGTTGTCGGAACACCTCGGGCCCCGGGATCTTGTTGCCATAACTGCCGACCATGGTTGCGATCCGACCTGGCCGGGGACCGACCATACCCGCGAATATGTTCCCCTGCTGATCTGGCAGTGCACGGGTGGTGACATCGTCGGCAATCACCCGCGAAGCGTTTCATTGGGGACACGCTCCACGGCCGCGGACCTGGGGGCCACGATCATGGACTATCTCGGGGTGGAAAATGGCGGGGACATTTCCGGCACCTCATTTCTGGACGAACTGTCTCTGCCCGGATAATTGAAGAACGACGGGCTGCCGGTTTCCGCTGATAGATTCGTGCTCGGGCAGACAACAGAACCGGGCGCAGGGGAGGGCCATGACAACTTCAAACCTGATCACCAGAAAGAGAGACGGGCAGGAACTCACGCCCGATGATATCGAGCAAATGGTCGAGGGTTTTGACCGGGGCCGTATCCCCGATTACCAGATGGCTGCATTCCTGATGGCCGTCTATTACCGCGGGATGTCCCCGAAGGAGCTGGTCGCATACACCGGGGCTCTGGCTTCATCCGGGCGGATATTGAAATGGGACCATCTTCCCGGCCTGGTCGCTGACAAACATTCCACCGGTGGTGTCGGGGACAAGACCACGCTGGTGGTGGCTCCATTGATGGCCGCTGCCGGCGTTTACATGCCCAAGATGTCCGGACGGGGGCTGGGGTTCACCGGCGGGACTGTTGACAAGCTGGAAAGTATCCCGGGGTTCAACACGCAACTCTCCCTGAGCGAGATGCGAAAGCAGGTGGAAAGGATCGGCCTGGCGGTGGTCAGCCAGACCGACGAACTCACCCCTGCCGACGGGAAGATCTACGCTTTGCGAGACGTGACGGCGACCGTGGACAGCATCCCCCTTATCGCCGGTTCGATAATGAGCAAGAAGATTGCCGGCGGGGCTTCCAGGATCGTCCTGGATGTCAAGGTTGGCAGCGGCGCCTTCATGAAGACACCTGACGGGGCTGTATCTCTGGCGGAGACGATGGTTGCTCTTGGCAGGGCTTCCGGGCGGCAGGTCAAAGCGTTGATCACCGATATGGATCAGCCTCTGGGCAGGGCGGTCGGCAATTCCCTGGAGGTCATGGAGGCGGTAAGCATCATGCGGGGGGAGGGCCCCGATGAACCGAGGGAACTGGCCCTCTCACTGGGCACACTTCTGCTCAAGGATGCGGAGAATGATGAAGATGAGGAAGAAATCCGCTCCAGGTTGAGGCATCTTCTGACCGGTGGCGCTGCTTACGAAAAATTTCTGCAGATGGTCGAGTCCCAGGGTGGAGACCCGCGTTCACTTGAAAAGGGGCTGGGGACGGCTCGTTTTCAGCGGGTGATCAGAGCCGATCGGGAGGGATATTTGCATAAGTTCGACGCCCTTCATATTGGCCGGGCTGCTGCTTTGCTAGGCTCCGGGCGCCAACGAAAAGGAGATTCTCTTGACCATTCATCCGGTATCTGCCTTCATGCCCGAAACGGCGATGGGGTGGAGGAAGGGATGCCGCTGATGACCCTCCATGCCCATGCGGAAGAAAAGATTGCCGCTGCCCTGGAGGAAGCTCACCGGGCGGTCAAGATTGTTGCCAGTCCCGTAACCACCGGGCCGCTGATCCGCGACACCGTTTCTTGAATCCGCCGGATTTCTTGCCCGGCTGCAGAAGGCAGGGGCAGCAGATTGCGCCCCCGTGCCGGATCGATGCCCGCGATATTTAAAATCGATGGCGAGAGCGGCCCTGATACTGCAAAGAAGTTATTTTTGTTTTGGACAATACATACTCTTTTGGGGAGTATGTTTTTTTGATTTACGGGTATAGATATGAAAAAAGGGAGGTTACACTCTTGCGCAGGAATATCCCAACCCGTCTGGTTTTCCTCATTCTTGTCACTGTATTGTTGAATATGATAGTATTGCCCGGATTTGCCACTGCCGCTTCCGAAGAATCGGAGAAGCCGGACATCGAATTCAATTACAATGTAAAGGCTGCACTGATGATGGAGACGGACACCGGTAAAGTCATCTTTGCCAGAAACGACAGAACAAAACTGTATCCGGCTTCCGTGACCAAGATCATGACCGTCCTTCTGGCCATGGAGGATCTCGAAGAAGGGAAAATACATCTTGATGACATGGTGGCGGTCTCTTCGCGGGCAGCATCCATGGGCGGTTCACAGTTATTTCTCAGTGAAGGGGACCGGGTCAGCCTGGAAAAAATGTTGATCGGCATCATGGTCGCTTCTGCCAATGATGCTGCAGTTGCCGTGGCCGAACATATATCCGGTTCGGTGGAGGCCTTTGTGGACCGTATGAACAGGAGAGCAGATGATCTGGGTATGAAAAATACGTGTTTCGTGAACCCTCACGGCCTCCATGATGAAAATCATTATACCACTGCCGGGGATATCGGTATCATGAGCCGGGAACTGCTGGATTATCCCCTGGTCCATGAACTTGCGAACCTGTGGATGGATGAGCATTTCCTGGAAGATGAAATAAAGTCGGGTGGTGTCTATCTCAGCAACACCAACAAGCTGATTCGTTATTACCAGGGGTGCGACGGGTTGAAAACCGGATTTACCAACGAAGCCGATCACTGCATAGCAGCCACGGCGAAGCGGGGCGATACCCGTTTTCTGGCCATAATACTGGGTGGGGCCACCAGCGATGAACGTTACGATGCGGCACGGGCGCTTTTGAATTACGGTTTTTCCCGTTACCAATCTGTCCCGTTGGTGAAGAAAGGCGAGGTTATCAAGGTGATGCCCGTGGAAAAGGGTGATCTGACACATGTAAACATAGTAGCCAAAGATAACCTCAGTCTTCTTTATCCCCGGGGAAAAAAAGTGGAATTCGAAAAAGAGATACTTCTGCCCGAACACCTGAAGGCGCCACTGAAAAAAGGGCAGAAAGTCGGCGAAATAAACGCCACCTTCATGTATGAGCAGGCTGGCATTGATCTGGTTGCCGTCGAGGGGACGGCGCGGGCCGGTTATTTCAAACTGGCCGGGCGTCTCTTCTCCCTCTGGCTCAGTTTCGGGAGGAGATAGGAGGAGGCGGAAGGGTGAAGACCTGAAGTTTGCTCCTGTTCGGCCTCGGAGGATCGGAGCGGTGGCAGGATCTCGCCTACGGGGAGAAGGCTGCCTGCATCCGGAGGTTTCTTCTGCTTTCTGCACATTCCGGAACCGTGGTTCAGAACTTTTCTATCAGCCCGACAATATATTTCAGAATCAAAATGGCATCGTTGACGTCAATATTTTTGTCCCCGTTGGTGTCGGCCGCCTTCCGGTCCAGGCTTTCCAGTTCGATCAATTTCACGACATGCTTCAGCACGAGGATGGCATCTTTGACGTCGATTTTCCCGTTGCCGTCAACATCACCGATCATGAGCATCGTGGAAATCAGCAGCGCATGGCGCGAACCGGCCGAGACGCTGATCACTTCATCGTGATCTATCGCGGTCGGTACGGGGAGGTTCTCCTGGTCGGTATCGAGCCCCAGTTGCCCGAATTCATTGTCGCCGCAGGAATGAAGAGCGCCGTTCTCCAGGAGGATGAGTGAATATTTGCCCCCGGCAGCCACCGCGGCAGCCTTCTTCACGGATTCTATCCTGGTCGGGATCTTTTTATCATCATAGCCATCATGTCCCAGCGCGCCGCTGTCCCCCCGCCCGAAGGAATAGACATCGCCATTTTCTTGCAATGCCAGCGAGTGAGAACCGTTGTAATCTCCCCATCCGGCGGCGATGGCCTTGACATTGTCGAGATTTTCGATCAACCGGGGGGTGTTTCTATCCTCCGTATCATCAAGCCCCAGCGCACCGCATGTTCCCGCCCCGCAGGAGTAAACGCGGCCTTCCTTCAGCAGCAGCGTATGGGAGTATCCGGCGGCGATGGCCTCCACATTGTCGAGGCCGATCCTGGTGGGGGTGAGCCTCTGCTTCGTATCACCCAACCCCAATTTTCCCCTGTCGTTCTGGCCGAAAGCGTAGACGTTGCCGTTTTCAAGCAATACCAGGGAGTAGTGGAAGCCGGCGGCGATGGCCTTGACATCGTTGAGGTTGGGGTCATTGACCAATTGGGGGGAGGATTTATTCTTTTTGTCGCCATGTCCCAGCGCACCGTATGTTCCCTCCCCGCAGGAGTAGACCCGCCCGTCCTTCAGCAGCAATGTATGTGAGTAACCGGCGGCGATGGCTTCCACATGGTCAAGGTTGATCCTGGTGGGGGTGGTAACCGATTTCGCAATTGTTCCCAGCCCCAGCTGCCCCTTGTCATTCTTGCCGAAAGCGAACACATCGCCATTTTCCATCAGCACCAGGGAATGATGTTCACCGGCGGACACTTCCTTTACGCCGTGAAGGTCATCAATTTTCAGCGGAGATCTTTTTTTCTCCCCGTGACCCAGCTGGCCTTCATTTCCACGTCCCCACGAACAGGCAACTGTCCGGGAGGCATTACTTGAAGCGGTGGAATTTGCTGCAACGATGCCATGGGCCGGGAGATGACCATGAAGGGGAAGGGGAAATGCGCCCATCATGATGAACACGGACCAGAAAACAAGAAGGAAACAACACAATTTTTTTCTGCCCACGGGCCTGCCAGTAGAGGTCAACATGTTGATTGTCCCCCGGAATATATTTTTATGATAATTATAACAGATAATATATTTTTATGAATGTCGAAAAATTTGCAGGAATAATCTCGTAGATGAAGAATTATTTTCCACAGCGGAAGATTTTCCGTTTTTTGCTAAATCGGCTCGGGAGGGTAGTCATGCAGATCAGGACAAATCGCAGGGGCCACAATCTGATCATCAAGTTGAAGGGCGAACTGGACCACCATAGCGCGAGGGAATTCAGGAAAACCTTTGCCCGGGAATGGGGAAAGGATGGGGCTCGCAATTTGATTGTTGATTTCAAAGAGGTTACGTTCATGGACAGTTCGGGAGTGGGGGCTCTAATCGGCCGCTACAAGCAGGTTGATCAGAGGGGAGGCAAGGTGGCCATATGCAGTCCGTCGAGGACGGTGGCCAGGTTGATCGAGATGTCGGGGCTGCTCCGGATCATTTCCATGTACCGGGATGAGCAGGAGGCCCTGAAAAAGATATAGCGGCAGGTGGAAAGTTTTCTTGCCACATGAACAATTCAAAAGCTGACACAGGGAGGTAGATAATGATGGAATACAGGGGAAAAGATTATATGAGAATGGAGATACCCGGTCTTTCCAGAAACGAGGCATTTGCCCGTGCCGTGATCGCTGCTTTCGCCGCCCGCCTCGATCCCACGCTGGAGGAGATAAGCGATATCAAAACGGCTGTTTCGGAGGCGGTGACCAACGCAATCATCCATGGTTATGAAGATGAAATCGGACCCGTCATATTTTTCGCCTTCATCGAGGACAGCATCCTTACCGTCGAGATAACCGACCAGGGGCGGGGGATTGCGGACATCGAGCAGGCGCGGCAACCTTTCTATACCAGCAAGCCGGAACTGGAGCGTTCGGGCATGGGGTTCTCCATCATGGAAAGCTTCATGGATGAGCTGATCGTTATCTCCGGCAAGGGCCGGGGGACGACCGTGCGCATGGTCAAGCGTCTCTCCCCCAAATCCGGGCAGGCTGCGGCTGCCGACGAAGAGGGTAACGCGGATGGAAATTGATCGGCTTCTGGAACTGTTCCATGCCGGGGATGACAGGGCCGGGGAACAGCTGTTGCTGAAGCTCCGTCCCATGGTCCTGGGGCTGGTGCAGCGTTTCACCAATACCTATCATGATACCGATGATCTCGTGCAGGTTGGCTATATGGGGCTTCTGAAGGCTATCGAACGTTTTGATCCTGCAGTGGGTGTCAAATTGACCACCTATGCCGTGAAATGGATCATGGGCGAGATAAGGATGTACCTGCGGCGGGGCCACAATCTTCTCCGTGGGCCTTCAGTCAGGAAGGCATCTTCCCTCTCTGCTCTGGCCACGGCCAAAGGTGTTAGCCCCGAGGAGGCGGCCATTGAAAGTGAGTACCCCCGTCCGGTCTTTCCGGGTGCCGAGCAACTGGCCCAGATGCCATCGGGCCAGGCCCTGGAAGAAGAATATATCCGCAAAACATGGCTGAAGGAAGCCCTGCTATCACTCTCTCCCGCAGAGCGCAGGATCATTTTTTATCGCTATTTCAAGGAAAAGAGCCAGCAGGAAGTGGCTTCACTTCTGGGCTGCTCGCAGAAACAGGTTTCACGCCTCGAAATAAAGGTGCTGCAGAGAATGAGAGAGACGATGCAGGAAGACATCTAGCACCTTCCAGTAGCAACTACTCGTTGTTTCCCCCCGGCCCGGAAATTTCACATCGGACAACCCAACCGGGAAATATGCCCGCACGTTCAATTCCAATAATTTACGCTTCGACAGGTTATAAAAACCACCCCTTTGTTGAATACTACAAAAGCAAAGAAATTTGACCTGAAACGGGAAACAGGGAAGGGGGGCAGAACGGATGACCAAAGGGATGGAAGCCAGATTGGCGACTCTGGCCCTTGGCTTTGTCCTGTTTCTGTTTGTTGCCCTGGTTGTTTATTTTGTATTCTTCAACCGGCCGCCGGAGCCGCCACGGAGATCCCTTCCGGTTATTGCCGTGTCCGGGGATGTACATGCTCCGGAAACTTGCTGGCCGGGGCTCCGAAGTTAAAAAAAGGGGGTGAGAAGATGACCGTAGCCAAGATAGTGGAACTCGTTGGAGAGTCCCAGCATAGCTGGGATGAAGCGGTACGCAGTGCTGTAAGGAACGCCGCTCAGACTGTAGAGGGTATTACCGGGGTAGAGATCATGAACATAACCGGGCATGTTCATGATGGTGAAATAACGGAATACAAAGCCAACATCAAGCTGGCCTTTGGGGTAAGAGACGATCGTTGAACGCATGAAAAACAAAGGGCGGAAAGTCGAGGCCGGAAAGATAATGGGAAAGATGCAGAATACAGCAGAGGAACGGCTCAAAATTTCTCCACGGGAATACCGGAAACTGGTGCAGAAGAAACAACCCCGCCCGCCACTGGCCAGGAATGTTGTCCTGGCCTTTCTGGGTGGCGGAACGGTATGCCTGTCGGGGCAATTGGTCAGTGATGCCTTCGTTGCCCTGGGATTTTCGCAAGAGGAAGCGACGAATCCGATGGTGGTTTTTTTTATTTTCATCGGTGTTCTGCTCACGGGTTTTGGTGTCTTTGACAGGATTGTCCGTTATATCGGGGCTGGCATAACTGTACCCATCACCGGATTTGCCAATTCCATTTCTTCCGCGGCCATAGAATTCAAAAAGGAGGGGACCATTGCCGGAACCGGTTCCAGGATGTTCATGATGGCCGGTTCCGTGATCATGTATGGCGTGGTAACCGCTTTTCTTGCCGCGGTAATTTCGGCCATATTGTAGAGAGAATGATGGTATGGATACGCAGAAAATAGGAGCACACAGCTTTTTATTTGCCAATCCTCCCTTGCTTTCATATACAGGTGTGGTGGCCGGTCCCAAGGAAGGGGCCGGCCCGCTTGGTGCAGATTTTGACGTGGTCTACGAAGACAACCGGCTCGGGGAAAAGAGTTTCGAGAGGGCCGAACGGCGGATGATGGAGGAAGCTTGCTACATCGCCCTGGGCAAGGGTGGATTGAAGACGGAAGACATCGATCTATTCCTGGCCGGTGACCTTCTCAATCAGATCACGGTCTCGGGTTTTTCCGCCCTGGCCATGCAGATACCCTTTTTCGGGCTTTACGGGGCCTGTTCCAGCTTCTGCGAATCGATGGCCCTGGGTTCCGTGCTCCTGAGTGGTGGCTTCGGAGAAAGGGTGCTGATCGCCACTTCCAGTCACAACTGCAGCGCCGAAAGACAATTTCGCTACCCGACCGAGTATGGATTTCAGCGTCCGGGTTCCGCCCAGTGGACGGTTACCGGCGCAGCTGCAGCAGTGCTGACTGCCGGCGGGGGAGAAGGTCTCAGGATTACGTCGGCTACCATCGGTACCGTTGTGGACCTCGGTGTCAAGGATACGCTCAATCTGGGGGCGGCGATGGCACCGGCGGCGGCTTCGGTCCTCGATTTGCATTTCGCCGATCTGCAACGCCAGCCGACATATTACGATCTCATTGTTACCGGTGACCTGGGCCAGGTCGGGATGCAATTGATGCTCGAGTTGACCGATCGCCGGGGAATTGCACTGAGAGACAGATACAACGACTGCGGGACGATGCTCTATTATCCGCATCAACAGGTCGAAGCAGGGGGCAGCGGCTGCGCCTGTTCGGCAATCGTGGTGTTGGGGCATATCCTGGCCCGGACCGACAGCGGGGCGCTGAACCGTGTTCTGGTGGTGGCAACCGGGGCATTGCATAGCCCCACAACATCCTACCAGGGTGAAAATATCCCCGCCATTGCTTATGCCGTATCCCTGGAAAAATGACCTGCGCGGAGGAAAACATCTAGAATGGCAGGAGTGTTGCAGATGAACATATATGTAACTGCATTCATCGTCGGTGGGCTATTCTGTGTTGCCGGGCAGCTTCTATTCGAGCTTACCAAACTGAGCGCGGGCCATATACTATCCGCTTTCGTGGTGGCCGGTGGCGTGCTGGGCAGTTTTGGCCTCTACGATAAACTGGTTGATGTTGCCGGTGCGGGCGCCTCTCTACCCATATCAAGTTTTGGCAATGCTCTGGTCAAGGGGGCGATGGCGGAGGCGGCCCGGCGTGGGTTGATCGGTGTGCTCACCGGCATGTTCGAACTGACCAGCCCGGGAATCACGGCAGCGATAGTTCTGGGGTTCTTTGCCGCCCTGATCTTCAACCCCAGGGGATAGTAAAGTTCCCGGGTGGCGATCATCGGCGATCAGCAAAGATAATCTTTTTTGGTTTGAGCCCCGAAATAGTCGGCGGGCAACCCGGGTCAGGCAATTCATTGCGCAATTGGTGGACATAAATCGATTTATTGAATCATGGTGATGAAACAAATCAGGTGGCTTTCTGCCCCTGATTTATTTTTGTTCCGGGGGGAGGTCGATTTGGTCCCTGCCCCCGGGTAGGGGACAATCATTCTTGACCGCATCCTGGCAGCACGAGCGGCGAACAATTCAAACCTGTGGATGGGGATGGGCTCTTCCCTTGCTTGTTTTCAAAGCAGCACCGGTAGGTTATAATAAAGTGATGAAAAAAAGGAAGGGAAGCCCCGGGGCGGGCCATGATGAACAAAAAAGTTATTGTTACCACCTGTAACGAAAACGAGACTCGCAGGGTGGGGGAAATACTTGGACAGATGATTCAAGTTCCCCTGGTTGTCGTTCTGGACGGCAAGCTGGGGACCGGAAAAACAGTGATGGTCAAAGGTGCGGCCAGAGGGTTGGGTGTTACAGAGGTTGTACGCAGCCCCACATTTACCATCATGATGGTTTACCGGGGGCGGCTGCCTCTCTTCCATTTTGATTTCTACCGCCTTGACGACAGGATGGAACTGGATGCCCTGGATCTGGAAGAATATCTTGAGGGACAGGGGGTTGCCTTCATCGAATGGGGAACCAGGTTTGCCGAATGCCTGCCTCCGGAGAGAATGGACATCCGGTTGGCTTACAGTGAAGGAGACATGAGCAGTACAGAGAGAGTGATTACTTTTTATCCTCATGGCCGGGCTGCCACGGCACTCCTGGATAGAATGTCGGAGAAATTGGAATATAATTTTGAGGGTGAAATAAGATGACAGACTGCAAGAGAGGCTTCTGCTGTTCAACCTGTATGGAACGGAGGCCGGTGAATTGTTGATTATGGGGTTGGATACCTCCACCCGGGTCTGCAGCGTTGCCCTTCTGAACGATGGCGAACTGGTAGGAGAATATACACAGAATGTCAAAAAGACGCATTCCCAGAGACTTCTGCCGCTGATCAGCTGTCTTCTTGACGATACCGGAACAGACAGGAAGGATCTGGATGCGGTGGCGGTGGCCGTCGGTCCCGGTTCCTTCACGGGGCTTCGTATCGGTATAGCCACGGCCAGGGCGCTGGCCCAGGGTTTGGGGTTGCAGGCGGTGGGTGTCTCCACCCTGAGGGCCCTTGCTGAAAATCTTTCCGGTCATCGAATTCTTGTCTGCCCCATGCTTGATGCACGGCGGGATCAGGTCTATGCGGCGCTCTATCGTCCCTACGATGCTCCGGCAGCTGCTGGCAACACTGATTTTGAAACATTGCTGGCCCCGACAGCCCTGTCGATACATGAGCTGGTGGCCAGGTTACGGTTATCCGGGGGCCGGGTCTGTTTCCCCGGGGATGGGCAGGCCAGATATCTTGACCTGTTGCATGAGGAAATCGGGAATCGTTACACAGCCATACCCTCTGCGTTGGCACTGAATAGAGCTTCATCGGTAGCAACGTGTGCGGCACGGAAACTGGGGGCCTCTCCGGGGCAGTATTCATTTCTTGATCTGCGGCCGGAATACTTGCGGGTGCCGGAGGCTGAACGCAGAAGGCGGGAAAAAGATACATAGGAAAGGTTGGCATCATGGGCCGTTTTGAATTTGATATTCATGATGTCCAGATCCGACCCATGGAAGTATCGGACCTGGACACGGTCATGCATATTGAAGAATCGGTCTTTGTGTTCCCCTGGCAGAGAAGGGGATTCGAGGCTGAAATCCTCCGCAATGAGTTTGCACGTTATTTTGTTGCTTCCATTCATGGGCGGTTGATAGGTTATGCCGGTATCTGGATCGTTCTGGACCAGGCTCATCTTACCACCCTGGCCGTGGACAGGACCTGCCAGTGCAGGGGGGTGGGCACACTTCTCATGAAACACCTGCTCTCCAGGGCAGCATTCGAGGGAACTGTACGCATGTCCCTGGAAGTCAGGCCGAGCAACAGGAGTGCTCGCATGCTTTACCGGAGGTTCGGGTTTGTGGCCCTCGGGCGGCGCAAACATTATTACCGCGATGAGGATGCCATCGTCATGGTCAATGAACATGTGGGCGATAGGGCCCGGTTATGATTTTTCGCGGGGAATTACAGGTGAAATGGAGAAACAGGATTTGCTTGCAACGGATAGATTGATTCTGGGGATAGAAACATCATGCGATGAGACGGCAGTGGCCGTGGTTGCAAACGGAAATAGGATCCTGAGCAACCTTGTTTTTTCGCAGGTGGAGCGGCATGCCATCTTCGGGGGTGTCGTTCCCGAGATAGCTTCAAGGCTTCATCTGGACACGATCAATACCCTGATCGATGCGGCTCTTGATGAAGCGGGGGTGGGCTTTGATGATCTTGATGCTCTGGCCGTCTCTTACGGACCGGGATTGGTGGGGGCATTGCTGGTGGGAATTGCTACCGCCAAGACGCTTTCCTATGCCCTCGATATCCCGCTCATCGCCGTCAATCATCTCGAGGGGCATATCTATGCCAATTTTCTAATTCATGATGAAGGGGGACATGGGGAAGATTCCGGAATACGATTTCCCCTGCTGGGGCTGGTGGCTTCCGGGGGTCATACCGATCTGGTGTGGGTGCCGCGGGTGAGGGAGGCCGTGATCCTGGGACAGACCAGGGATGATGCCGCCGGCGAGGCTTTCGATAAAGTGGCGCGGGCGCTGGATCTGGGTTATCCCGGCGGCCCCATTATTGACTGTCTTGCCCGGCAGGGCAATCCTTCTGCTATCCCTTTTCCCCGCGCCTATCTCGACGAGGACAGCCGCTATGATTTCAGTTTCAGCGGCCTGAAATCCGCCGTTCTGAACTACCTTCACCAGCAGAAAAAGGGAGGGGAGATGTTCGATGTGCCCGATCTGGCGGCCAGTTTCCAGGCTGCGGTGGTGGAGGTGCTGGTGGAAAAAACAGTCGCTGCCGCGGTGGAAAGAAAGCCGGCTTCCCTGCTTCTGTCCGGGGGGGTGGCTGCCAACTCTTCTTTGCGACGGCAGATGCGGGAGCGGCTTGTGGAGCTGGCCCCTGACGTGAAATTTTACTGTCCGCCGCCATCGCTGTGTACCGACAATGCCGCCATGATTGCCGCCGCCGCTTTTCCCTATCTGCAAAGCCGTGAATTTGCCTCTCTTGATCTCAATGCCGTGCCCAACCTGTCATTCTGATAAAAGTGACAAACATCACGTGATCGTGAAAGGTTCCCGAAAACGGAGAAGAACGGGAAAGGCAGGGCCCGTAGATGAAGTTTGTTGATTTATTCGGGCAACTTGTAGAGAAACCTCAAACCCCACAACATCGTGTTTATCTCGACCGGTTCGCCCCCGAGGGCTTTTCTGAACAGGTTCATGGCTATGCCGACGCGGGTCTTGATCATGGCTTCGCCGGCCTCTCTGGAGGCGATGGCCGGAAAACCCATGTAGGGTTTCATGTTGGTGTCACCAACCCAGCCGAGGACATTGGCCAGATGTTCGAGATCCCGGCCCAGTTGCTTGGAAAATATTTTTGCTATCCGGGCAAAGAAGAGCGCCATGCGGTTGGGTGGAGGAGGCTCGGAGGGGGGTATCTCGCTGTAATCCGGGGAGATCATCGATGGGTCGGTGGCCATGACGAGGGAGGTTTCATTCGTGCCGGCATGTGAATCTGCATCGTCGCCGACCTGGCCTTCCGGCAACCCCACTTTTTTCATGAATTCTTCATCATGCTGAACCATGTATTTGAAAACGAGCCCGAAAGGGTTGATCAGGTAGAAACGATACTTCTTCCACAGTTTGCGGGCGGCAACCTCGAAAGCCAGCTGGTGTCTCGGCCCACCGTGGTTATCGGACAAAAAAAGATAATGGAAACCTTGTTCGGCCAGCGCTTTCCCTGTTGCGAAGAGCAGATTTTTCAGTGTTGTAGCCGGCACGGAAACAGACCCTTTTATCGGCAGGGCATCGGAACCCACGAACAGGGAGGGCATCCTGACCAGGGTGAAATCGGGAAATTCTTTTTTCAGCGCTTCGGCGTAACGTTTCTGCATCTCCTCGGCTACAAAGACATCCGTGCCCAGAGGCAGATGCGGGCCATGAACCTCCAAGGGGCTGACAGCCATCAGAAAGATGGTCTTCTTTCTTTCCAGTTTATCGACATCCCTTAAATTCATCATCGCATAATCTTGCATCGAGGGGCCTCCAATCCGATCTTGAAATGAAAGTATGAACCCGCGAACCTGTGTGTCATTGGTTTTATATAGTTTCGCCGTGCAATCAACAATTCCTTCAAGTTTGTACGGAAAACGATTATCTGCGTGAGGAACTGTATGAGGAGAGGGGAAGCCTGGAAGGCGCCGAGAGAGGCATCTTGAGCTGGTGTGTTCTGGTAAAATAAAGGCGATAGATCATCGTGGAAAGAAGGATGCCGGATAAGACAACCGCGGAAAGAACCGCAAATATAACCACGATCTGGTAGCGGACGGCGATCATCGGACTTTCTCCGGCGATCAATGCACCGATCATCATTCCCGGTAACTGCACGAGGCCCATCGTTTTCATCGCATCCAATGTGGGTACAATCCCTGCTTTCATGGAGGCCATTGTCAGTGGCTCCGCCGCCTGCCTGGAGGAGGCTCCCAGGGAAAGTGCTGCCAGGAGTTGTTCCTGCCGATTGGAAAATTCCTGCTGAATGCGGTTGAGAACGATGCCGGAAGTGATCATGCTGTTGCCGATGACCATGCTGCCCACGGGGATGAGAAAACGGGCAGAAAAATCCATGACACCAAGAAGCAACAAAAGGGAGAGCACCACGACGGAGGTAATGCCGATGATGGCCGTGACATACACCTTGAGGCGGGGCATCCCCCGGGCCTTTTGTCCGGCATGGTAGCCGGCGATGATCGTCATGGCCAGCAGGGCCAGGATGATCGCGATTCGATTCTGGCTGGCAAAGATGTACTGCAGGATGTAACCCACTGCGATCAGCTGTACAAAGGCGCGTCCCGTGGAATACAGGATTTCTTTTTCCAACCCCAGTCTTTTGTGCATCGAAAGCAACATGGCAATGACGATAAAAATCAACGAGATGAACAGGGCTGTAGATTCCGTCTCAATCACCTTCCCCGTTATTTCCGGTAGAATGAGGATCCGCTTGTTTCTTTTCCTTCAGCAAGGAATTCAGCAGATACCCCATCGCTGCATCGGAATATAGTTCGGGGCCGGATCGGGCCCTGGCAAAAACCTCTTTGGCAGTGGAAGATGTTACGATCGTTCCGGTATCAAGCAAGAACATCTTCCCGCCCAGGCGGCGGGCCTGTTCGAGATCATGGGTAGCCCATACAAGGGTCAGCCCCTTTTTTTTGTGCAAATCCATGCATAGTATCTCTGTAGCGGCGGCTCCTTCGGCTTCCAGCGCCGAGGTGGGGTCGTCCAGCAACAAAACTTCCGGATTGTTGGCCAGGCATCGTGCAATGGAAACGCGCTGCTGCTGTTCTTTCGACAACCTGTCCGCCAGCAACCTCAGAAATTCCGGTTCCAGGCCCACCATCTGCAGAAAGGGGAGGGCACTTTCCTCGGGAAAAGGCTTCTTCCTCCCCAGGGAAGGTCCGTAATTTATATTATTGGCTACCGTCCCTTCGAAGAGTGAGGGCTGCGGGAAAATCATGCCCACCTTGCGGCGCAGATTCAATACATCCATCTGCGTCAAGGGGTTGTTACGGAAAAGGATCCGACCGTGGGTGGGGTCCTGAAGGCGGTTGAAGAGGGAAAGAAGAGTGGATTTACCCGCCCCGGGGGGGCCGACAATGGTACAAATTTCCCCGCACGGGATTTTCAATGAAAGATGATCGAGGATGATGCGTCCATCACGGATCAGGGTCACATCCTCGAAATGAAATAAAGTACCCATTGCCAAACCTCCGCTGATTTTTTAAAGGGTTTTACGGACAAACAAGGGCTTGATCCAACTTGATTATATCGCTTATTTTCTTTCAATTACAAGCAGGCCGTTTCCTGCTATTATATTTTCCAGTACCTGATATGTTGGCGTCAGCTACATGGAGTGAATGGCTGCCAACGTCAAGTACAGTGTTTCCCCATTACCCGAGATTCCTCGTGGCGCTATTCTTTCACCCTGTTGTTACCATTTCAACATCATTTATCTCTATGGCTTGATGTCAGTGTTCTTGTTAAACACCGCTTGCTCGGAATGACAGGGGGGGAGGACGCTGCAGGCGACCGAGGAATTCCCTCCTCATGTACCCCTTACCCTACTGCCAGAGAAATAAAAGGTACAACCTGTCATTCTGAGAGAGCGGCTGTAGTTTGCCGCGACCGAAGAATCCCCTCCTCGTACACACCTTCCTACCGGCATAAACTGGTTCCTGCTTTTCCCCGTACGGATATGTTGTTGGCAACAGCGGCGCAACCCCGCCTGCATCAAAAGACGAAGGAGGGGTGGACACAGCTGTCCACCCCTTACAAAGGAAATCCAGGGATACATATTTTTATCGGGAAACCAGGCAAATCGGAGGATACAAAATACTAACCTACGGCATGTCTGCTTTTTTCCAGACGTCTCTCCAGGCTGTGCAATTCATCCCTCAATTCTTGCGGCAACTTTTCACCAAATTGGGAAAAATGTTTCTTTATATCTTGAAGTTCTCTTTCCCAATCTGCGATCTTGACTTCCACAAGTCTTTCCATTGTTGCGGTGGTCACGTCCAGGCCATCCAGATCAAGGCTGTTGATGGAAGGCAGATAGCCGATCGGTGTTTTTATCGCCTCTTTTTTCCCATTGGTCCTATCCAGGATCCATTTCAAAACCCTCAAATTCTCGCCGAATCCCGGCCACAGAAAATTGCCGTTTTCGTCGGTGCGGAACCAATTGACATGAAATATACGAGGTGGATGTTTGATCCTTTTTCCCATCTTCAACCAGTGGCTGAAGTAATCGCCCATGTTGTATCCGCAAAAAGGAAGCATGGCCATGGGGTCCCGCCGCACCTCGCCAAGTTTTCCATACTGGGCTGCAGTTCTTTCCGAAGCCATCGTGGCCCCCAGAAAAACGCCGTGTTGCCAGCTAAAAGATTCATATACCAGCGGGGCCAGTTTGGATCTTTTGCCACCGAAGATCAGGGCCGAGATGGGTACGCCTTCAGGATTATCCCATTCCGGGGAAATACTCGGGCATTGGGTAACCGGGCTGGTGAAACGCGAATTGGGGTGGGCCCCATGGATATAATTACCATTCCTGTCTTCAAGTCCCGGTTTCCACCGTGTGCCATCCCAGGCCGTTCCCTCTGGTGGGGGCGGGTCATCACCTTGCTCCCACCATATATCACCGTCATCGGTCAGCAGGACATTGGTAAAAATGGTATTTTTCCTGATTGTCTCCAGAGCATTGGGATTCGATTTCGCATTGGTTCCCGGCACCACGCCGAAAAACCCTGTTTCCGGGTTTATAGCCCGCAATCTGCCGTCATCACCAATTCTCAGCCAGGCGATGTCATCGCCGACTGTCCAGACACGATAGCCCTGATCTTTCAGAAAATCGGGTGGCACGAGCATGGCCAGGTTCGTTTTGCCGCAAGCGCTGGGAAATGCGGCAGCCACGTATTCAACGTTTCCGGCAGGATTCTCTATGCCCATGATGAGCATGTGTTCGGCCAGCCATCCTTCATTTCTCGCCATCCAGCTGGCGATTCTCAGAGCCAGGCATTTTTTACCCAGGAGCACGTTGCCTCCGTATCCGGAACCCACGCTCCAGATAGTGTTGTCTTCAGGAAAATGAAGAATGAGGCGCCGCTCCAGGTCAAGATCAGCCTTGCCATGCAAGCCTCTGGTGAATTCACCATCCGGGCCAAGTTCGGCAAGAACCTCCGGGCCTACCCGGGTCATGATCAGCATGTTCAAGACAACGTAGATACTATCAGTCAATTCCACACCTATCTTGCTGAAGGGGGAGCCGATCGGCCCCATGGAGAAGGGGATCACGTACATGGTTCTTCCCTTCATCGACCCTTTGAATATTGCCCCCGCTTTTTTGTAGCCCTCTTCCGGGGACATCCAATTGTTGTTGGGAAGGGCATCTTCCTTTCGTTTCGTGCAGATATAGGTCAGGTTTTCTGTGCGGGCAACATCATTGACGGCGGTACGGTGATAGATGCAACCGGGCCATTTATTTTGATCAAGAGGCATCAGCTCTCCGGTGGAAAGGGCCTCTTTCTCCAGGGATTCTTTCTGTTCTCTGGAACCATCGACCCATACCACATTGTCAGGCTGGCACATTACGGCCATTTCTTTGATCCAGTTGTGTAGCTCTTTGTGATTGGTTTTCATGTTGATCGCACCCCTTGCAGTGTTGTGATATGAGCACAAAGTTTTACAAAACTTCAATTTACAAAACGTGTCGGATTTTTTGTTAACTTTTATAGTATACTCCATGAAAAAAAAAATGTCTATTAAAAACAGCAAATTGGCATCATACCTTTTTGATAAAAAAATACCAGAATCAGTCGAACAGACTCAAAAATAATCAAAAAGTGTTTTTGACACTTCAAATACCAATTGATATAATGTCGGAAAACACGGAGTTTGTCGTAGGTACATGGGAGATTATGCATGAGTAAAATATGGATTTTTAACCACTACGCCATGGCTCCTCCCTACGGTACAATGTTGAGGCATTACGACTTTGCCAAATACCTCATGAAGGCGGGCCACGATGTCACGATCTTTGCCGCAAGCGTTACTCACAACACGGAGCATAATTATATAAAAGATAACAGCCTCTACCTGGAAAAACTGATCGATGGCCGCCGCTTTGTGTTTGTTGGCACTTCACCCTATAGTGACAACAGTTTGTCACGCATCCGGAACATGCTGGAATTCTACCTGAATCTGAAAAAGGTGGTTCGCCGATTCCCACCTCCCGACATCATCTATGCGTCTTCGCCTCAACTATTGGTTCTCCATGCCGGAATACGGCTGGCCCGGCGTCTTGGTGTACCCTGTGTCAGCGAGGTGCGTGACCTCTGGCCCGAATCAATTGTTGAATACAACGACATTTCTCGCAGCAACCCGATTATCCAGGCGCTTTACATCATGGAAAAATATATCTACCGGCGTTCCGATGCCATCATTTTTACCACGGAGGGCATGTATGATTATATCCGGCACAAGGGGTGGGATGACAGTGTGGATGAAAGCAAGTGTCACTATATCAACAATGGCGTTGATTTGAAGGTTTTTTCCGAAGAAATACGGGCATTTCCCCTTCAAGACGCCGATCTTGCCCGGGAGGACACCTTCAAAGTGGTCTACTGTGGCAGCATCCGCCGGGCCAACAATATTGACTTGTTGGTGGATTGTGCGGCAGAGCTGCAAAAGCGGCCAGATACTGCGCATATTCAATTTTTGATTTACGGGGATGGTTCCTATCGCAAGGTTCTGGAGCAACGATCCCGAGAATTGAAACTGGACAACATCTGTTTCAAGGGTTTCGTGGAAAAACGCCATATACCCTATGTCCTTTCACGCAGTGACCTCAATGTGCTCAATTATCGGGCATCGGACACTCAACGTTATGGCAGCAGTGCCAACAAACTGTTTGAATACCTTGCTGCCGGCCATCCCGTGCTGGCCAACATTGATGAGGGCAAGTACCCCATTATTTCCAGGTACAGGTGCGGCGAGGTGCTGGCCGATCGATCCATTTCTGCATATGCCGATGCTGTGGAACGGTTTGCCCGTATGGACACTGAAACCTATGAAGAATACTGTCGGAATGCATTGCAGACTGCGCAGTTGTTTGACATCCCCAATCTGGCCCGGCGCCTCGAGGAAGTTTTGAACGCTTGCATCACGGACAGGAAAGAACAAAGATAAATAGCAATCCGGAATCAACATACACTCCGGGCCTGCACTTGATTGAAACACTCACCATTGAATGTGGTATTATGTCCATAAGAAGAAAGGAAAAATTGATGATGCGCAAATACATATCCTGTATCATGATTTTTGTTCTGGTGATTTTGTTGATGCCCCTGGCCGGTTGTTCGAAGGAGGAGGAACAACCCCCCGGCCACAGTGAATTTTTAACTGCATACGGCAAAGATCTTTATTTCCACGATAAACCAGTTCAACTGGTCGGCACGAATGCAGGCGGTTGGCTGGTAACTGAAAATTGGATGTGCCCCCTGGATGATTGCGATGGCGATATGCCTGACCAGAAAACCCTGATCGACGTTCTGACCCGGCGGTTTGGCGCAGAAGGTTGCCAGGAACTTCTGGATATCTACATGGACCATTGGTGGCAGGAAAGTGATTTCGATCGTATCAAAGGCCTTGGCATGAACGCAATAAGGCTGCCTTTTTCATATTTGAACCTTTTGAACCCGGATAACACCTGGAAAGAAGATGCATTTGAACGTATGGACTGGTTCATCAAATGTTGCGCTGACAGGGAGATCTTTGTCATCCTCGACCTGCACGGTGCTCCGGGCAGCCAGAATGGCCAGCACCACAGCGGTGACAGCAGTCAATCGGCTCTTTTTTCTGATGAAAAAAACATGGCCCTGACCGAGGAAATATGGGTAACCGTTGCTTCACGCTACAAAGATGACACCTGGGTCGCCGGGTACGGCCTTCTCAATGAACCTGAAGGCGGATATCAGGAAGGCAAGACCACATCGGTGCAATGGGATTTTTTTGATCGTCTCTACAGGGCAATACGTGAGGTGGATGGCCATCACCCCATCTTCATGAACAGTTGCTGGTTGACTTTCAACTTGCCGCGCCCTGACCGTTACGGGTGGGAGAATGTGGTGTATGAGTACCATAATTACTGCTGGCCGGGACAGAACAACGTCATCGTCAATTGGTTTTTTGTGAATGGTATCAAGTTGTTTGACAAACTGACCAACCATGCCGTGCCCACCCTCATCGGCGAATTTACCTTTTTTGATCGCCGTGCCTGCTGGGAATATGGATTGTCAGCCTATCATGATCGGGGTTGGTCATGGACAACGTGGACCTACAAGGTCTGCAACAATTCCAATGCCTGGGGGCTTTACAATCAAGCCGATACCGCTACCGTCGATGTTTACAATGACAGCTATGAAGAAATTGCTGAAAAATGGAGCCGCATGGGTACGGATCAATTCATCACCACTTCCACCTACGATGTACTGGAAGATTTTCTGACCGAAAGGTAAACAGGTCCGATTGTGGGCATCCATACGGGTTCCCGATACAGGGAGATAATCGGGGGTGCATGTTTTTCACCGAAGATGACGAGAAGGAGGCCGTCCATGTCTATACAGGAGGAGTCGCTGAGGCTGCATGAAAAGTGGAGAGGGAAGATAGAGGTGGTCAGCAGGGTGGAGGTCAATGACAGGAAGGATCTTTCACTGGCCTACACGCCGGGGGTAGCCGAACCCTGCCTGGCTATAAAAAACGACCCCGGCCTGTCATATCTGTACACCCGAAGGTGGAACCTGGTGGCGGTTGTAACCGATGGGTCGGCAATACTTGGCCTGGGCGATATAGGGGCAGAAGCGGGTATGCCGGTGATGGAAGGGAAATGCGTACTTTTCAAATCCTTTGCCGGTGTTGATGCTTTCCCGTTGTGTATAAACTCCCGGGATGTAGATGTGATAGTGGAGACGGTCAGTTTGATATCGAGTAGTTTCGGCGGTATCAACCTGGAGGATATTTCCGCACCGCGATGTTTTGAAATCGAGCGGAAGCTCAAGGGAAAGTGTGATATCCCGGTATTTCATGACGACCAGCATGGGACGGCTGTGGTAACTCTGGCCGCCATGATCAATGCTCTGAAAATTGTTGGTAAACGGATAGAGGATATATCCGTGGTGGTCAATGGTTCGGGTTCAGCCGGCATTGCCATTACCAGGCTTCTGCTCAAATATGGTTTGCAGGACATTGTCCTTTGCGACACCGGGGGGGCGATATTTGCTGGCCGCCCGGATCTCAATTTTGAAAAGGCTGCGATGGCCAGGATCACGAATCCCTTGAACAAGAGGGGAATGTTGAGAGATGTAATCAGGGGGGCGGATGTGTTTATCGGCGTTTCAGCTCCCGGTGTGGTTGACCGGGACATGTTAAGGAGCATGGCCCGTGAACCGATCGTTTTTGCCATGGCCAACCCGATCCCGGAAATAATGCCCGAAGAAGCAAAAGAAACAGGTGTAAAGGTGATGGGTACGGGGCGTTCCGATTATCCCAATCAGATCAACAATGTCCTTGCCTTTCCGGGGATATTCCGGGGAGCATTGGATGTCAGGGCCGCGGACATCAACGATGAGATGAAAATTGCCGCTTCCCGGGCGATAGCTTTCCTGGTAGACGGCAATGAACTGGACGCGAAATATATATTGCCCGAGCCGTTTGATGACCGGGTCGGCTCCAGAGTGGCAGCAGCGGTGGCCGGGGCCGCAAGAGAATCGGGCGTGGCCCGGTTATAAGCTGAAGAGTTCCTTCAACCGTCTGATAAAACCTTCTGACTACCGGATACCCCGTTCATTTACCCACCGCCCAGGGGCGGAAACAGGGAGACCACGTCATCGCTCCGCAAACGCGTGTTTTTCCATTGCAGGTGAGCAATATTGTTCCCGTTGACCAGAACGGTGGTAATTTTCAACCTGTCGGCAAACTCGGGTCCATAACGTTCCCCGGCCTGCCTGAGCATTTCTTTTATCGTCGTTGCCTCTGTGGAAAACTCTTTTTCCCCGGCAAGTTCTCGCAGAGAGGCAAACAATTTGACCGTAGCCATCGTTATCGTGAGCACCTTCCCTGGACAGGATATGGCCTTGTGGCATATTTTATTTTGTTTCGTCAAGCCGAAGGAATAGACGCGGATTCGATTTTGTCATCCGGTGAAAACATCGGTTCTTTCGAAATTCCCAATGCTCTCAATGTCCTGGCCCTGGGTACCCCGTTGGCATCCCAGCCCCTCATGCTGTAATACTTTGGAACCATCTCCTCCAGGCGGACCCGCGATCTTGGTTCCTCGGCGCGCTGTATTTCGTGAGTGAAGCGCTTTGGCAGGGTATCATCGGCTGCCGTCAATCCTTCCCGCAGGTTGAAAATACGGTCCATGGTGACGACACGTTTCCCCGTTTCCACCATTTGCCCCATGGTAAAGCGTCTGCCAGTGCATTCCTGATGTGCCTTGACCTGGGGAAGCATGAAGAAAGGCGGCTGGACGGGCAATGACCAGGCGGGTAAAGAGAGCGCCCTGCCGATAAGATTTCCACCGTAGACAAAACCATTGCTGAGCGCTTTGGACACGAAACGTGACCGTGCATTGAATTCGATCAGCTGTCTGGGCAGGAACATATAGACAGTAAAGATGCAGCATCCCAGCACACTTACGGCCTCCATTGTAGTCTGGTTAAGAACCACCAGGCCCGGTTTACCGGCGGTGGTCAGGGGATCACAGGTGATGGGCCCGTTGGCTTCCAGGTAAATGGCATAACCGGCAGCTATGTGGCAGCCGCCCCTGCTGGCGATGGCATAACCCAGGCCCTGGCCCATTGCCCCCCTTGGTTCGTAGGAGGCGATCTCCATCCCTTTGACATGAATGGCGTAATTTGTTCCGCCATATTTGTTGGCCAGAAAACGAACCCCCTCGGCCATATCATCGCCCAGGCCGCGGCGGTAAGCAATGTCTTCAATTGCCTGGCTTATACCGGCAGTTTTGCCGAAAGAGAGGTCGGTTTTCAACAGATCTTTCTCGCCGGCTTCCATGACAAAACCAATTGTATTGCCCAGGGAGATCGTGTCCAGACCCAGCAGGTCGGCCTGGTAATTCCATTCCAGGATGGCTGCCAGATCGTTGTTCATGATATTGGGTCCGAAAAGGCCGAGGGTCTCGTATTCGGGACCCTTCACCTTTTTTCCATCCAGTTCAACCTGTCGGCCACAGGCTATCGGGCAGCCGTGGCAACCGATATTCCTGATCAGGTATTTTTCGGCCAGGGTTTCCCCGCTGACATCATCGGCATTCTCGTACGAGCCATGCAGGAAATTCTTGGTGGGGAGGGTGTGGGTGGCGTTGCATTTGTTGACAAAGATGGCTGTACCGTAGCGAGGTAATTCTTCCCCGGTAGCCGGGTGCTCTTTGGATATGGTACGCCATTGCTTCGTCGTTTCTTTGAATTTTTCTTCATGGTAGGGACGGATTTTGTGTGTGCCCCCTGCTACAACGGCTTTAAGGTTTTTGCTGCCCATCACCGTACCCACGCCACCCCGGCCGGCAACACGTTCCTGCGATACTATGCAGGCAAAGCGCACCAGATTCTCGCCGGCTGGCCCGATCACGATTTTTCCCATTTTGGGCGGAAGTTTTTCCTGTGTTTTCTCCGTATCGAGGCCCCACAGTTCAGTGGCATCCTCGAGCGTGATCTGGTCATCATTGATGACCAGATATACGGGCTTTTTGGCTTTTCCGGTGATGATCAGTGCATCATAGCCGGCCCTTTTGAGATGTATGCCGAAATTGCCGCCGCAGTTTGAATGTACGATAGCCAGGGTCAATGGCGACTTGGTCGTGACATTGAAACGGTTGCTGCTCGGGGCACCCGTTCCGGTGAGCGGAGCGGTATTGATTATCAGCACGTTTTTTTCATCAAGAGGATCCGTGCCCGGGGGCAACATATCGTAAAGAAGCCGGGCGCCGACGCCTTTGTTGCCGATGTACAGTTCCAGCAGACGTTCGGGTAATGGGTATGTTTTGTATTTGCATGTACTTAGGTCAACCTCCAGCACTTTTCCCATATAACCGCCGATCATTGCATCTCCCCCTAGAAAATATTTTCATCGGACAGTATTATCAGGAGAATATTATTAATCTGCCCCATTCAAGTTTATCAGAAGTAGGGGAAATTGTCATTAATTTATTGCGGCAGAAGACCCATGCAAGCATCCGGACCTGTCATTGCAATTTTTGCCATGGCCCATGAACGGCCCGGTCGCCCAGCCAACATATAAAAAAAGAGAAGGAAATCGTAAGCGGCCAATGAAACTCTTGTCAATACCATTTTCCTTTCTGCCGGAAGCGGAGCAGTACGACACCACTGTTGCTATTCTCAAGAGTAACGCCTGTCATTACCCGAGATTCCACGCTGCGCTATGCTCACCCTAAAAAGGCCGGTGTTTCTCACCACCATTCCACAAAGCATAACGCCAGTGTTCTTGCGGAACACCGCTTGCTCTGAATGACAACGTAAAAGCCCTGACGGCTGGAGTAAAAGTGCACTACCTATCATTCAGGGGAGAGCGGCAGGCGACCGAAGAATCCCCTTCTCACATCCCCCGCTGTAAGGGAAAAAGGAAATACAACCTGTCATTCTGAGGGAGCCCTGTTTTTCAGGGCGACCGAAGAATCCCCTCCTCGTACACACCTTGCCACTGACCCAAACTGGTTCCTGGCTTTTATCTTTTCTCCGTACCTGTATGTTGGCTTCCCACCATTGCCATTGTCAGGCGCAACGTTTGCCTCTGCCCGAGATTCCTCGCTGCGCTATTCTTTCCCTCTGTTGTTACCATTTCTATACCATTTTCTCTATGGCTTCATGTCAGTGTTCTTTTTAAACAACGCTTGCTCGGAATGACAGGGGTGGGGAGGGCGCCGCAGGCGGCCGAAGAATTCCCTTCTCACATCCCCCGCTGTAAGGGAAAAAGGAAATACAACCTGTCATTCTGAGGAAGCCCTGCTTTTCAGGGCGACCGAAGAATCCCCTCCTCGTACACACCTTGGTATCGGCATAAACTGGTTCCTAGCTTTTATCTTTCCCCGTACAGGTATATTGACGGCAGCGGCATAGAGTGAATGGTTTGCCATAGCCGGTGAAGGCGAGGAAGCGAAACGGGACTGCCGACGTGATGTGGACAGTGTATTACCTGTCAGATTCCACGCTGCGCTATTCTTACCAGAAAAAAGCATCATTTCAGCCAATACCATTGCCGAACTCAACGTCTGCGTAGCACAAAACACCGCTTGCTCGGAATGACAGGGGTGGGGAGGGCGCCGCAGGCGACCGAAGAATTCCCTTCTCACATCCCCTGCTGTAAGGGAAAAAGGAAATACAACCTGTCATTCTGAGGGAGCCCTGTTTTTCAGGGCGACCGAAGAATCCCCTCCTCGAACACACTTTACCACCGCCATAAACTGGTTCCCGTTTTAATCTCTTCCCCGTACGGATATGTTGGCGTCAGCGACATAGAGTGAATGGTTGCCATAGCCGGTGAAGGCGAGGAAGCGAAACGGGACTGCCGACGTGATGTGGACAGTGTATTACCTGTCAGATTCCCCGCTGCGCTATTCTTGCCAGCAAAAAGCATCATTTCAGCCAATACCATTGCCGAACTCAACGTCTGCGTAGCACGAAACACCGCTTGCTCGGAATGACAGGGGTGGGGAGGGCGCCGCAGGCGGCCGAATAATCCCCTCCTCGATCCCCCCTATTTTCACGTGACAGGCGTTAACATATCAGTATAAATGTGATATGGTTTTGGAAATGTGGAATTCCCGACCATTTATGCCCATCAAACGGAAGAATTTCCAGATTGAAAGATGGAGAAATAAACGGAACGGTCATTTCTGCAAATAATAAAAGGAGGATGAGGTTGGGATGGCAAAGCAGGATGGAGGGGGCCCTGCGTTCTGGCAATCATTCAAGGAATTCGTTGACCAGGGTAGCATTTTCGAAATAGCAATCGCCGTTATCATGGGTGGTGCATTCGGGAAAATAATATCTTCACTTGTCGATGATCTCCTGATGCCGATCATCGGCCTTCTCATGGGTGGAATCAATTTCACCTCATTGGAGCTGCGGGTGGGGGAAGCAGTGATAAATTACGGTACGTTTATACAGAGTATCACCGATTTTTTGGTGATTGCTTTCTCGTTATTTATCATGATCAGGATTCTGGTCAGGCTGAATATCAAAAAAGCCGAGGAATCCCCCGAACCCGAAGAGGTCAGCGTTTCCAGTGAGGAAAAATTACTTTCGGAGATCAGAGACTTGCTGAGGGAAGGAATGAAAAGTTGAAGTTTGGTACCGTTGAGCTTGAAGGCAAAAGCAAGCACGGAAGGCCTGGTTTCCCGGTACAGCCGTTGATCGGCAAGAAGCAAAGCCCGTTGGCGATCATAAAAATGTTTGTTTAAGGAGTTGATGGGCAGATGGACAACTTGAAACTCGGATACGGCCTGGATGACATCCCTCCATTCTGGGAGATGATCCTGCAAGGCCTTCAGTGGTTGGCTGTCATTATTCCCATCGCTATCATAGTGGGGAAAATTGTGGCCGATTTGCATTTTGATGCATCCGGTGCCAGGATCGTCTACATGCAGAAAATATTTTTTATTACCGGGGTGGCTTTTCTGCTCCAGTTGCTGTGGGGGCACCGCCTGCCGCTGATAATCGGCCCGGCAACCATACTTCTGGTAGGCATCGTTTCCAGTAGAGGAAGCGGAATAGATGCTATTTACACCGCGATGGCCATCGGGGGTTTGCTTCTTTTTGTTCTGAGTGCCACCGGGCTTTTTGCTTATCTGAAAAAACTTTTTACCCCCTCGGTGGTGGCAACCATTCTCATTCTTGTTGCTTTTACCCTTACCCCCATGATTCTGGATCTGAGCACCGCAGCTTCCGTGCCGGAACTTGTCCCGTTACATCTTTGTTTCGTTATTCTGTTTGTAATATCTATCTTTGTTGTGAACAGGATTGCAACCGGTTTCTGGAAATCTGCATTGATCATGTGGGCCATGATAGCCGGTACAATCATCTACTATTTGGTCTTTCCGCAGGATCCGGCACTGATAACCGGGGGGCATCATGCTTTTATCGGCGAGTTTTTCCATGATATGATTCTGACACCCAAATTTGAACCGGGGGTGATCATCTCCTTTCTGGTCTGTTTCATCGCTCTCTCGATCAATGACCTCGGCTCGATATATTCCCTTGGCGGCCTGCTCGAACCTGACAATATGCCCAAACGTGTTACACGGGGGCTTATGGCTACCGGGGCACTCAATACCCTGGCCGGTTTTCTGGGAGTTATCGGCCCGGTCAACTTCTCCTTGAGCCCCGGGGTGATCTTGTCTTCGAGATGTGGATCTCGTTTCACACTGATTCCACCTGCGGCGGCCCTCCTGGTTATCTCTTTTCTGCCATCGGCAATCGCCTTTCTGGGTAGAATTCCCTCGGCTGTGGTGGGGGGCATCATGATCTATATCATGTGCTCACAGATTGCGGCGGGGATGTCCATGGTTATCGCCGATGAAGATAAATTCAAGTTCGAAAATGGCCTGGCGATAGCTCTGCCCTTGATGCTAAGTATCATCGTATCCTACCTGCCGCAGAGCGTATTGAATGCCTTTTCACCCATTGCCAGGCCTATTGTAGGCAATGGGTTTGTTGTTGGCGTGGTGGCGGTACTGATCATGGAACATCTTGTCTTCAGGGACTGGGGGGGATGCAAACAGGGGAAAGGGGAGGAAAGATAATAAATTTTGGCCAAGGGCATCATCATCCCGGATAGATTGATCCTTCTGCGGGCATAAATATATCAGAAGGCGTGGAAGGCCAATGCCTTTCTGTTTTGAAATCCGAGAAAAAGGTGCTGAAATGATGGCCAGGTTTCTTCTTTACCTTGTTCTTTTCCTCCTGGTGGTGGGGACAATACTTGCTCCGGTAGAATATATCTTCAGACTCCCTTTGACTCCGGTTGACGATCTGAAGACGAACGATACATCATATATCATAAAAATCGACGGCCTGCGCTGGGCGAACGAGCCCGAACACATCAAATCGGCTGTGATAAGGATGGTTGACGAAAACAACAACGAATATTTTTGCAAGCGGACACTGATTTACCCGCAGTTGTTGCTTGATGCAAACGGTACGGAATACAACACTCCCCTGATTGTTATCGGCCGCCCCATAGAAGAAAGGTACACCTGCAAGGAAGATGGATCCGAATGGAAGTTGAATCTTGAAAGCTACGCCATTTACAGGAAAGATAACCCCCTATCATCGATACCCCTTTTCAGCAGACTTCTGTCCCGATAAAACAGATTTCGAGGAGGGATTCTTCAGGAACTGAAGCTCTCTTTGTGGGTATGCGAAAAGATAAAACCCAGGAAATAGCTTCTCCCCCAACTAAATAATATTACCCAGGGTTTCATCGACCACCTACGTTTTCTTATTCTTTTTTTATATGTTGGCATTGGCGACTGGGCCGTTCATGGGCCATGGCAAAAAAACGGTTCAGGGAGTTAGTGTGGTCAACCAGGGGATTCTTCGGCCGCCAGCGGCGGCCTCTGAATGGACAGATAATACACTGTCCACATCACGTCGGCAGTCCCGTTTCGCTTCCTCGTCTTCACCGGCTATGGCAACCATTCACTCTACGTCGCATACGCCAACATATCGGTACGGGGAAAAGATAAAAGCTAGGAACCAGTTTATGCCGAAAGTAAGGTGTGTACGAGGAGGGGATTCTTCGGTCGCCCTGAAAAGCGGGGCTCCCTCAGAATGACAGGTTGTACTTCCTTTTTCCCTTACAGCGGGGGGTGTGGGAAGGGGATTCTTTGGCCGCCAGCGGCGGCCTCTGAATTTTCACGCGTTACCCGCACCACGATAAACGAAAACTATTCCTTCCGGGTGCATATTTTTGCTGGAGTCCGTTTACTTCCATAGCAATGACAGGTAGACCACTTGTTGATAAAACACTGATCATTACAGGGCCTGACGGGGCGTACCGGGAGGGTAGAAGGGTTGAGGCAACGATGAATCTATAATAGAATGGAAACATGATATGAATTGGAGGTAAAAAAGTGAAACAAGCTGTTGACTGTATTCCATGCTATATCAAACAAGTGATCACGGCCATGCGCTCTTCGGGTGTCGAGGAGGAGAAACATAATGATGTGTTACGAGGCCTGTATCCTGTCCTGGCCGAACTTGATCCGGGAAAAAGCCCCGCAGAAAACGCCTCAATCCTTCTGTTCGAAGCATACCGGCTGATGGAGCGTGAAGATCCATTCAGAGATGATAAAACAGCTTCCAACAAACTGGCACGCACTTTCATTCCGGCGCTGGAAAAAGCGCTTGCGGAAAGTGATGATCCTTTGAGAACGGCCTTGAAAGGTTCTGTTGCCGGGAACACTATCGATATGGGAGCCAACCCGGACTATGATATCGACGAGAGCCTTGACCGCGAATTGAACCGCGAATTCAAGATCGACGACAGCGACATTTTCCGTCGGATGTTGAACAAAGATGGTACGCTGGTGGTCATCGGGGATAACAGCGGGGAGATTGTTTTTGATCATCTTCTTCTGACTTACCTGCGCAATTTGGTGGGCGATATTATCTATGTGGTCAAGGGAGGGCCGATCCTCAACGATGCCACGCTCGAGGATGCCAGGGAAACAGGGGTAGATCAAGTAGCCCGGGTGATCACCACGGGCAGCAATTATCTCGGTGTGGTTCCCGAACATACCAGTTCCGAAATGCAGGCAGCGGTTGCTTCAGCGGATGCGGTTATCGCCAAGGGGCAGGCCAATTACGAGACCCTGGAGGGGACTGATTTTGCCGGCAAGAAAACATTTTTTCTTCTGCAAGCCAAATGCCCGGTGATTGCAGCACATATGGGCGTGAACCTGGGTGATTCAGTCATGATTCTCAACAGGGTGGAATGATCTACTTTTCTTCTTTTTATTTTTTTTTGCCGGAGACAGGGACAATGTTTGCTTCTTTTTTCAACGTGTCAATATTTTTGATTTCAAAACGGTTCAGATGAAAGTTGATGATCCCTTCATCACGCATGCGGCCCATTTCTCGTGAAAGCGAAGGGCGCGACACATGAAGGTAATCCGCCAACTCCTGCCGAGTGAGGGGCAATTCAAAGATCGGCTTTCCATGTTTTTTGTATTGCTCCAACAGATAATTGCTGATCTTGACCCGCAGGCTTCTGATCATCAGGTAATTCATCTTCCGGTTCATGATCAGGGCACGGTTGGCAATGATTTTCAGGATATTGGTAATCAGCTGGCGGTGTTCCGAACATTGATTGGGGCAGCTGTTGATTATTTTATTGATAGATATAAACATTATCTGGCAAGGTTCCGAAGTAATGATTGTCGCTGGCCAGAACTGTTCAGATGAAAAGGCCGCGACTTCTCCAATGAGTTCACCCGTTCCGAATCGGGCAATCATCAGACGATTACCGTCATGATCTTCTTTAACCACGGCTATTTCTCCATGCAGGATCACGCCCACCCCCGGTAATTTTTCTCCTTCGATGCCGACAAAAAGATCCTTGTTCTCGTAGTGGCGTATCTGTGGCTGCAGGCAGTTCAGGATGGAAGTTTTCCCCGGAGTGTCGATATTCTCAAAAAGGGGACAATCATCAAGCGCGGCCAATTTTTCATGATTCACTGTATCATCCTTCCATGTATTCTTTTCCCCGTAAAAAAATAATATATTTCCACTTTTCCTCGCCAAAAAAATTTCCAGAAAGCGGGTTTGGTAACCATGGTTACCGACTCTGTGTTTTTATTTTAATATACTTGAAGGGCGGTGGCAAGGTTGGAGAAAAAAGGTATATCAGATCAGGGCATTTTTTGTCTTGATCGTGGATGTACCGAAAAAGATGGAAAGCCGGGGGGGGGCAGGGGTGAACGAGGCCGCCAGGAAAGCAGTGCAGGTGTTCTTCCTTCTCCTGTTTATTGTCCTGTTGTACATGGGACACATACAGATGTGGCTGGCCGTATTTGTTACGAGTGCAGCACTTGCAATGGTCTGGGGCCGCTTTTACTGCGGTTGGATCTGCCCTATCAATACGGTGACGGAGGCTGCAACCGGAAAAATAAAGAAGCCGGGGTTCAGAAATATTCCCATGCCTGCCTTGTTCAAAAGTCCGTTTTTCAGGTACACAATACTGCTCATTTTTATCGGTATGTTTGTATTTATCAAAGTCAGCGGCAAGGCATGGCCTGTTTTGCCGGTTATGTTTCTGATCGGGGTAGCGGTTTCCCTAATTTTTTCAGAGAAAATATGGCACCGTTATCTATGCCCTTTTGGCACAATTCTGAGTTTGACCGGCGGGAAAAGCCGACGATTTTTATCCATAGATGTTCATCGCTGTTCACGGTGCGGCATCTGTGCCGGAGTCTGTCCCGGCGAGGCGGTCCTTGATGCAGAAGAGGGGTATCGTGTTGAAAAAAAAGAATGCCTGCAGTGTGGTGAGTGTATCAGGAATTGTCCGAAGGAAGCGATCAGTTTTTAAAATGAGGAGGAACATCATCCCGTAAATTATTTTTTTCAAAACAGGGAGGGGAAAAAAATGATAAGAAAAATCGTTAAAATAGACGAAGAAAAGTGTGATGGTTGCGGTCTGTGTGTCGATGCATGCCATGAAGGCGCACTCCGCCTGGTGGATGGTAAAGCCAGGCTGGTCTCGGATTCATATTGCGATGGGCTGGGTGATTGCCTTCCCGAATGCCCGGTAGGGGCGATCACTCTTGAGGAACGGGAAGCGGCGCCTTTCGATGAGGAAGCGGTCAAGGAATTGCAAGCACGGAGAATGGAAGCCCGGCAGGAAACAGACGGGGGCCCACATTGCATGGAAGAAGGGGAAGAAGATGAATTTCTTCCATGTGGTTGCGTCGGCACCAAGGCCCGGGTTTTGAAAAAAGAGGACCTGCCGCAACAAAACGTTGCCGATTCACATCAGGCAGTGGAGAAGCGTATGGGTTCCCAGTTGCGCCAATGGCCATGCCAGATAAAATTGGTGCCGGTCAATGCGCCTTTTCTGAGCAATGCCCACCTGCTGATCGCTGCCGACTGTACAGCCTTTGCTTATGCCAATTTGCATGCCGATTTTATGCGCAACAGGATCACGCTGGTCGGCTGTCCCAAACTGGACGGCATCGACTATGCTGAAAAATTGACCGCCATTTTGAAAACACATGAAATAAAAAGCATCACTGTTTTGAAGATGGAAGTTCCTTGCTGTGAAGGCTTGCTCCGGTTTGTCAAGAAAGCGATGCTGGACAGCGGTGTCATGATTCCGTGGCAGGTTGTTACGATCAGTACCGGGGGAGAGATAGTGGAGTAAAAATTTAAGATTCGGCTTCCCGAACCAAAGATGCGTCAAGCATGAAGCAGCCCTTATCATGTGGCTGCTTCATGCTCGAGGCTGACAACATGGCTTGACTGCTTACTTATGGATTTTCATTACGGCTATTTCCAGGTTGACGGGAACCTGAATTTACTGGATATCAATTCGCCTTCCCTTCATTTTTGAAGGTTCCATCCTGGGAATGATGACGGACAGGATTCCTTCCTTGTATTCGGCCCGGGCTTGATCAGGTTTCACCTCGGCGGGCAGGGGGATGGCACGTGCGAAACTGCCGTAAAACCTTTCGCTTCGATACATATTTTCATCCTTGTAGCGTTCATCTTTCCTTGTTTGCCCGGAGAGGCGGATCGAATTCTCATCGATGAAAACATCAAGGTCATCCTTGGAAACACCGGGTATTTCAGCTTTGATGATCACCTCTTTTTCGGTCTGGTAAACATCAACGCGGGGTGAGGAGTGCCGGCCCAGGAAGGAAAAAGGTGAATTTTCCAGAAAGCTACTCATTTCCCTACCCAGATCCAGATCTCTGAAAGGGTTCCAGGGAACAAGATTCACAGGATCATCTCCTTTGTCCATTTTATTGAATAGCTTGCCCCTTTTTTGCCGGTTTAAACTTCAACAGTCGAGGTGTTTCCGCATATACCCGGGTTATCCGGGGTTGGTTGTGGCAGCAGATTCCTGTTGGGGGAATCCGTGGCGCAACACATTTACTTCATGAACATGACCGAACTGGCCTTGATCAAAGCCGTGGCCCGATCACCCACTTTGATCTGCATTTTTTCAAGGGAATGCCTGGTAATTATGCCTACGATCAGATTTCCACCGCCGATATCCAGTTGTACCTCTGCATTGACGGTGCCCGGGGTTACTTGCACGACACTGCCGGTCAATTTGTTTCTACCGCTGACCTGCATGGTAAACATCCCTCCTATCATTTTTGGGGTCGAGACTAGCTCAATGATCAATCCCCGCTTATATTTGTTTACTCTTAATTATCCCCGATCAATATTCGATTTATCAGGGGTGGTCATGTTTTAGACATAGGAAATAACCCAGGCGCTGCCGTTATTCTGCAGTATTTACCCTGTTGCCGGAACAAAAAGCACTACCTGTCATTCGGAAGGGAGGCGCTCACACCCCCCGCTGTAAGAAAAAAGGAAGTACAACCTGTCAGATTCCTCGCGGCGCTATTTTTTCACTCCGGTGTTACCATTTCTATATCACATTTATCTCTGTGGCTATATATCAGTGTTCTTGTTAAACAACGCTTGCTCGGAATGACAGGGGTGGGGAGGGAGCCGCAGCCGCCCGAAGAATCCCCTCCTCGTACACAGCTTACTTTCGGCATAAACTGGTTCCTGTTTTTTTCTTTTCCCCGTACGGATATGTTGGCGTAAGAGACATAAAGTGAATGGTTGCCATAGCCGGTGAAGGCGAGGAAGCGAAACGGGACTGCCGACGTGATGTGGACAGTGTATTACCTGTCCATTCAGAGGCCGCCGTTGGCGGCCGAAGAATCCCCTGGTCGACCACACTAACTCCCTGAACCGTTCTTTATGCTATGGCCCATGAACGGCCCAGTCGCCAAGCCAACATATAAAAAAGAAAAAGAAAACGTAGGCAGCCGGGGAAACCCTTGTTAATACCACTTACTCAGTGGGGGGAAGCTATTTCCTGGTTTTTATCTTTTTGCATACTCACAAAAGAGAGCTTCAGTTCCCGAAGAATCCCCTCCTCGTACACACCTTGGTATCGACATAAACTGGTTCCTAGCTTTTATCTTTCCCCGTACAGGTATATTGACGGCAGCGGCATAGAGTGAATGGCTGCCATAGCATAGCACAGCGCTTGCTTTTACCCGAGATTCCTCGCGGCGCTATTTTTTCACTCCGGTGTTACCATTTCTATATCACATTTATCTCTGTGGCTATATGTCAGTGTTCTTGTTAAACAACGCTTGCTCGGAATGACAGGGGTGGGGAGGGAGCCGCAGCCGCCCGAAGAATCCCCTCCTCGTACACACCTTACCATCGCCATAATCTGTTTCCCGTTTTGATCTTTTCCCCTTACGGATATGTTGGCGTCAGCGACATAGAGTGAATGGTTGCCATAGCCGGTGAAGGCGAGGAAGCGAAACGGGACTGCCGACGTGATGTCGGCAGCCGGATACTTCACAGGATGTGAAGATTGGAGGTGTTCCCGTTGAGCCCGAGCATGAACCGTTCTTTATGCTATGGCCCATGAACGGCCCAGTCGCCGAGCCAACATATAAAAAAAGAGATAGAAAACGTAGGCGGCCGAGGAAACCCTTGTTAATACCACTTACTCAGGGGAGAAGCTATTTCCTGGTTTTTATCTTTTTGCATACTCACAAAAGAGAGCTTCAGTTCCCGAAGAATCCCCTCCTCGTACACATCTTACCATCGCCATAAACTGGTTCCTGTTTTTTCTTTTCCCCGTACAGGCATATTGACGGCAGCGGCATAGAGTAAATGGCTGCCATAGCATAGCACAGCGCTTGCTTTTTTCCGAGATTCCTCGCGGCGCTATTTTTTCACTCCGGTGTTACCATTTCTATATCACATTTATCTCTGTGGCTATATGTCAGTGTTCTTGTTAAACAACGCTTGCTCGGAATGACAGGGGTGGGGAGGGAGCCGCAGCCGCTTGAAGAATCCCCTCCTCGTACACAGCTTACTTTCGGCATAAACTGGTTCCTGTTTTTTTCTTTTCCCCGTACGGATATGTTGGCGTAAGCGACATAAAGTGAGTGGTTGCCATAGCCGGTAAAGGCGAGGAAGCGAAACGGGACTGCCGACGTGATGTGGACAGTGTATTACCTGTCCATTCAGAGGCCGCCGTTGGCGGCCGAAGAATCCCCTGGTCGACCACACTAACTCCCTGAACCGTTCTTTATGCTATGGCCCATGAACGGCCCAGTCGCCGAGCCAACATATAAAAAAAAATAGAAAACGTAGGCGGCCGAGGAAACCCTTGTTAATACCACTTACTCAGTGGGGGGAAGCTATTTCCTAGGTTTTATCTTTTCGCATACCCACAAAAGAGAGCTTCAGTTCCCGAAGAATCCCCTCCATCCCACTTGCTGTCGGTGCAGGCTATTTCCCGGTTTTTATCATTTCCACGTACCCATCAGGCGGCGATACTCCTTTTCTCTTCCCAAAAAATAAATTATAATAACAATGTAAATGGTATTACAGCAGGTCGCAGTCAACCCTGCTTAACAAAAAACACGGAGTGAACAATCCTTGGAAAAAAAACTGCAAATCCTGACGGCCCTCTTTGTTACCTGCCTGTTGGTTTCCAATATAATTGCCGGCAAACTGTTTTCCTGGGGGCAGTTGATCCTTCCTGCGGCAGTATTTGCCTACCCGGTCACATTTGTGATTACCGATACGGTAAGTGAAGTATGGGGTAAAAAAGAAGCCAACCGCCTGGTCTGGTTGGGGCTATGGATGAGCCTGGTGATGATTGCTTTCTTGACACTGGGAAAATTCCTGCCGCCATCTCCTCTATGGAGGAATCAGAATGCTTACGAGACCATTCTGGGAACGGTTCCCCGCATGGTGGCTGCCAGCATGGCCGCTTATCTGGTTTCGCAGTTGCATGATGTATGGGCTTTTCTTTTCTGGCGCCGGGTGACCATGGGAAAACACCTTTGGTTGCGCAACAATCTATCCACGATTGCCAGTCAATTCCTGGACACCGTCATCTTTATTACCCTTGCTTTTGCCGGGACTGTAGCCCCTGCAGTGCTTGTGAACATGATTATCAGTCAGTATCTGGTTAAAATAATATTGGCATTGGCCGATACTCCATTCTGTTATCTAACCGTCCGCTGGGCGCGAAAGGAAGGTGTTGTCACCGATGAAAGATAGTCGCAAGAATCAAAAGAATTCAGGTGCAGGAAGTCTTCCTGCAGTATTGAAACCCGAGCAGATAGACAGGGGGGTGCTGGAGAAAATCCCCTATGTTTATGCCGGGCGCCGTACAGATGTTGAGATCATCTTTCCGGAATTTACATCGGTCTGTCCATGGACAGGGCTGCCGGATTTTGGGGAATTGCGCATAAGCTATGTACCCCATGAAGAGTGTGTGGAACTGAAATCGCTCAAATACTATTTGAATTCGTACCGCCAGGTCGGGATCATCCAGGAAGATGTTGTCAATCGCGTCCTGGATGACCTGGTTGCACTGCTGGCCCCGGTTTCAATGACCGTTACCGGCGATTTCAATCCCCGTGGCGGCATGAAAACACTGGTCAGTGCATCCTATCCGCAGTAGAAATAAAAAAAAGAAGGAAGGATGCCCTTCAAAGTTGAACCATCTTCCTGGGGGAGGGACTTTTTGAAAGGGGGAATTTTTAGGTGGCCGGTCACTCGAAATGGTCAAATATAAAACGTCGCAAGGCACGGGTGGATGAGCAGAGAGGGAAGATATTTACCAAATTGGCCCGGGAGATCATCGTTGCTGCCAGGGAGGGCGGGGGAGATATCGACAATAATTTTCGCCTGAGATTGGCCGTGCAGAAAGCCAGGGAGAACAACATGCCCAACGACAATATCCAGCGGGCAATCCAGAGGGGCGTGGGAGGCCAGGAAGGAGAAAGTTACGAGCAGGTGAATTACGAGGGGTATGCCTCGGGCGGGGTGGCAGTCCTGCTTGAAGCCCTTACCGACAATCGCAACCGGACTGCGGGTGAAATCAGGCATCATTTTTCCCGTCACGGCGGGAGTCTGGGGGAATCCGGTTGTGTGGCCTGGATGTTTGAAAGAAAAGGTTTCATTACTGTCAAAATGGAAAAATTGTCGATCAGCGGGGATGATCTGATGATGCTTGCGCTTGAAGCGGGGGCTGATGATCTGCAGGAAGAGGATGACGTTTACAATATCATAACATCCCCCGAACTGTTCGAGGAAGTCAAGAATTTCCTGCAACAGCATGAAATATCCATCGAGAGTGCAGAGGTTACGATGTTGCCCCGGAACACGGTAAATATTACCGATCCCGATGAAGCCAGGCGCATCCTTGACCTGATGGAAATGCTGGAAGATAACGATGATGTGCAGAATGTCTATGCCAATTTTGATATTCCCGCCGAGCTGATGGGTTAGGCCGGGGAAGGCATATGTATTGCTTTATCCTGGCATACCGGGTGCGACCCCAGAAGGGTTGCGCCGTTTTTTTTGCGACGCAACGACTTGTTGATTTGCTGACCCCCCATCAACAGGTTTTGGTCATTTTACCGGCAAAAGCGCCGTTTTGAAACTGAAGGAAATCGGGTCTTTGTCCAGAAATAAAATAAAAACAGCGGCAATCCGGGTTGGGGGTAGTTCCCGGCAACAAAGAAAGGGGGAGGTTCGTGGATGAAGGATTATCTGGAAATAGCCAACAGTTCTTTTCTGTACAAAATGGGAGCATTCGTAGTCATATTTGTTCTGGTTCAGGCTGTGATATTTCTGAGGGCGGCCTGGAAAGAAGGGGAGCGAATTGGCCTTGACCGGAAGGTGATGTGGAATGCGGTCAAGTCCAGCGCTGTTTTTTCAGTGGTTCCTTCCCTGCCGATATTGCTGTCGCTCATGGCCATGGCCCCTATCCTGGGCCTTCCTGTTCCCTGGATACGCCTTTCTGTTGTCGGCGCGGTTCACTATGAACTGATGGCTGCCGATATAGGTGCTCGTTCCATGGGCATTACCGGGTTGGGGGGAGAAGGTTTTACCGCCGAGGTATTTGCCAATTCGGTCTGGGTGATGACCGTGGGAATCATCTGGGGGTTGCTGATATGCATCTTCTTCCTCAAGAAATATCTGGGCAAGATGGGAGCCGTGAAGCAGAAAGATTCGGAGTGGGGGAAGATCCTGGTAACAGCTCTTTTCTTTGGCCTGATCTCGGGTTTTGTCGGTGAACCGCTGGTCAAGGGTGGTGTACCGCTTGCCACCATCCTCAGCAGTGCGGCGATCATGGTCTTGCTCAAAATTGTCATAGATCGTTGGAAAATAGAATGGTTGAACAATTTTGCCCTCTCCTTCAGCATGATCGGGGGGATGGCATTGGCCATTTTATTTTCAAAAATATTTTAAGGAGGCCCGGAAACATGATCGATAAACGCGGTGATGAAAAGAATGCGCAAAGTTTTGAAAACAGCATGCATCGCCTTGGACGTATTACGGGGATACTGGCACTGATCATCATCATGTCGGTGCCCATGCTGGTATGTATTAAATATCGTATCTTTCCTCCCTGGCAAAATATAATTTCGGGCATGGCCAATATCACGGTGATCTTTCTGCCAATAGCAATAGGGGAGGTACTGGCCTACACCCCCATGCTGGGCAGTGGAGCCTCATATCTTTCCTTTGTTTCCGGAAACATTGGCAACCTCAAATTGCCCTGTGCGGTCATGAGCATGGATGTCGCGGGAGTGTCTCCCACCACCAAGGAAGGAGATATCATTTCCACAATTTCGGTAGCCATTTCCACCATGGTCACGACGGTTATCCTAGTCGTGGGTATGTTGGCCATCGTGCCGTTGACACCATTGTTGAGTGCACCGGCGTTGGCCCCCGCTTTCGAGAATATTTTACCGGCACTTTTTGGCGGCCTGGGGATCTACTGGATCATGAAACAATGGAAACTGGCGGTAACCCCGTTGCTGATAGCGGTGGCTATTACCCCCTTTACCACACTTTCCATCGGGGCCCTTGCACCCATACTGGCGGTGATCTCGATCGTGGCTGCGCGCATCATGTACAAGAAGGGGTGGGTTACCCATACCTTGTAATGATGGTGCAACAGGCCGAACTATCAATCTCAGGATGGAATGAATCAGGGATTGCAAACCATACAGGGGCCGCTGAGGTGTATTTTCATGGCATCTGACCGCGGCCTTTTTGATCATGGTAGCCACGGCATGGCCATGGCCGCGCGGGATCAGATCTTTATCCATCCTTTTTCCATGCTTCTGGCAGCGAAGAAGCCGGCTATAAAAGCAATGGCAGGATTTGTAGCTATGGAAAGGATAGCCACGCCGAGAATGATAAACAGATCCTGGCGGGAAGGGGTGAACTTGGCAGCAACGGCGAGATCTAACCCGCTGTAGAAGAGAAGGCAACCCAGCACGGCTTCAGGGATCAGGGCCAGAAGCTTCGCTCCGTCGCTTCCCAGAAGAAGGCCGGTTATCAGCAGAAAAGCTCCAATGATGTATGAAGTATATCTTGTCCTGCCGCCAAAGCGGTGGTGTGCGGCAACTCCGCCGCTGCCATGACACATCATATAGCCACCCAGGGGTGCGGAAAGCAGATTGGCAACGCCCATGGTCAGGCAGAGGTTTCGATCCTTGACTCTGGTGGCCTGTTCGCCATACAGCTCGCGGGAAACCACCGTGGTGACTAGCACTGCATTGGCGACGGTCAGGGGTAGCTGCGGCAGGGCTGCCAGCAAAAACCCGCGGTTGAAATCTGCAAGCTTCGGCCATGCAAGAGCCGGGGTTGGAAAGGCGATGGAGATGGAAGGAAGGGAAAGGTCGGGATGAAGAATGAAATTCAGGGCGATCCCCGCGGCAAGAGCTATGATTGCTGCCGGGAGACGCCTGCTTCTCAATAGAAGGAGTATCAAAACAAGAATAATCCAGCCGATCAACGGTTCCGTGGAAATCATCTTTACTCCCAGGGAGGCCAGTGACACCCCCAGGCCAACCTGAATGCCACTTACCACACTCCGTGGGGTGACACGGGCTATGAAATCGATGAGGCCGGTCAAACCCAATATCAGCAACGATGCCCCGATTATCAGGCCAGCTGCAGCCATTTCCCCCGCGGTGAGATTATGAACCAGCAACGCTGCTGAAGCAGCTTTCATCGGTTGAACGGCCATTGGTATTCTGTAAAACCAGCCACAGAAAATATAAAAAAGGCCGAAGCAGGAAAATATGGCGGCCGGATTCAGGCCAACCAGATTTATCGCCCCGAGAACATAAGGGAGCAGTATCCCCAGGTCCCCGATGGAACCGGAGAGTTCGTTCCAGAAATTGATTTTGACTGTTTTATTATCAGGGGAATCTGGAAGGGTGTTTTTTTCTTCATTGTTGGCGCCCATCAGTATGAATACACTTCCTCAAATCCGGTTGTTAACTTGTTATTGTCCGGCTGTATGTAGCTTTTTGTACTGTTACCTTACTCTTAATCATTTCATCATCGACTTCATTTATCCTTTATATTTTTGTAAAAGATTATTGGGGGCCCTTTACCGCTTGTATTTTTGAAATGCTTCATTCTTGCTCCGGCAACAAGCAGGGTGGCTTCTGTGTTATCATTCGGGGTGTTATTTTTTAAAATGTTGGCATTGGCGACTGGCCGTTCATGGGCCATAGCAAAAGAAAGGGTTCAGGGAGTTTGTGTGGTCGACCAGGGGATTCTTCGGCCGCCTGCGGCGACCTCCCCCCACTGTCATTCCGAGCAAGCGGTGTTTAACAAGAACACTGACATCAAGCCATAAAGATAAATGAAGTAGAAATGGTAACACAAGGGTGAAAGAATAGCGCCGCGAGGAATCTGACAGGTAGTACTTCTTTCTTTCTCCAGCAGTGGGGGAATTGACCGGGGGGTTCTTCGGTCGCCAGCGGCGACCTTCCCCCCCTGTCATTCCGAGCAAGCGGTGTTTAACAAGAACACTGACATCAAGCCATAGAGATAAATTATGTAGAAATGGTAACAACAGGATGAAAGAATAGCGCCGCGAGGAATCTCGGGTAATGGCAAGCACTGTGCCTGACCATGGCAGCCATTCATTCCATGTCGCTGTCTCCAACATATCGGTACGGGGAAAAGATCAAAACGGGAAACAGATTATGGCGATGGTAAGGTGTGTACGAGGAGGGGATTCTTCGGGAACTGAAGCTCTCTTTTGTGGGTATGCGAAAAGATAAAACCCAGGAAATAGCTTCCCCCCACTGAGTAAGTGGTATTAACAAGGGTTTCCTCGGCCGCCTACGTTTTCTATTTCTTTTTTTATATGTTGGCTCGGCGACTGGGCCGTTCATGGGCCATAGCATAAAGAACGGTTCAGGGAGTTAGTGTGGTCAACCAGGGGATTCTTCGGCCGCCAGCGGCGGCCTCTGAATGGACAGGTAATACACTGTCCACATCACGTCGGCAGTCCCGTTTCGCTTCCTCGCCTTCACCGGCTATGGCAGCCATTCACTCTATGTTGCATATGCCAACATATCCGTACGGGGAAAAGATCAAAACGGGAAACAGTTTGTATCGATAGAAAGGTGTGTTTGAGGAGGGGATTCTTCGGGAACTGAAGCTCTCTTTTGTGGGTATGCGAAAAGATAAAACCCAGGAAATAGCTTCCCCCCACTGAGTAAGTGGTATTAACAAGGGTTTCCTCGGCCGCCTACGTTTTCTATTTCTTTTTTTATATGTTGGCTCGGCGACTGGGCCGTTCATGGGCCATAGCATAAAGAACGGTTCA